>ENA-OQKV01000727-OQKV01000727.1-human-gut-metagenome-genome-assembly--contig:-NODE-727-length-11215-cov-3.838113_pt1 | contig 11215 bp, 10 predicted proteins | sample MGYA00242655_ERZ504811 | MGnify/ENA primary metagenome ERZ504811 (study PRJEB26092, sample SAMD00036406) | human gut metagenome | host: Homo sapiens | study: EMG produced TPA metagenomics assembly of...
ATAATAAAACTCTACTAATAGATTCTCAGATAAAGTAATCAAAATTGCTATACCAACAACTACAGCCACGTCCTAAACGCAATACAAGAAATCCCTTTGCCCAAAAAGAAAATAGGCCAATTCAGCATCCGTTATAATACAACAATACTTATATTTTATATTTCATATTTACATATTCCTATTTTCATCTAACTATATATCATTTTTAGTCCAAACATTTTACGTAAAAAAGGCTACACATAAATATAATCATGTGTAGCCTTATATTAATTGATTTATTATTTTCCTGTATATTTAGGCACATTGCGATATTGCATTGGTAATGAATTTTCTTTTACTTTAAAGCCATGTTTCTCGTAAAATGAAGCATTCTTGCTGTCGCCAATCATAACATTGATATACAAATACGACTTGTAAGCGTCTTTTACCATTTCTAACAAATGACCGGCAATACCACGTCCACGATAATCAGGATGGACCAGTACATAATTTATAAAGCACACAAGCTCACTATCGTCCATGACACGGATAAGACCTACTAAACGGTCATCATCCCAAGCAGAAATCACGCGCGATGAATTCATCAGAGCCTTATGCAATCGGTCTGGATATTTACCTACCACCCAGCGAACAGATAGAAATAACTCTGCTACCTGTTGAGGTGTAAAATTTCTTTCTTCGGTATACGTAATCACCATAAAAGCTCCTCTAAATAATTACTTTAACTTTCGCATCTCACGAATAAACGCCTCTGCCTCTTGTAGGTTCTTAGGGAACTCAAAATAAATGCAGTTCTCATGACCACAATAAGGATTTCGGAAATCATAGCCGCTCAACAACAAGTACTCGATAATTTTCCATTCTTTGTCATTAGATTTTTTAGGAGCCTTGAACTTCTCGTTCACAAAGTACATTTTACCTTTACAAGTAGGGCAGGTTTTATTTCGGTTAAATAACTCGTAATTTGTGCCCTCCGACAAGGAGATCCGACAGTTTACACATACATTTTTATAGCCCATAGTCATTTACTCCCATATGGTTTATGTTGAAAGATAGCTTTTACAATCCCTTCACCAACAATATTGCCACCTTCCATGATAAGGAACTCTGCACCTGGCTGTATAGCAGAATAATCTACGGTTTCATATACTGGCAAAGCATTCGCTTGAATCGGTTTATCAAAAATGACATCTTCACCATCAATAAAGTTGATACCAAGATATTCCTCAGTACCTTTTATAACGATATGAGGATAGTACATTCCATAATTTAAATTCGGTGGACTCGTTCGCTTCTTGCTAAAGAATGTAACAGTGCAGCTAATAGTAAAATCTAAATTGCTCATATTAGGCCTCATCAATTACATATACCATATCACCTTTAAAGTATATGTTCATTATACAATGAACTGGATTCCCCTCGGTCCATAACCAACCTTGGAATACAGCGTGACCCCAATTATAAGTCTCTGTAATGACCTCAAATTCACTTTCACTATAATCCTGCTGATACTGAGATAACTCAATTCTTTTACCTGTGAAAGTATCTAGTATTGTATTATTAAACACGAGAATTTCAAAAAAAGCTATATCGCACGTCTCAAATACAACCTGAGCCTTATGAGTTTGCTCAACACCGTTCTCATAAGAGAAAATGTAATCAAAGGTAAGGATCAAATTATCATCTACGTATTCTATTTTCTGTACCCGCGCATCATGGAGAGAATACTTGGAGTACTCGCCAAAAGATTTTGTTGCTTTCATAGGACCTATTCTAATAATCATTGATTATTTGTTTATCTATTCTATTTCATCTATTTTTTTATAATGTTTTGAGTATCCAGTATGTGTAAAAACTAATTCAAAAGCACGCTTAAAGTCACTATAATTAAACTCTTTTATATCAAATATATTCTGTCCTTTTGAGTGTGACTCTCTATTCATATATCGATTAAACGCCATGAAATTAGTTTTTTGTAACTCTGGTTTCTGGAATACATTATTATAATCCTGTTTCTCTACAAAATTAAAAAAGTACTCAATTATATTTCTCATACAATTGGCAATAAGAGCTGGAGGCTGATTTTGGTCCTTAATAATATGCCAGTATGCCTGATAATCATTTTGAATCTCTTCATACTTCATTATATTAAAAGAACTCCCGCCCTCATTTTTACATAATCTAAATAATTTCTGAGTGCTTTCTCTTTGTTCATGGTTTATATTTGTCAACTCATAGAAAAAATATAAACTATGTGTGAGAACAAATATTTGCTCATACTTATCAGTCCTTAAAAATTCATTATGAATCAATCTACCAATATTAAAAATATGTATATGTGACAAACTAGAAATAGGATCATCTATTACAATAATTTTATTTGTTGAAGTAGAGTCACGCTCTACTTCGCCTTTACATCTCTCTAAAAAATATAAAAACTAATTACCATTTTTTCACCTTCACTCAAGGTCTGAAAAACATGGTCTTCTTCACAAGCCTCTCTTTTAATATGATATAAGGATTCCTCATCAGAATATTTTTCAATTGAAAAATCCATTATTCCAATATCTAAAAGAGCTCCTTTTATATTATCAACCGCTTCATCTATATTAATAGTCTTCTTTTGATTTTCTCTGATAATACTTTGCTGATTCTCTATTTCTTTTTTAAAGCCTTCTATCTTCTTATTATATTCTTTTATATAATTATCATATTCTGTTTTCTTTTTATTATAATCATTAATAACGGTATCAAATCTTATTTGCATTAAATTCCAAAATTTTTTCTTTTATTTTATTCCTACTAGCTTCAATATTTTCAATCTTTTTATTGTATTCTAATTATCCTTTGATTGGCATCTTCAATAATTTTTATTAATATTAGATACTACTTCTTCAGAAGATTCCAACGTTACACTCAAGCTCGGAGTATCTATTTTATCTTCTATTTTAGATTTATTAGACTTGATTAAGTTATCTAAAGTTAATAAATTTCTTTCTATATCATTGATATTATTATTCAAAAACCTATTAGCTTTAAGTTTCTCAACTTCGTTAAATATATAAAAAGCCTTATCCAAGTAGTCTTTTAGCAAGAAACCTATTTATTTTTATCTTCTTCATAACTATTATCAAAATATTTATATATTTTGTTCAACAAATTCTTTTGAGATTGTTTTTTTGTTGACAAAAAAGGGGTCAGATTACTTGGATTCTTCATCAGTATCTATGTAAGTTAACCCTTTATTCACCCAATCAGAATTTTTTTAACTTATCAATAACTACAGAACAGTACTATTATTATTTCCCACAATTACTTTCTCAAGAAGTTCTAAATTCTCTATCTTATCTTCAACTAAACTGATTTTATTTATACTAGATTCTTTTCCCACCCCAGATCTTAATTCAGCAGCTTCGCTTTTTAATGTTTCTAGCTCATAATCAGGCTCTTGTTCTACTTTCTTTAAATTCACTAAATATTTGAATAAAACACTTTTACTGCTTCTCAAGCCATCTAAACAATATCCTAATACATTATCTTCACCTGTGAACTCCTTCTTTAGTGTCCAAAATTTATCTTTATAATCTTCAATACTTTTTTCATATTGCTCTGATACATTCTTTTCTTCTAGTTCAACCGCCTCTTTATCTTTCTTTATTTTAGAAAGTTCATACCTCGCCTTATCAATGAGTTCCTTTATATCTTTATTCTCTTTTGATAAAGTAAAAATTCCAGGTATATCCTCTGTTTCATAAAAATTATCTTTAATAAAATTGCTGATTATAAACCAAGATTGTATCAGTTTCCTTTAATCCCTCAACAGAACAGTCCGCAAACTTATCATCTGATCTATTATATAGAAAATTAGAGAGTGTACTCTTTCCAGTTCCATTTAATCCATATAATAAATTAACTTTTTTATCTGTTTCTAGTGAGGTCGAGTTTTTATAACTTGAAACATTATTCATTTTAATTTTTGTAATCATAGATTAACTATCTCCCCATACATTTAATACACTTAATTGCAATTTAAAATTGATCAATATTGTATCCCCAATTACTCAAAACCACTTTTAAGGCTATTAACACCTCCCTCATATTATGATAAAAGCCTCCCACCAAATTGACGGGAGGCTTTTTATGCACGCTTTAAATCCAAAACTCTCCCCTTCAAACCTATTCTTTTACCTTTCAGTTAAAGTTAGTAATACTCAAAAGTTTAGTTAATGAATTTAAAATCAATATTTCTTATTATTCCCACTCAATTGTAGCAGGTGGTTTAGATGTAACATCGTACACGATACGGTTGATGTGTTGTACTTCGTTTACGATACGACGGGAGATTGTATCCAATACGTCGTAAGGGATACGTGCCCAGTCAGCAGTCATGAAGTCTGTTGTTGTTACGCCACGCAATGCCAATGTGTAATCGTATGTACGGAAGTCACCCATAACGCCTACGGTACGTGTAGATGTTAATACTGCAAAGTATTGGTTGATACTGCGATCAAGGCCAGCTTTTGCAATTTCATCACGGAAGATGTAGTCCGCATCACGCAAGATGTCTAGTTTGTCTTTCGTGATTTCGCCCATTACGCGAATCGCAAGACCAGGACCTGGGAATGGTTGACGCCATACGAGGTAGTCAGCCAAACCTAATTCAGAACCAAGTTCACGTACTTCGTCTTTGAAGAGGTTACGCAATGGTTCGATAAGGCCTTTAAAGTCTACAACCGCAGGCAAGCCGCCTACATTGTGGTGAGATTTGATAACTTCCGCTTCACCAGTACCGGACTCGATAACGTCAGGGTAGATTGTACCTTGCGCTAAGAAATCAACGGAGCCGATTTTACGGCCTTCATCTTCAAATACGCGGATGAATTCTTCACCGATAGCTTTACGTTTAGTCTTCTGGATCTTCAAGACAAGCCAATTTATCTAAGAAACGTTTTTCTGCATCTACGCGGATGAAATGCATGCCGGAATCTTTGAAAGCTGCTTCTACTTCGTCACCTTCGTTTTTGCGCATTAAACCATGGTCAACAAAGATACAAGTCAATTGATCGCCCACAGCTTTAGAAATAAGAGCTGCCGCAACAGAGCTATCTACACCACCAGACAATGCCAACAATACTTTGCCGTCACCAACGGTTTTGCGGATGTCTTCAATAGCAGATTTCGCATAGTTTGCCATTGTCCATGTTCCTGTGAAGCCACATACTTCGTATAAGAAATTATGAAGCATTTCTTTGCCATGTTCAGTGTGCAATACTTCTGCATGGTATTGCATAGCATATAGTTTACGTTCTTTATTTTGCATGGATGCAACAGGGCAATCCTTAGTATGTGCTACGATTTCAAAGCCTTCTGGAACCTTTGCTACATAGTCAACGTGAGACATCCAAACAACTTGGTCTTCGTCCAAGCCTTTGAACAATGGAGATGTAGTATCCACTTTAGTAGGTGTTTTACCGAATTCACGGTTATCCGCAGATTTAACTTTGCCCCCCAATGTATGCGCCATAAACTGCATACCATAGCACATGCCAAGAATAGGAATACCAAGTTCAAAAATCTCTTTTTCAATTTTTGGAGAGTTTTCTTCATACACGCTGTTAGGACCGCCTGTAAAGATGATACCTTGCGGTTTTAATTCCTTAATTTTTTCCAGCGCTTTGTTGTATGGATATACTTCGCAGTATACGTGATTTTCACGAACACGGCGCGCGATCAATTGGTTATATTGACCACCAAAGTCAACAACAATTACAAATTCCTTGTTTTCCATGCCTTCCTCCATATGCATCTATTTGTGAAAGTATATTCACTATTTATTATGCCCATACATATCTGTACTGGGGCGCGTTTTTCCGAGCCAAACGCTAATTTTTCATTTCATTTTATTATACCATAGGAAGTATAACGACTCCATATATTCCGTATGTAGATTATAAATAAATCTTTAATGTTCGGATTTCTAACTATCACTCTTTAGGATCTTTTCGTATGTAAGTCAATTTACTGACAATGTTGAAAGATTTCTAGCTATCACTTTTTAGGGGCCTCTCGCTTATACATTTTTACAGCCCCCACGGGACAGATGGAATAGCAGTCACCACAACTGATACAGCCTTTCCCAATGATAAATCGAGTTTTCCCTTCGGTGATGCATTGAACAGGACAATCCTCAGCACAAGCACCACACTTAACGCATGTGTCGTCAATATTAAACTTTAGATTTCCCATTATACATCACCTCCTATGCATTCTTTATCTGTGCCAAGCTTAATATTATCTACTTTTAAATAGTAGAATTCATATTTTAAATATATAAGATCACAAACATCACGCTAGCTCAAGAATATATTCAAAATATTTCAATACAAGAACAGCTATTATAATTGTTTTTTCTTATTTAATTCACCATTATACGCAATAGCAGAATAGATTGCCTTTGCCACGCCTTGGTGGTTATTGTCTGTCGTTTCGTATCGTGCCGCTTCTTTAATGTTTCGGCTTGCTATTGCCCATGGCTACACCAGCACCCGCAAAGCGTAGCATAGATAAATCGTTTTCGCTATCCCCTAATGTCATTACCTCGTCAGGGCTTAAGCCCCAATGTTTTGCCAAGGCTTCTACGGCTGTGCCCTTTGTAGTATGGGGCAAGACGAATTCTAAATTGCCTTCACTAGAGAGCAGCACATCATAGAATCGTTCACGGCCTGTACCGTCATGGGATAGGCCTTGGTATTCATCGCGCAAGTCTTGCAAGATACGTTGACGCATCGGTTCATCACCGTAGAAGATTTGAATCTTCTCAGGCCCTTCGTCTAAGGATTCCATATGAGCTAGTAAATCACATACCATGGTCCGCGTAGCCAAAATAAATGGACGAATATTGGGCCTAAAGAAGAAATTAGATTGCTCTATTTCACATTCAGACATCTTTACCTTTGCTGCTTCGTTGCCTTCTGCCAATGCATAGTGATCGTACGTTGCTCCAGGCAGACGAGTGTCCCCTGTACCAGAAATCTGATTTTTTGTAATAGGCAGATGATTATCCATTATGCCATGTACAGTCTTTTTATCTTCCTCAGCACGCTCGCTAGCGCATACGCCTAAGCGTTCAGGTGTAATACATCTAGATGGCGGATACATGCCAAAGATTTGGTCTTTCACATAGGCCTCTACATAGACGCCATAGGTTAATAGTTTGCGCAGCAAATGTAGTGCTTGTTCTTTATCAAAACTTACGTGGAATAGAGTGCGGTTTTCGTCCTTATCCATTACGTAAGCACCATTGGTGCACATAAAATAGCGCAAGCACGGCAGTTTTTCTATGACATCATTCATCTCATTCCAAGCACGGCCAGAAGCAATGGCTACGCGGATGCCACTTTCACGAGCGATACGAATCGCCTCAATAGCATCCTCAGGAATCGCCTTTGCATCGTTTACTAAGGTACCATCTACATCGGATGCGATAAATCGAATGGGCTTATTCCCAGTAAGGCCTATATAATTTTTTATTTCTAATGTCTCAGTCGAGGCCATACATTCTCCTTCTATTCCTTCTATTTAGAATAATTAAATTCGGCTACGATTTCTTCTAAGATTTCTGGATGTTCTACCAATCGCAATACTGTGCCACCAATGATGTTTGCACCGTCGATGATAGTTTGTTCAATGGTAGGCTCTAACATGGCACCGGCAAATTCTTTAGAATGGCACACCTTCGGCTCGCCAGCGAGGCGCAATTTAGGATGGAGTGCTGCACATTGATAGCTTACATTGCCAATATCTGAACTACCTCCGAGGGCTGCCGGACCAGGTTCAAAATCGAGGCCCATGTCGGCCATTACCTCTTCGATAAGCTTTGTGCCACGGTGGTTTTGGTTCATATCATCATACGGATTGCCATAAAACTCTACATCCACAGTTGTACCTGTGCAAAGGGCCGCCCCTTCAAAGATTTTTTTGATTTGCTCAGATAAACCATTCAAGTACTCACGCTCCGTATGACGCACAGTGACCTCTAATTCACCGAAGGCAGGAATCACATTAGATGCGGTACCTCCCGCAATGATCCACGTGCCGATGCGCGTTTCAGGGCGCACTTGTTGGCGCATCATATCCATAGCATGGATAGCGAGTTGCACACCATTTACCGCATTGATGCCGTTCCAAGGCTCTCCGGCTGCATGGGCTGGTTTACCGTGATACTTAGCACGGAAGCAGTCGAGTGCCAAGAATTGTGAGTTAGGACGCGTTTCTTCGCCGTCGAGATGCACCATAATGGCAAAATCGTATTCTTTGAACACCCCTGCATTGCACATATCCACCTTACAGCCCATCGCTTCTTCGTCTGGTGTACCGATAATATCGATGTCCATGTTGAAAGCTACGCCTTCTTGTTGCATTTTATGTAGTGTCAATGCAGCTAACACACTCATAGAGCCGCTGGCGGAGTGACCGCATGCATGGCCCACCTCTGGTAATGCATCATATTCACAGAGGATTGCCAAGCGGCCTTTTGGATTGTCTACTTTCACAACAGACGCCTTGAAAGCAGTCGGCAAATCACAGAATTCATAGGTTACGTCCATACCATATTTTTCGAGAACAGCGCCTATGGTTTTGACGGACTCAAACTCCTGACTGGAAATCTCAGGATTCTTGGCTAATGTGTAATTAATGGCAAACGCATCAGGTGCGAAGCTTTTACAAAGATCAGCAAAAGTAGTTGTAAGGGACATATTGCCTCCATGTATATAACCACATTATTGTAAAGGATTATGATACTCTACAATAAAGAATAGAAAACTCGTTTACTCTTAATTATACAATGTTATTGCCTATTGGTGTAAAATTCCGTACAATATAAACAGAAATGTATAAACCATGTATATGGATGTTTGAGGAGGATACTATGTTTAAGTTCAAAAAATTGACAGCCATCGCCCTCGTAGCGGTAGCAGCAATGGGTTTATTGGCTGGTTGTGGCAACGACAAACCTAAAATGACACAACAAGAAGGTGTATTGCGTGTAGGTTCTGAAACTACATTCCCACCGTTCGAATTCACTGAAGGCGACAAATACGTTGGTTTCGACGTTGATTTGTCCGAAGCAATTGCTAAAAAACTTGGTTTAAAAATGGAATTCAAATCCATGGGCTTCGATGCTTTGATTCCAGCAGTTCAATCTGGCGATATCGACATGATCGCAGCAGGCATCAATGCTACACCTGAACGTGAAAAAGCATTGGACTTCTCCGATGTATACTTCGACCAAGGCGGTTTCATCACAGTTGTTCGTAAAGACAACACAACAATCCACAACATGGATGAATTAGCAGGTAAAACTGTAGGCGCTCAAATCGGTACAATCCCGGTTGAAATGGCTCAAAAAATTCCTGGTACAACTGTAAAACAAATCGATTCTAATGCTAATATCTTCATGGAATTGAAAGCTGGTACAATCGACGGTGCTATCATCGATAATGCAGTTGCTATGTACTACCTCAAACAAGGTGCTGATCAAGACCTTAAACTCGTAGGCGAACCTACTAAAGCTGAAGGTACAGTTCTTGGCGTGAAAAAAGGCAACAAAGCTTTACAAGAAGCTGTTAACAAAGCTCTTAAAGAACTTAAAGAAGACGGCACTTACCAAAAAATCTACGACAAATGGTTCGGCGATTACAACAAAAAATAATATGTATTCCTAAGAACTAGGATACATAATAACCCCTCTGAAAGATTGCAGACATCACATAAAATTTGTGACAGCAGATTTTCTTCAGAGGGGATTTTTTTGTGCTTAAATCCAATTTATACCTAAGATTCTGTATTATGCATAGATATAGAGTAAAAATAGGCTAGTATACTATGAAAGCAGGTAACTGATAGCAGTATGATATCAATGGAGAACATACAGATATACTAGTATTGCCTCTTTTACGGTACCTCGCGTTCGTTATATAATAAATATGTATTTACTGTATACATGTATAAAAGGAGGCCTAATGGCACAGTACTTTACGGAACGCCTGCAAAAGGTCTTCCACATGATTTTTACATCCTATAATCAAAAAATGGCTCAAGAAGGCTTACGTCAATTGGAGCTCATCGTCAATAATCAGCAAAATCCTAGTCAGCTAAAAGATAGAGCCTTACGAAACGACAAGACAAGCCGTCTTGAAAGTGATATAGACACTAAAGAGGATGCTCTCAAGATAGCCAATGATCCAGAGGCGCGAGAGCTAGGTGACGCCTATGCCCTCTTGGCACGCGTCTATGCAGGCCCTCGTTTTACCTGGGAAGAGTTTAACTTCCCAGAGGATAATATGCGCACCTATCAATGCTTACACGATAGCATTCGTCGCTGTAGCCCTATCGGTACATTACAAGCTTTGCGCATCAAAGGTTCCATCACCCCTACCGTGGAAAAGGATATGCAAATTTCCTTCGACGATGCCTTTCGCATTGTCTATGATTACGCAAACCAAGGCGATGCCTATTGCCAATATGTTATAGGCAATGTCTTTTTCTGGCGTGATGACAATCGCATCAGCTCCGCTGAGACTATGCTAACACCTCCGCCTATGAGTTGGACTAAACGCATTCAAAGAAGCCTTACAGCAAACTCTGTGCAGGATCGTATTGCCGCCTTACAAGGCACTGTGCCAGACGAAACATTGCAAGAAAATGCATCTAATCTGGCTAAGGAATGGTTTAATAAGGCTCTCGACAACGGTCTTGCCATGTTCCAAGGAAACTTGCGCAATATCTATATCGACGAAGCTGACTTTTCCAATGCGCGCCGCGTCGCCAAGACTGCGGCCGAACTTGGCAACCCTGCCATGATGCTATATACAGGCCTCGACTGCCACGAAAGCGGTAAATTCGAGGAGGCTTTCACGTGGTTCACTAAAGGTGCCGCCTTAGGTCAATCTGAAAGCATCGCAGAATTAGCGGATTATTACTATCATTTCTATGATGCCAAAAATTTACGTTGTACTATCCCCTATAATCCGGTAAAAGCCATAGGTCTCTACCGCCGTGCGGCAACGAAACAGTTTAGTGATGCGGGCTACACCGCCTTACAGGCGGCCTTTGGCTATATCTTTCACATAGGCCACCTGCCTCTCGACTGGGGACTCATTGCAGATTTAACACATATGGCGGCTACAAAAGATCGCTTCATATTCGCCTTGCC
>ENA-OQKV01000729-OQKV01000729.1-human-gut-metagenome-genome-assembly--contig:-NODE-729-length-11194-cov-5.545676_pt1 | contig 11194 bp, 9 predicted proteins | sample MGYA00242655_ERZ504811 | MGnify/ENA primary metagenome ERZ504811 (study PRJEB26092, sample SAMD00036406) | human gut metagenome | host: Homo sapiens | study: EMG produced TPA metagenomics assembly of...
CCGGAAGAGCTGGAAGCAGGGGATGATATCAGTTTTTATATGACAGAAGATGTTGTGGCAACGCATCGGATTGGAGGAGTTGACAAAGCAGGGAAGTGCGTTACCACTTATGGGGTGAATAACCTTGATTCAGAAGGTAATCAAATCAATGACGCAAAAGCCGTTGATTTTGATCATATAATCGGGCGGGTGGAATACTCAATTCCGATCGTAGGATATGTGTATATGTTGATAAGGACGACGTCGGGAAAGGCAGGTGTGATCATTATAGTCCTTAGCCTATTCGCAGTTTCACGAATCCTGCAATACTTAGAGAAGGAGAAGAGAAGATGAAAGAAACAAACAAAAGCAGAAACAAATCAAAAATGGCAGCAGTCATTGCCGTATTACTTGTGTGCGTTTTGGCTGTCGGAGGTACGATTGCGTATCTGACAACTCACAGTAAATTAACCAACTCATTCACAGTAGGTAATATCGGACCGATCAAACCAGAGAAACCAGGTCCGGATCCTGAAGTACCGATTGACCCAGACGATACAACAAAATTAAATGGAAACCTGTATGAGCCACATTGGGTAGCAGATTCAAAATTGATGCCGGGAAACACTGTTGCGAAAGACCCGTATGTAGGTGTTGGACCTGGAAGTGAAGCATGTGATGTGTATGTTTACGTAACAAATGAAATGGTAAACAATCAGATGATGTATTTTGCAATGAACGAGGGATGGTCTGCAGTGGAAGCTGACGCGATTACAGTAGATCAGAAAACATATTACACAGGCGGTCTGTTCAAATATGATGCAGGTTTAGATGCATCTAATGTAAAAGATAAAAATGTGTGGACAGACAAAGCGCTGTTTGATAACGTACTTGTTTCCAAAGATGCAAATATCGAAGACTTTGTAGCAAAAGAAGATGCTACAGGCAGAACAATTACTGTACAGGCATTCTTGCATCAGTCAAAAGATGCTCAGGGAACAGAGATTGAAGACAATGTAATCTTAGAAGCAGCCAAAAAAGCATTTGGTATTACAAAATAATTGAAAAAGATAAATTTACATAATCATTTAAAAATATGCAGGATTTGATTAGCGAATAAAATAGGAAGCAGGAGGAGAGAGCTATGAAAAGTATGAAAGAAAGGATAACAATTATTTGTATTATTTCGATATTGCTTTGTGCTCTTTCCTCCGTTGCTTTTTCAACGAGTGAAGGCACAGCGGAAAATATTATTTCGTTTGGCAGGCTGAAAATTCAGCTGATCAATAACAGGATGGATGAAAATGGAGAAGAAGTCTCCGTAACGACAGAAGAGGAAAAGTTAAACGGGAATCAGGTATCTCGTATCATAAAAGTAAAAAATATATGTGAACACCCGGTATATGTCAGGGTCAAGATTGAGTTTAGCGGTGAAGATAAACAAGGAAAGTTTCAGGCGGGAGAGTATGTCTCGTTCCAAGATCCGACCGGAGAATGGGTAAAACATGGAGAGTGGTATTACCATAGCAAAGCGCTGGAGCAGGATCAGGTGACGGGCAATCTTTTTGAGGAACTGATATTTGATTTAGATAGATTAAAGACAGACCATGCAGGAAGCAAAATTGAATTTGTAGTTTCCGCACAGGCTGTTCAAAGTGAAAATAACGGAACATCGGCAGAGACAGCGAATGGCTGGCCGAAGGAGGCAGAATAATGAAGAGAGAAAACGAAAGGCAAATTAAGAAAAATTTATCAAAGATCTTGGGTGTGCTGGTACTCTGTCTTATAATGCCTCTCTTATTTTCAATTTCTGCAGAGGCGAAAGAAGCAGAGGAATCTCAGCAGCAAGAGAAAGTGCAGCAAACAGAGAGAATAAACGAAATTAATACATTTGAAGTATTTTTTTATTTTTGCAATGGCAAGTCAGACACTGGATTACGAGGGACACAGGGTGGTCCTAAAATACAGATTTGGATCTTACAGATGCTGATATTAAGGCCATGTTGGAAAAATATGGTGTAACGCATCTTACGGTTGGAACGAAGGACAGACCGTTTAAAGGAACGTTTGATGGTCAAAATCATAGAATCAAAGGTCTTGTCTATGAACCGAATATTATAAAGGACCCGAATAGTGGATTGTTTTCTTTTACAGATGGAGCCACTATTCAGAATCTTACTCTGGAAAATGCAGATATAGAAGCAATTTATCAAGGCGGAATTGTGGTTGGTCATGCAAAAAACACACACCTGGAAAATCTGACAGTTTTAAACAGTAAGATCAAGCTGTCTTCGGCAAACAATGTAATCTCGCTGATTACAAACCTTGGATTCTGTGGTGGAGGAATCGCAGGAATTATGGAAGACAGCGTAATGTATAACTGTGAGATCAGTGGAACAGAGATTGTTAATAACAGTACATCGGGAGTCACCGGAGTCGGAGGAGAAGGTCTGTATATGGGCGGTCTGGTCGGCTGGGCAGAAGATTCTACGATCGAATATTCAAGAGTACGTTCTAATTATGTGGGAGAAAGCAATGAATTACAGGAAAGCGTTGTCAGAAATGATTATGATATCGCAGTCGGCGCTCTTGGAGGAAAATCCGTTTATGCCGGAGGAATTGTCGGTGGTGTGAATACAGCTGATGGAGAAACAAGGATTGTAGATTGTTTCTGTACAGCAGACGTATCTTTTTATGCGGCAAACTATGTCGCAGTCGGTTCGGGAATTGCGGGATATGCAGGCGGTATCACAGGTGCACTTAGGGGAAATTCCCACATTGAGCGATGTCATTATGCCGGAAATATTCATTCCAAACAGTACAATGCCATCCTTGTGATTCCGATTATTCAGACAGATGTAAACATCAGTGGTATTGCAAATATTAAAGAGAGTCAGGCAACGGTGACAGATTCCTATTTTAAACGAAGTGAAAGCAGTACCAGTAAAACGATAAGAGCGGTGGAAGATTGGAACGATACGCCACAGTATTCAGCAAAAGATGATAAAACATATGAAGATCGTGAGTTCTGGAAAGATCATGACTATGATTTTGAAGGAACAAAAATCAGAGGAGAAGCTACAGAACACATCAACAAATGGGTAATGGATTATGATTTGGGAATTCCGGTTCACGGAAGCCATATGTCTGTGACATTTGACTTCCCGGGAGCAGGGGTGGTATCCGTTGATCCGACTGCGCTTGTCAATGAAAAGGTATCAACGGATGACGCATACCATTTTGCAGTCCAGGGCATCCACCCTCGCGGGGATGTCAATGCAACGCTGGAAGTAAATCCGGTGGACAGCAATCCGGAAGATAAGATTACCGAATACGAGTTTGCCGGATGGTTTAAGCAGAAAGACGTAGGAAAAGATTCTGTATCGGATATGTCTGAACTGGAAGCAATCACACATGCAGAAGGAGCAGAACCGGTCAGTCAGGAACAAAGGTACACATTTAAATTTGGAAATAACGAGACAGATAAGGATTTGTATATTGCCTGTCTGAAAGCCCGGATTGCATTCCATGAACTTGACGGAATGGAGATGACAAGCGATACGAAATACTATACTTATCGGGAAAACCTGGCAGATGTTGTGCCGACGGTTACGCCGGATGGAGCCGTATTCTATGGATGGACAACGGAGCCAAATCCGGACGAATCAGGCGGTGGCTATTCCGCGATTACTTCCGGAAAATTGGAAGAACTTTTGAATAAGGGGGCAATTTACCACGCGGGAGATCCGGTTGAGAAAACCATGGAGTTGTATCCGATCTTTACAAATTATATTACAAATATCAAAACAGTGTTTGAAGGACATGAGCAGGGTGAAGGTAATCTTGAATCCGAGCGGCAAGGTGTTGGATATACGTCTGTTGGAAGCGATGACACCGGTGTATTTATTCAGGTGACAGGAGCAGAAGCAGATGGCGCATTTCCGGCAGGATATCGTTTCCTTGGATGGTATCAGCAGATCGGAGTTGATGAGCAGGGACAGCCAATCGAGGCGCGAGTCAACAATGAGCAGACATATTATGTGCCGGATGTGTCGAAAGAAGTAACCTATACGGCTCGGTTTGAGTATTTAACAGATTATTATGCAAATACAAAAGAAAATGGTGAAATCGATGGTGCATATCAATATAGTAACTTTTATTCCGAGTGGGTGAGGTATCAAAGTATATTTGACTATGATCGTGCTGCAGATATGTTGCCACTTGATTATTCTCATCATTTTACCCATTGGTCATTAGAAGAACATGGAGTGGGAAAATGTTCAGATTCATCGGATCAGATTCCAAATCCATATTCGATTGTAGCACCTGCTTCGATATATGCACATTGGAGCGATAATAGCGACTATAATATTACAGTATTGAGTGATTTTCCAAATGCAGCCAAGCTCTCAATGTGGGGTAGGCCAGAAAGTCTTGTGAATAGATTAACAGTTCAGGCAGAACCCAAAAGTGGATATCAGTTTATATTTTGGGCAGGAGAAGAAAATCAAAGTCTTAACAACAATAAATTTAGTTCAAAAGATATGACCTGGGAGGTTGATAAGGCACAAATATTTATACCAACGAACAGATATATAATAAAAGCTCATTTAGCAGCATCGTTGAACTTCCATTATAAAACGGATATTGGGGCAGAAAGTGAAATGTCTACTGTTTGGAGACGGTATGAAGATCCGGTATTCCAAAAGACACAGGATATCTACACAGGATATACGTATCCATATTCCGGTGATCCAGTAGGGGATGGTGTTTCTTTAGTTCGCGATGCCTCTCCATCAGATGACCAAATGCTGATTAAAAATGCTGATGGAACTGTAAATAAAAATTATGAATTCCTCGGATGGATCCAGGCAAAAGAGGCTAATTCACAGGAAAACGGCGGTATTGTAAAAGGCGGTGCAGAGTGGAATTATATCTACGATGTAGAAAATGACCAGTACTGTACTTCCGATGCGGACAAGGCATTGCCATATCTTCTTAAGGATGACGCAGTTGTTACGGAGACAATGGAACTTTATCCGGTATATGTAAAATATGACATCAAGACGACAACGAATATTCATCAGATGGCAGAACTTCCAAACGGAGTTCAGTATCCAAATGTACCGTCATATGAGTTGGTAATGGATGAAAATACAGGAAAAGGAACTGCAACAATAACATTGACCGCAGAGACAAATGTTACTCCGGTAAGAGAAGGCGAAGATGCGAAATATGAACTTGTCGGATTCAAGTGTACCTTATCAGACGGAAAGGTTACAGATCTGTGGGGAACAGGTACTCCAAATGGAAATAGCTACACCTTCCAGATGACCGTAGAAGCGGGAAAATCGTATACATTTATGTCTATTTATAATCCGGCTTTCGTTGTATATCATATGGATGGTCAGAGCCTGGAAGACAGTACGCATCTGGAGACAAGAAATGTAGGACAGCCGTTAGGACTGATGCCGGAAATAAATTACGACAGAATGCCAGAAGAACTTAAGAATGCATATATGATTGGCTGGACGGAAGAGAAGCCGAATGGATGGTATCACTACTATGCTTCAAAAGAAGCATATGATCAGACGCCGCTTCCACTTGTAAACGAGAAAACGACTGTCGAGCATTCCATGGATCTGTGGCCGGTATTTGTTCAGGTTTCTGCAGAGGTAAACAGTAATATTGACCAGACTATTCAGGAGAACGGTGGAGATCCGGCAACCGTGCGTTATGTACAAAATGATCACAATGTATTTTCTCTTGTAGCAAAAGAGTATGCAGGCTATGCGTTTAAAGGATGGTACACCGGATATGTATCTGATGAAAATCCTGGAACATTACTGACGGAAGAGAGTACATATCTGATTCCGGAGTCTGAACTGTTTGCAAATGGAAAATACACAGCAGTATATGCACAGTCGATAGATATCAATTATTATGATTTTAACGGAAATATTATCTACACAGCAAAGACGACAGCCGATGAGAATCGGACATTTGTGAGCAAAGATCCTGAGGATCCAAAGAAAGAAGTTCCGATCGATACAGAAGCATTTGTACAGATTGAAGAAAAGATAAAAGAGATACAGGAAGCAAGTGGCACGAACCTGAAATTCGTTGAGTGGCGCTGGTGGAACGAGGCGAAACAAAAATATGTGAGCTGGGAAGAGTTTAAAGACACAGAGGTTACGCAGTCTATGAATTTATATCCGGTGGCATATGCAATTACGTTTTTAGACTCAGAAGAGAGTGTGTATGACGGTATGGTCTATTCTGTGAGTGAAGGTGAAGATGGAACAAGAGAGCTGAATACACTATTTACCAAAAAATATACACAGCCTGAAATCAAGATTGCAGTGGAAGAAGTTGCAGGTCAGCATGACACGCCAGATATAATGAAGAAGGGAATCCAGGGTATTCGAACCAATGTATACATGTCAGGTGAGCCGGATAAAGAGGGCAATCCAACGTATGTAAGCGCCAGTGAGGGAAGCGTTCTGACAGATGAGAATGGTATGGCAGTACATAAGCTGTATGGACGTCTGGTTGTTCGCAAGTCTTATATTGGATTGAAAACAGACGGAATGGTACTTGTAAATGTTCAGAAGCTGGATGACTCCGGAAATCCGGATGGAGCTTTATTTAGTGTGCCGCTTGCAGTGAAAGACGGAGAAGGCAGGACAGAAGTGAAACTGCCGCTTGGAAACTATCGAGTTTCAGAAGACATGACCTGGGCATGGCGAGATCAGGCAGACAGTGTGATGCTGAATGGTCAGGCACAGACAGGTTTTGATCAGAGTGGAACGACAGATGTGACGATTGATATCTTGCAGTCTGAAATCATTGTATATGGTAATGCAAGACAGAATGAAAAATGGTTCTCTGATTTCTGTGAAATGAAAAATGTATTCGGCAGTGAAGTACAGGCAGGAGGAAATTGATCATGGCAGATAGAAAAAGACAAAAAAAGAAAAACAGACTCCGGCTTCAGGAACGAGTCGGAGTGGCCGTTCTCAGTATCGTTCTGATTGCTTGTGTTTTCGTTGTGGGTGCAGTTGCATACTTACAGCGCGAAGCAAAACTTGTGAACACATTTGAAACAGGAATTGTGGAAACGGAAGTGCAGGAGAATTTTGATGGGGCTGTAAAGAGTAATGTATTCTTGAAAAATACAGGAACAGTTGACGAATATCTCCGGGCAAAGATTCTGATTTACTATGAAGACAACGAAGGAAATATTGTTGGAGAAGTTCCGGCAGAAGGAATGGACTATCAGATAGACTGGGGAGACAGCGCGCAATGGCTGAAAAGCAGCAATGGATATTATTATTACGCAGCTCCGGTAAAGAGTGGTGATGCAACAGATGTGCTGATTCAAGAATGTCGGGAAACAGAAAAAGAGAATCGTCATCTTGTTGTTGACATTCTTGCGGAGGCCATTCAGGCAGAACCGACTACTGCGGTGGAAGATGCGTGGGAAAGTCAGGTTTCGGTGAAAGCAGACGGAACGCTTGAGCTGAAACAGCAGAATTAAGCGGGCAGAAAGAGAGGAAGATAAAGATGAGGAAAAAGAGACGGAACAAGATTGGAATCTTCCAAAAGACCGTATTCCCAAAGAAAAAAGTGGCTGTGAGTGTTATGCTGTTTGCAGTGCTGATGCAGCTGGTCATGCAGCCGATGTCTGTACATGCTTCCATACAGTCCGCTTCTGGCAAAAATGCAGTTCCTGAAGTGAGTTATCATGGAAAAGAGCAAAGCATTACTTTTAAAAACACCGATGGAACCGATCTGTTTCAGGGGTTCAAAAATCTGATGCCGGGCGATGTGCGTGAACAGGAGATGATCCTGAAAGCCAAAAATATTACGCATGAAACAAGTTTCTATTTGAGAGCAGAGTGTGACGATGAGACGCGGGAGATTTTAAAAGATGTGAGAATGGATCTCTATGCGAATGACCGGCTTGTCGTTGAAAATGGACTGATCCTGGAAAATGTGAAGCTGGGAACCGTTTCCGATAAGACGTCAATCCAACTGAAAGCAGTGCTGAAAGTCCCGACGTCACTGGGAAATGAAGTGGCAGGCAGAGAGTTTCCTGTGAAATGGTATTTTAGCGCACAGCAGGATGGGGACGAAATCGTAAGTGTCAGTCCCTCTGATCCGGATGCAGGTCAAAATAATGGGATTATCCAGACCGGTGATGAATCCGGGCAAGGGCTGACGCTGCTTTTGATCGTGGCAGGAGTATCCCTTCTTATTATAGTGATCGTGATCTGTAAAATTTTCAGGAAAAAATAGAAATGATATTGACATTTCAGGCAATACGGTGTAAAGTCCTATTGTTACAAATGAATGATGCAAACTTTCTCTTATTCAGAGCAGTGGAGGTACAAAGGACCTATGAAGCTGCGGCAACCCCGTCAAGGAAGGTGCCAACCTGAGCGAGCAATCGAACAATAAGAGGATTGTTTTGGTAAAGAACAGTCCGCTTTTTGGCGGGCTGTTTTTATTAGAAGAGATGCAGTCCGAAAAGAGAGAAAGAAACAAAGAAGGAGGAACAAAATGGAAAAATTATTATTTACATCGGAATCTGTTACAGAGGGACATCCGGATAAGATCTGTGATGCGATTTCAGATGCGATCCTGGACGCTTTGATGGAGCAGGATCCGATGAGCCGTGTTGCATGTGAGACTTGCGTGACAACCGGTATGGTCATGGTCATGGGAGAGATTACAACAAAAGCATATGTAGATATTCCGAGAATTGTAAGAGATACAGTGCGTGAGATCGGATACACAAGAGGAAAGTTCGGATTTGATGCAGATACATGCAGCGTGCTGACAACGATCGATGAGCAGTCGGCAGATATTGCACTTGGTGTAGACAAGGCATTGGAAGCAAAAGAAAATAAAATGTCCGATAATGAACTGGAAGCAATCGGAGCAGGAGATCAGGGTATGATGTTTGGATATGCATCCAACGAAACAGCAGAATTTATGCCGTATCCGATCGCAATGGCACACAAACTTGCCCTTCAGCTGACAAAAGTGCGCAAGGACGGAACGCTCTCTTACCTGCGTCCGGACGGAAAGACACAGGTAACAGTAGAGTATGATGAGAATGGAACTCCGAAACGTCTGGATGCAGTGGTACTTTCTACACAGCATGATCCGGATGTGACACAGGAACAGATCCACGCAGATATCAAGAAATATGTATTTGACGAGATCATCCCGGCTGAGATGGTAGATGAACATACAAAATTCTTCATCAATCCGACAGGCCGTTTTGTGATCGGCGGACCACACGGAGACAGCGGTCTGACAGGAAGAAAGATTATTGTAGATACTTACGGCGGAATGGCACGTCACGGCGGCGGGGCATTCTCCGGAAAAGACTGTACAAAGGTAGACCGTTCTGCGGCATATGCAGCACGTTATGCAGCAAAGAACATTGTGGCAGCAGGACTGGCTGACAAGTGCGAAATTCAGCTTTCTTATGCGATCGGTGTTGCTCAGCCGACTTCCATTATGGTAGATACATTCGGAACAGGAAAAGTATCCGAAGAAAAACTGGTGGAGATCGTGCGTGAGAACTTTGATCTTCGTCCGGCAGGAATCATCAAAATGCTGGATTTAAGACGTCCGATCTACAAACAGACTTCTTCTTACGGACACTTTGGAAGAAACGATCTGAATCTTCCGTGGGAAAAACTGGACAAAGCAGAAGTATTGAAAAAATATTTATAACAGTAGACGGAATGCCTCTTTTGGTTTATAGTAATACGAAAGAGGTGCGGAAAATAAAAAAGAAGGACAGGGACCTGCACCAGGGACTGTCCTCTTTTCTGTATTAGAGCATGCAGGATGGGAGGCGATGAAGATGAAATTAAAAACCAAGCTGATTCTTGCGTTTATGATCGTGATGATTCTGCCTACATTGTTTACAACTGTAGCGATGACGGCATTTGCGCCAAAAGCGGTGAATGATATTCAGGAATTATATCTGATCATTGTATTTTGCACGGCATCAGCTCTGATCTTCTGGATTTACAGGACGGTTTCACTGCCGCTTGCAAAACTGCAGGCAGCGGCCCGCAATATCAAAGAGGGCAATCTGGATTTTGAAATTAAGAATGAGACCAATGATGAAATCGGACAGCTCTGTCAGGATTTTGAAGAGATGCGTTTGAGACTGAAGGCAAACGCAGAAGAAAAGGTGGCATACGATAAAGAGAACAAAGAATTGATCAGTAATATTTCCCATGATCTGAAGACACCGATCACGGCTATCAAAGGTTATGTGGAAGGAATTATGGATGGAGTTGCAGACACTCCGGAGAAGATGGACAGATATATCAAGACCATCTACAATAAGGCGAATGAAATGGATCTTCTGATCAATGAACTGACATTCTATTCCAAGATCGATACGAACCGTATTCCGTATAATTTTACGACGATTTCAGCAAAGCAGTATTTTGGTGACTGTGCAGAGGATTTGTTTATGGAACTGGAGGCAAAGGGCGTACAGTTTCGGTATAGAAATTATCTGGAGACAGATTCTAAGGTGATTGTGGATCCGGAGCAGCTTCGAAGAGTGATCAGCAATATTGTAGGGAATTCTGTAAAATATATGGATAAGTCAGATCCTTCCATTACCATGGATTTAAAGGATGTAGGAGATTTTGTTCAGATTGAACTGGGAGACAACGGAAAAGGGATTGCGGCGAAAGATCTTCCGAATATATTTGACCGGTTTTACCGGACAGATGCGTCACGGAATTCTTCCAAAGGCGGAAGCGGGATCGGGCTTTCGATCGTGAAAAAAATTGTAGAAGAGCATGGCGGAAAGATCTGGGCTACCAGTGAAGAGGGCGTCGGGACAACCATGTACTTTGTAATCAGAAAATATCAGGAGGTACCAATGAATGAGTAAACGAATATTGATTGTAGAAGATGAGGAAAGTATTGCAGATTTAGAGCGGGACTATCTGGAGTTGAGCGGATTTCAGGTAGAAGTGGCAAATGACGGAGAGACAGGGCTTAAACAAGGCAATGAAAGAGGAGTTTGATCTGATCATTCTGGATCTGATGCTTCCGGGAGTGGATGGGTTTGAAATCTGCCGTGAAGTGCGGAGTCAGAAAAATACACCGATCATTATGGTATCTGCAAAGAAGGATGACATTGACAAGATCCGTGGTCTCGGAC
>ENA-OQKV01000732-OQKV01000732.1-human-gut-metagenome-genome-assembly--contig:-NODE-732-length-11172-cov-2.919239_pt1 | contig 11172 bp, 10 predicted proteins | sample MGYA00242655_ERZ504811 | MGnify/ENA primary metagenome ERZ504811 (study PRJEB26092, sample SAMD00036406) | human gut metagenome | host: Homo sapiens | study: EMG produced TPA metagenomics assembly of...
TTTGCGTTCATTCTGTTCTCGTCTTTCATTGTCTTATGTACAGTAACATATTTTACGCGCCTATTCTATCACAATTCTTTTTTCTGTACAATCTGATATGTCCAGAGTGTGTATTACTATTATACAAAAATAATCTCGCTTTCTTCATTGCGTTTTTTTGCACAATACAATATAATAATTTCAGAGTTTATTTATGCAAAAAGACGAAAGGATGTACATATGAAACACAAAAAGACTGGTATAAAGATCTGGTGATCTACCAGATTTACCCAAGAAGTTTTAAAGATGGCAACAATGATGGAATCGGTGATCTGAAGGGAATGATTGAGAAGCTGGATTATCTGAAGGAGCTTGGCATCAATGCAGTATGGATGTCTCCTGTCTATGCTTCTCCGAATGTGGATAACGGTTACGATATTTCTGATTACTTCGCGATCATGGAAGAATTCGGAACTATGGAAGACTGGGATGCTTTCCGCGACGGTGCGCATGAACGAGGTATCGCCATTATCATGGATCTGGTTCTGAACCATTCTTCAGATAAACATAAATGGTTCCGGGAATCAAAGAAATCCCGCAATAATCCTTACAGTGATTACTATATCTGGCGTGATCCTGCACCGGACGGAGGCGCACCCAACTGCTGGATGTCCGTATTTGGCGGAAGCGCCTGGGAATATGTTCCGGAACGTGGACAATACTATCTCCATTTCTTTGCCAAAGAACAGCCGGATCTGAACTGGGATAATCCGGAAACTAAAGAGAAAATTTTTGATATTATCCGTTTCTGGAATGAGAAAGGTGTTGACGGATATCGCATTGATGCCATCAGTTATCTTGACAAAGGACTGGATGGACGTGCAGATATGAATGAACCCATTGGTACTGTAGCGTGTGTAAATCTGGAGGGAACCCACCGCTACATCCGTGAAATGGTTGCAGAAACAATGACTCCCGACAATCTGATGAGTGTAGGAGAAGTTAATATCAACAATGAACAGGATGCCATCAACTATTCCAGCGCAGCAAGCAAAGAATTTAACATGGCTATTCCATTTGTCCCTCCGATTGTTGAAATCCAGACATGGTCACCAGAGAAAATGAAACGTGATCTTAAGAAAGATTATGAAATCCTGAAAAAAGACGGATGGTGGGCAAGATTTTTAAGCAATCACGACAAACCGCGTCAGGTTTCCCTTTACGGAAATGACAGAGAATTCTGGTCAGAATCTGCAAAAATAGCTGGCATGTTATCTGCACACACTTCCCGGTACCCCCTTTCGTTTTCCAGGGCGAAGAATTGGGAATGACCAATGTTGCCTTCCCATCTATCGATGATTACAATGACATTGATACCCGCAATTATTATAAAACCATGATTGAACAGGGAGCTTCTCCTGAAGAAGCACTGGCAGAATCCAGAAGTATCAGCCGTGATAATGCAAGAACGCCTATGCAGTGGAACGACAGTCCAAACGGCGGATTTTCTGAGCATACTCCGTGGCTGGGTGTCAATCCAAACTACAAACTCATTAACGCAGAAAGCCAGATGAATGATGACTGTTCTGTTTTCAGATTCTACCAGAATCTCATCGCACTGCGTAAGAAACATCCGGTAATGGCTCATGGAGATTTCAAACTCTGCTGCCCGGAAGATGGTCCGGTTATCGCCTACACCAGAAGCTGGCAGAACGAGACATGGCTGGCAGTGCATAATTTCTCTGCATCCATGCAGAAATTCCATTATGGCGCTGAAGATATTGAATTACCGTGCAACACTCCCGTAATCATTTCCAATTACGGAGAAAATGAGGTTGAATACGGAATTGGAACACTTGTACTCAAACCTTACGAAACTGTTGTGTTCCAGTTACATTAAGCAACTTCATCAATACAGACAGTAAAAAGCAGAACCATTGAATCACTATCCCTCAATGGTTCTGCTGCTTTTTTGTATTTGTTTTTCATTTATTTGACTGCCATTACTTTGCATTTCTTTTTGTAAAATGCAATACCATATTTCAAAATATGCTCTACTCCCTCTTCCAGCAGCTGCTCCTCGTATCGTCTGTCTTCTATCTGTTTTAATGCGTCTTCACTGACAGCTTCCAGATTCCCTGTTTCGGCATATTTTATTTCTATAATGATTCCTGTTTCCTGATCTTCTGTTTCTATCAGAATATCACTGTATCCATCACCTGATTCTTTATTTGATGACACACTCCAGTTCTGCTGAAATCCAAGAATTCCAAGTAAAATCCCATGATAAAAATTCTCTTTCATCTGTTTTTTTACAAAGGTATCCCGAATACTGATGGTTCTTTTCAGATAATTGTTCAAACTTTGTTCTACCACTTCGGAATTTCCATCTTTTAGTGCATTACAGAATTTTTCAAGTGCTTCTCCATTCTCAGAAACAGTTTTCTTAAAATATTCCATAATCTGTGTCAGAAAAATATTACGTATTTCCATATTAGGAATGGTAAGCATGAACGTATTTGCATCTTTTCTTCCGGTCTGTGTGAGATATCCCGTAGTAAAAAGAACACTCCACAGGTTTTCAATCGAAGCATACATATCCTGATATGTCAGTTCCTGATGAATCTCCTTTACAATTGTTTCTCCTGCTATCAGTTTCTCAATTTCCTTTCTGACCGTTCCCTTATCAGTCTCCTGAATAAAGCGTTTCACCGCTTCATTACTGCTGGTATTAGACCAGTAATTCTGTGGCTGCGCCATATTGTTTATACGCAATTCATCACAATAATTTATCACATCCCAGGGACAGTAAACCTCTACATTTCCAAACCGATATCCGTCATACCACATTTTTATTTCATCATAATGCTCAGAAAGTTCATAATATTCCAATATATTCTTTACATCACTGTCCGTAAATCCAAAATATTCATCAAACTGTACATCTGCCACTGACAAAACTTTCAGATTATTTAATCCTGTAAAAATACTCTCCTTTGAGATACGCATGCAGCCTGTAAGCACAGCAAACTTCAGACTGTCATTTGTTTTTAATGCATTTTCAAACAAGTTACGGATCAGCAGAGTCATTGAATTGTAATATCCCAATTCAAATGCTTTCGCCAGAGGCACATCATATTCATCAATCAATAAGATAACTTTCTGACCATGATGTTTCTCCAGAAGTTCTGACAGAATCCTCAGACTGCTGCACAGAACAGATTCCTTCATATCCGGCAGGAGCAATGATTTGAACGCATCCTTATCATATTCCGTCAAACGTTCACTGTCCAATAAATACTGGAATCTACGCGCCTCACCATTTACAATCTGTATTGCCATATCACAGGCTTTTTCATAAGTTTGCGCACTGATACTCTTCAGGGAAATAAAAATCACAGGGAACTTTCCCATGTATTGTTCGCAAAGATAAACTTCTCTGGAAATTCTTGTTCCTTTAAAGCAGTTCTTATCACCGTTTAATTCAAAGAATGCTTTCAGCATACTCATATTCAATGTTTTACCAAATCTTCTCGGACGTGTAAACAGATTCACCTCCGCCCAATTATCCAGAAGTTCTTTGATAAGCATCGTTTTATCTACATAGTAGAAATCTTCCGCCTGAAGCTTTGCGAAATTTTCTATTCCTATTGGAAGTTTCTTTTTAATTTGTTTCAATAGACACACTTCCCTTTATATTTGATATATTAAACTCTAACTTTCATAAAGTGTAACATATTGTTATTGAATTCGTCTATCAAAATTTCTTTACATTCCATAATGTTTCTATTAATACAAAATCCAGAAGTGAATTCTTCTTATTATTTTACTATACTTTACTATTCCTACAATGTTTCTATTATTACGATACAGAAATAGACTGTGAAGTGCTGTTTATGAGCTTTACATTCCACGATGTTTCTATTAATACGAAAAAAATCTTATCAATAGCGCTCGCGGTGATGACTTTACATTCCACGATGTTTCTATTAATACAACTGCAGTATACGGAATGGCCGGAAAGTATTTCCTCTTTACATTCCACGATGTTTCTATTAATACATGACAGCATAGTGAACTGCATAGGATACCGAACAACTTTACATTCCACGATGTTTCTATTAATACTCCGGCTCATTCACAGCTGACAGCGAATAATTTTTAGGCTTTACATTCCACGATGTTTCTATTAATACAGACCAGATGAAAGATGCTGTACAAAATGTTGATTACTTTACATTCCACGATGTTTCTATTAATACAAGAGAAGTCAGGATCTTGTTATGCACAACACTCCGACTTTACATTCCACGATGTTTCTATTAATACTGCAAAGGTGTATTTTTTATACTCTTTTTTAGAACTTTACATTCCACGATGTTTCTATTAATACCCGTTGTCTATTTATCCTTACAATACAGATATAATCTTACCACTTTCTGTCAATCTTGTCACTTCATTATTTTTATACTTATTTTTATCTTTCTGGACAGCTCTCATTTTTGAAATTTTCCTGATATCTCAAGCATTGTCGACCTCCTGAAGTTTTTACTCTATCTGACGTCGACAATCATAATATGAAACTCGTTAAATCATCCTTCCTACCCCAAAATTCTTTATCCAACCATTTTTCCTGCCGAGATTTAAAAATAATTACAGAATCTAATTCTTTATCAATATACTCTTTTAATTCTTTTTGCAGCTGTGCCAGCTGTCCTTTTGACAATTCACCTTCAAATACAGAATTTTGGATGTGCGTCAGATATTTTTTACATATTTTAAAAATTCTTGACCAGCGTCTTGCACCGTTTTCTTCCTGACTTACATCATAAACTAATACTATATACATAACTCACCACCATATTCTGAATCCCTCATATTCTTTTTCGCCAATCAGATGTTTTATCAGTTTATATGATTCCAATCTTAATAAATACTGATAAGATACCTGTCTGCCTAAGTCTTTATGCATCACTGATTGTTTCAACCTTTTTTCGAGTTCTGAGACAATCAGTTTAGACGCATCTTTTTTCAAATGTAAAAAATTTAATTCCTTCGTAAAGCTATCTTCCGTAATCTGCTTTCGATTTAACAGTGAAAAAATCAATCTGTCTCCGATCAGTGGTTTAAACACTTCTGCAATGTCCAAGCTCAAAGAAAATCGTCTTACCCCAGGCTCATGTAAATAACTGATTGTCGGATTTAACTGCGTATGATAAATTTCACTAAGCACTTTTGTATAAATCAATGTATTCACAAATGAAATCAACGAATTAATCATATTATCTGGTGGATGCATAACTCTTTTTTCAAATTTTATTTCCTGATTTACGATTACATTCCACGCTGCATAATACCTTCTTCGGATATTTCCTTCAACCCCCATTAATTCTTCTATTGTTTTTGTTTTTCCAATCTGCTTCCGCAATGAATCCACATCTCTAAGATATTCTGCTACATCCTTTCCTCTTCCATTATAATATCTCAAATTCCTGTAAATATTATCTGCCGCAGCTTCTATAAATTTTTTTGCAAGTATCATTCTTTTCTCATAGTCCGTATAGTTTTCCACCTGTTTTACCAATAGCTGTCCTGCCAACAGGCTTTCTCTCGGATAATAACTTCCAGTATAAAAATTATAGTAATTAAAGAAATGAACTGGTATCCCATACTGAGAAATGTAATTGATAAATGCTGTATTAAAAGACATTTCTGACATCACATAAATATCTGATATTCGCTCTATTGGAATATCTCGCTTTTCACCTTCATAGGTTGTAAATTGCAATGTATTATCTTTACGTTTCAAATCCCCATTATTATAAACATAAAAGCTTTGCTTCATAACCTTCTCCTAATTATAAATTGAATGTTCATATAAAACACAAATCATAATAAGCACATTTTTTGCATAATTTAGAGTTTACAATCATCGGTGGCGTATCCATGCACTCTATCTCTGTAATTTCACCAATAATCTTCTCCAGCGTTTTTATATCATTTTCTGATAGCTTAACTATCACCGACTTTTTTAACAGCGGATAGTCAACCTTTCCTTTAATCCCTTTGACTCCACGTTTCCATAAATAATATAGATAGTACTTAACCTGCCATATTCCAGCGTCCTCTACTGCTTTGCTTTTCTTCACTTCATGCAATTCTTTATGTTCACTTATAAAATCAATGTTAATAATGTTATCAATATTTATATGCTTCTCATTTTTACTGTAACTGCTTTCATCAAGTATTTTTCCTAATATGACATCCTCATTTTCTGCTTCCATTCGGATTTCATGACAAAAATACCAGAGTTTCGTTTGCATACAAAATAATAATAAATCATCACTCCTGTTATCCGATTTTCCATATCCACGCTCCATATTTACACAAATATTCCATCCAATTCTAATTGTTCATCAAACAATATTCCACGTCCTTTCCCGCTTTCAATGTCAAATTCATAATTATACTGTGCTCTGTGAATATCTGTAATTTTTCTGTTTTCGCTTAACCCAATTGTAGTTCTGTCCACTTCTGCCGGAAATTTTTGATAGAGATTTAAACTTAATGTAAGATTTTCCAATTTTGATTTTATCAGGCTTCTGGCTTCCCTGCTCATATTAGGTTTCTTCAAAAACTCTACTCCGTATTCGAATAAATTCTGGTTTTCAACATAAACATTTTCCGGAACAATAGTTACACTTCTGATATCCCGAACTTCAGCCTCATCAGCAGAATACTCCGTTGGATGAATTTCAGAGAATAATTTTAAATCTTTTTGAATGTTTTCAAAGTATATGGTTTCTTTCACACCATCTACACTATAAACCTCATTCATGTATGCAGTTTTTTTATCTTCAGAAAATAATATGTGTTCGTATTTGCTCAGTAATTCCAAAGACCTGTCATATAATTTGTCTTCATAAACACTCCGTCTTTTTCCTTCACTGACTCCATTTCTATTATCAAATACAACAATGTTCGCCTCATTCGGACAATAACGACCTTTACGATTACATCTTCCCATTCTCTGTAAAAGACTATCTGCCGTACACATTTCTGTATACAAAATATCAAAATCTATATCTAAACTAGCCTCAACTATTTGAGTTGTAATCCATATTCCAGATTCACCTGACTCCGAAAATTCCATAATTTTCCTTTCCAGAAATGCTCTGTCTCTTCTAATATATTTTGAATGTAAAAGCCATACATTTTCTCCCTCTAATTTCTTATAAAGCTTCTGAGCTTTAGAAACAGTATTACAGATAACTAACACTTTTCTATTTTTTCCTCGCAGCCTGATTTCATCTAAATTCATTTCCGAATGTCTGATTTCAACTTTATGTCTTGGATATTTCTCCACCTGATATTCTTTTCCGGTGAAATCTTTAAATATGTATTGTTTTCCCTCAACCAAACCATATTGTTCCATAAAATATTTAAGTACAGGTGGAAAAGTTGCTGTAATAATTGCAAATTTGCCACCCATTTCCTGTATCATTTTTAATCCATAAATAATAGTTGCAATTACACGTGGTTCATATGCCTGAATCTCATCCAGAACCAACTTTGAATATTTCAATGTAGCTGCAAATATCTCTGTTCCTAATGCTCTGTATACAAATCTAAACAGTTGGTCAACTGTACAGACAGTCAATGGTTGTGACAACATTTTTGACCTTTCATATTTCTCTCCAATATCTTCATTACCATTATACTCTCTTAAATACACCGCCATAGCATCAGAATGTAACAATGCAACGTCTTTATATTCATAATTTTCCTTTATACGTAAATATATCGCATTAGAAGATACCTTCAACGGTAATGTATAAAAACTTTTTTCACCATTCATCCATAATAGCGATGCTTCTGTTTTTCCAGATCCTGTAGGTGCTATAACAATCAGATTTTTATCTCTATTCATCTTCATAAATTTTTGCGCCGGCCTTAATTCTTTTCCGTTTAGAAATTTTTCTATATTCTTTACCAATTTTTTTTCATGAAGATCAATGGCGCTTTCTGCATTTTCATATCCTGCACTGACTGTATAATCAAATTTATTAAGCAAGCCTTTTATCAATAAATATTCTTTCCAGGCATTTGAATCTGGTATATATTTTCCAGTATATACATTGTTACGAAACAGTAAATCATCTAAATTACTGCAATTTAATTTTCTGATTTTTCTATTCAGATATTCTTCAATCTGTTTCATATAATACTTTTCAGCATATTTTCTAATTGCCGGACTGTTATAATGATCCTCCCTGTCATGATGATAATAAACCGCTGTAATAAATGGTCCAAAATCTTTATCCGAAAACAATTCCGACAAATCATCAAATTCATCTAAAGAAATAGTAACAGCACTTAAAAAGCCATGTGGAATCTGCTGAGTTTTTCTTACATCTATATGAAATTTTTCAGCTAATTTCGGACATATCATTGCCTGAAAAACAAGATTAACCTTTCCCAGATCATGAATCCTGCATGCCTCAACCACCTAGTTTTTTTTCTTTTCAGTAAAATATTCCCCATATTCTAAAAAAAAACATCTCAGCACACGTTACTATGTCCTTATGATGTTCTTTCAATGTTTTCTGCTTTTCTTCAGTTTTTTCGGCTATATCGGTAATACTACTATTCAATATCTCAACATCTGTTTCGGTAAGATTCTCTTTCAAACATTCCTCAATATTCTTCATATTTTTCTTTATTTCATTGATCCGCTCCGAAGTGAATTGTACTTTTTTTGACTTTGCATAGTACTCCATACATATAATCCTTTCTGAAGCAAGACAGCCTCCATAGCTGCCTTGCTCTATATATTTATACAACAGGTTATTAACAGAAAACTATAGCAGCATCCTCTTCAATATTATCTACATACGCACCTTTTCTTAACGTCATTCCCTGCGGACAATAATATGCTTTGATTCTTCCATTTTTCTTTTTCCATCGCCGTAATCCCTGCTTTGTAATTTCATATTCTTTTGTAAGATTATAAATAGTCATTCTTGGATTTTTGATTTTTATCTTTTCTTCATCCTTTTCCCATTCATTTTCTACCGGAATATACATATCTCTTTTCAAATCCACTTCATTTTCCGGATGAATTCTTACAATATCAACTCGTTCTATGTCCAGAAGATCTTCATATCGTCCCAGTGCCAAATATTGTGGAGGATTTTTTAATGATTGATATACCGTATCAAAGTCTTCTTCATCTGGAACAATATGAATAACCATACGATTTTCGAATATCAGTTCTACATTTGCAATTCCACGAAAAATACCATATTTTTCATCATCTTCAATGCAAATCTGATGCCTTCCTTCCTCAAATTTAGCTCCCGATGAAAAAGAATATCGCGTATATAATTCTGACACTGTACCACAATTTGTTCCTTGAATGCAAAGCTTCATTGGATGAAATTCCGTATAACCACATGCAGCATGAATCATTCCCAGTACAGTGGAATAAGGAGGTAATGGAAATGTTTCTTTAATAATAAAACTGCTGGGTTTTCTATAATTGACCAGATTTTTGAAAACACTGTAATCTAATTGCTTTCTCCATAATATAGATTCACTTCCTCTTTCAAATGCTTAAATACTGTTCCAACAGATTCTGCTTTTAACTCTTCTCTGACAATCTTTTCGTTATCAAAAATACCTGACGTAATTCCGGTAAAAGTATATCCGGCAAGTTCATTATCTTTAATCAATTCCTGTAACGTTTCTACATTTATTTTATTATCATCAACCTTTACCCTGTTTTCAAAAAACGGATTTTTTCTGCTATATCTTCCTCCAATAACAAATAACGGACTCAAATTTTCACGTCTTCCTTTGATATCTCTATATAGATATTGCATAGTATCCAACAGGATCTTCACACGTTCTGCCTTTTCTTCTTTATCAATATCAATCTCTCCATCGATACCTACTCTGTCCAAATCAATTGACATAGTATATGCGTAATAAGAACGATGAACCTCACTTTGCGCAATTCCATTTTCCAGATTTCCTCTTACAGCCAGTCCCATATTAGTAAGAAATTCCAGATTTCCCTGAAATGGTTCCAAAGCAATAGCATTGCTAAGTCTGGCAACTGCAGATCTCGTAGCAGCACCTCCCTTTTGCTCATCACCTTTCGCTGTTGTTTTCATGTATCCAAACAAATCAATTTCGGGGTAATCTTTAATAGTTGCAGATGGTGCAAACTGTACAACTCCGCTTTTTCCATCCACCGGAGTTGTATCCCAATTAGACTGCTGCACAATATTATATCTCATAGCCTGTCTGGAAATATAAGAATACTGCTCATGATTTCCCCTCGTCATTTTTTTGAGAGAAGAAATGTTTCCAATCCCTTCCCCATAATTTGCACTTTCTGCCAGAAAAATCATCGTAATAGTTAAGCCTTCTCTTTTCATAATCATTTTTCCTCCTTTTTCTCATAGCATCCTTCCAATCCCATTACAAATGCATATCCATATCTTGTAAATTTTTCCGAATTTCCCAGCATTTGTACAAGACCTGTTGGAATTAATAACTCCTGACCATTTTCGTTTTTACGTGATCCGTACGCACTATACAGTCGCAATACAATATCCATAAATTTCTCTACATTTCTTACAGACAGAGCATTCAACAACTGATATTCCATTCCCCGCAGGCATTCGCCGGAAGACTCACCCTTAGCAGACATGATTGCTCTTCTTAAATCTGCTCCACTTTTTTTCATACTTGTGTACATAGCAATCTCCTTTCTCTTCTCTTCTTCTGTATAATATACAATTTCTGACCGCAGCTGAATTTCATATATACAGTTAACATAAAAATTTAATGAGCCTGTTTCAACAGCCGCTTTCAATACCTTATCCAACAATTGATATTGATTACGATATTGCAGCAGATTAATAACCACTATTTCATGTATATTGACAAATTCATTCTTAATTTTTATATAAGGATATTTTCCCAACAATTGCAATGCATTTGAAGTACCAGGCATACTTATAATGTCCAGCATACTTTTATGAACAATACCAAGCAGATACCTGTCTTCTGCCCTTATTCCACGCAAAATCACCTGAATATTAGAAATCTCTTTCGTTTTTTCTTTCAGCAATATATTAATTGTTCGGGCAAACCACTGCGAATATTTTTCATCCTCCTTTT
>ENA-OQKV01000739-OQKV01000739.1-human-gut-metagenome-genome-assembly--contig:-NODE-739-length-11082-cov-4.317663_pt1 | contig 11082 bp, 14 predicted proteins | sample MGYA00242655_ERZ504811 | MGnify/ENA primary metagenome ERZ504811 (study PRJEB26092, sample SAMD00036406) | human gut metagenome | host: Homo sapiens | study: EMG produced TPA metagenomics assembly of...
GATATAAACGTGGCTATACAATCTTATAACTATGGCGGTGGCTATGTGGGATATGTGGCAGGAAACGGAAAGAAACATACCTTTGCCCTAGCAGAGAATTTCGCAAGGGATAAGTCGGGCGGAAAGAAAGTAACCTATACCAACCCTATCGCTGTTCAGCGTAACGGTGGCTGGCGGTATGCCTACGGGAATATGTTCTATGCAGAGCTTGTCAATCAATACATAACCCTTGCACACTTTGATGATGAAACCGTACAGGCGATTATGAACGAAGCATTGAAGTATCAAGGCTGGAAGTATGTGTATGGCGGTAGCAATCCCAATACTTCCTTTGACTGTTCGGGACTGACACAATGGTGCTTCGCAAAAGCTGGTATCAGTCTGCCACGAACCGCACAGGAACAGTATGACGCAACACAGCATATCCCACTATCAGAAGCAAAAGCTGGGGACTTGGTATTTTTCCATTCTACCTACAATGCAGGAAGCTATGTAACACACGTCGGGATATATGTGGGAAACAATCAAATGTATCATGCTGGCGACCCTATCGGATATGCTGATTTGAATAATAACTACTGGCAACAGCACTTAATCGGTGCAGGAAGAATCAGACAATAGAAAGCGAGGAATTTTATATGTTCAAGAAAAAAGAGAAACAGAAAAAGGAAAAGAAAGTCCGTACCGTGAAAGTCGGTACACACAGGAAGTCCGTGATTGCCTTATGGGTAGTGCTTATTGCAAGCGTGAGTTTTGGGGTATATAAAAATTTTACAGCGATTGACAGGCACACGGTACATGAAAAGGAAACGATACAGCTCCGTTTGAACGACACCAACGGGATAGAAAATTTCGTGAAGAATTTCTGTAAATCTTACTATACATGGAGCAACAGCAAGGAAGCTATCGAAGCAAGGACACAGGCAATCAATGGGTATCTGACAAAAGAATTGCAGGACTTGAATATTGACACAGTAAGAACGGATATACCGACCAACTCCACAGTAACGGACGTAATCATCTGGGACGTGGAACAGGCTGAAAAGGACGACTTTATCGCTACCTACGAAGTAGATCAGCAGATAAAGGAGAACGACCAGACAAGGAACGTATCAGAAACCTATACGGTCAAAGTCCATGTAGACGAAAACGGGGATATGGTAATCATACAGAACCCTACCCTTGCACCAGCAATCCAGAAATCGGAGTATGAGCCTAAGAAACAGGAAGGCGACGCAAGTGTAGACGCAGATACAACAGCAGACGCTACCGCATTTCTGGAAACATTTTTTAAGCTGTACCCGACAGCAACGGAAACAGAACTTGCCTACTATGTAGCTGGAAACGTCCTTGAACCGATAAACGGGGACTATATTTATTCCGAACTGGTAAACCCTGTATTTACAAAGGACGGGGACAATGTGAAAGTCAAGGTTGCCGTGAAGTTTATAGACAATCAGACAAAGGCAACACAGGTATCACAGTATGAACTGACGCTTCATAAGGGTAGCAACTGGAAGATTGTAGGATAACAAAATGAGTAAAGGCTTGTATATTACTTTTTTAGGAACGATACAAGTCTTTTTATGAAATTAAAAAAAAGTTGGAAATCAATTTCTTATCATGTTACTTTAGGTGTGGGTAAAGAATAATGATATAAAATTACCACATTGACTTTCCCCTTACGGCAAGGTGTAACATAAGTGTGGAAGTAAGTTGAAAGGAGAAGATTTATGCTATCTATCGGTGAATTTTCAAAGATATGTAAAGTTTCTACAAAGACACTTCGTTACTATGATGAAATTGGGCTTATAAAACCCAGCAAAATCAATCAAGAGAACGGTTATAGATATTATTCCATTGAGCAATTAGAAACTATGTTGTTTATTAACCGTCTGAAGCAGTACAGATTTTCTTTGGAAGAAATTAAAGCAATTATCACATCAGAAGAAATACTGAATGAAAAATTATCCATAGAGCTATATAAGAAAAAGATAGAGTTTGAAAAACAAATACAGATATATTCCCAAATTACAGAACGGTTAAATGAAGATATATCAGTTTTGAAACAAGGAAAATCAATCATGTCTTATTTGAATAAGATTGATGTACAGCTTGTTGAAGTACCAGTTATGTATTTAGTTTCTATTCGTAAAATGGTTTGTAAGGTTGAAATGGAAGAACAATATGCTTGTTGCTTTCATTCAATATTGAGAAAAATCCAATATGATAAATTAACTGTCAATGCTCCACCTATGGTACTTTTTCATAGTGATGAGTTTACTCCATTAGGATTAGATACAGAATTTGCTATTCCAGTAGAACAATTTGTTACTGGAACTAGAGATTTTTGTCCAGGACTATGTTTAAAAACAACTCTATATGGCGGATATTCTAATTTACCATCTATTTATACGAAACAGTGTGAATGGGCAGAGCAAAACGGTTATGAAAACAATGGTCCTCTTTATGAAGTTTATATTACTGACCCAACACAAACATCAAATGAAGATGACCTAGTAACAGAAATTTATTATCCAGTAAAAAGAAATAAGAAAATATATAAAACATTGTATTTTTTGAATGAATATTTCATAAATGATAACGTGAAACGGAGATGAAATTGATAGTATGAATAAAAAAGAACTGCACGATTTTATTAAAGAAAAACAGCCTAATATCTGCCAAATATCATGCTATAAGGACGGTAAAGAGGTTTATTCAGATGAATGGAATGATTATAAAAAAATAGATACCTGCCATGTTATGTCTGCAACTAAAAGTATTGTAGCATTACTTGTCGGAATAGCACTTGATAAAGGGTTTATAGAAAATATAGACCAACCTGTATTAGACTTTTTCCCCGAATATAAAATTAAAAGAGGGGAAAAAACAATTCAACAGGTTACAATCAAGCATTTATTGACTATGACCGCACCTTATAAGTATAAATACGAGCCGTGGACTAAAATATGTTCAAGTGATGATTGGACGATTTCAGCCTTAGATTTTCTGGGTGGAAGAAAAGGATTGACTGGACAATTCAAATACTCAACTTTAGGCATACATATACTAACTGGAATTATATCAAAAATGAGTGGAATAAAAGTCGTTGACTTTGCAAATAAGTATTTATTTGAACCTATTGGAGTAGAAAAACATATAAATTATTTAGCGGAAACCGCCGAAGAGCATAAACATTTTACTATATCAAAAGAACCGAAAAAGAATATATGGTTTTGCGACCCAGAAGGGGTAGGAACAGCAGGATATGGTTTATGTTTATCTGCGACAGATATGGCGAAAATCGGACAACTTTGTTTAGATAAAGGTGTCCATAACGGAAAACAAATTGTGTCGTCAGAATGGATAGAACAAATGACAAAGACTAATTATAAATGCGGAGAAGAATTTAGAAATATGTCTTATGGGTATTTATGGTGGATTGTAGATGAAAATAAGCATATATATTCAGCAATAGGAAATAGCGGAAATGTTATATATGTAAATCCATCGAATAATATAGTGATAGCAATTACTTCATATTTCAAGCCAACAATATTTGACCGCATAGATTTTGTGCAAAAGTATGTTGAACCAGTTATTTCGATTTGATTTACCTAAACATTTTAGTTATCATTTTAAAATTTATAGATAACAGAATGTGAAAGAAAAAGGATATAAAAAATTATAAAGCTTGATATTGATTGAAAATAGGAGGTATTAACTTGAACATTGAAGAATTTAAAGATATTAAAATAGCATATATGCGTAGAGTTGGCAAATATGGTTTAGAAAATAAACAGTTAATGGAAACGTTTAAAGCGTATTTAAAAAACAAAAATTTATTCAACGAAGAAACTACTATACTCGGTATAGCTTTGGATAATCCTATGTATGTTTTAGAAGAAAATCAACGATATGATGTAGGTGTCATTATTTCAGACCCAAAGAATAAGTATGATTTATCTATCCGTAATATTGATGATGGTCGCTATGCTATATTCGAAGTTAGCCACACTGAGGAAAGTGTCGCAACTTTTTGGAATAATATCCAGCTACTAACCGCTGATTTACCAGTAGATACTACAAAACCCATTATTGAACGATACACTTTCTCAAAAATTTCACTCCATTTATGTGAATTTTGTATTCCACTAAAATAAAAGGTGGTGTTGCCATGGAAAAACAATCATGGATATTATGCCCTATTTGCAATAGTAAAACACGAATTAAAGTACGAAAAGATACAGAATTGATAAATTTCCCTTTATTCTGCCCAAAATGCAAGCATGAAACTTTAATCAATATAAATCGTGGAATAATTAAGATTATTAAAGAGCCAGACGCTAAGACGCAGAGCCAATAGTTTGTAAGAATTACTCTTGCAGATTATTGGCTCTTTTTAAATCCTGCTTCCTGCAAAGCAGATCAGCAGGATAGCCTATGGGAAAAAGAAAACGAGAAGCCTATTTGCTTCCCGTTCCCTTATATTTCATGATACCGTCAATCGTTCCTTGAATGATTTTGAGTTCTTCATCTGTCAGTTCATCAAGTGATATGTCTATCTGTCTGCGGATTGTAGATTTTCCCACTTTCTCCTGCGGATAGAAGTATTCATCAACAGAGATATGGAACATGGTCACTAAATCATGAAATAACTGGAAGCTGGGGTGTTTCCCTATATTCTCAATATCTGCGATATGACGTTCTCCATAAAAGACCTTATCGCCTAAATCATTGCGGGAAAGTCCAGCATTTTCTCTCGCCTCTCTGATTGCCAGTCCCAGCGGACGGAAATCAAAGCTATGCGTATCTTTCTTTTTCCTCATTTTAATCACCTGTCATGAGTTTATACTTCATGACACATGATTAGAATGTGTTAAAAATACATATATTATGTGTTAATAATTCATATCAATATTATCTTGACGGTAAATAAAAAAAACCGTTCTAGGGTAATATCTTTTTCCATGTCTTTCAATCCACTTAGGACGGTTTTGGATAACCAGAGCCGTCCCTTTCTTTTGCACTCATAGTACAAGCTCTGGATAAGGGGGTTGTGCCATGATTGCGTATCAGCAAATACGCCAGTATTCACAACTAAATAACCGCCTTATAATGGTTATACACCCAGTACACCTTAAACATGATTTAAAAATTCATATCACTTACATAAAAAAAACAGTCTATTGGTATATTCGTATTCTAATAGACTGTTTTTGTTATATCCGAGATTTGCAAATTCTTTTTTGTAAATCTTGGTAGCTGGACACCTCCTTGGGTAGTTGGGGTGCGGAAAGGGGGAAATGGACTTTCGTTCATTTCTATTTCGCACAGAAAGGAGGTGAAACAGTGGAAACATCTTCTTTCAGACAAGCCATTGAAGCACAGTTCGATTGCCTTGCAAAAAAAGTAATCAAACGAGCTGTGATGAAAGGCTACCGTGATATGAAGCGACGTGAAAAGCGTGAGTGTTCATTTTCTGATTTGGCAGATTATCAGCAGGAACGCTTTGGCGAATGTGATAAGTACGCAAGCGACTACACCGTGTTTAACGTGCTGGGAATCGAAGTATGGGTTGAAAATGACAAGTTGAGTGAAGCCCTTAAAACTCTGACAGAAAAAAAGCGAAATATCATTCTGTTATCTTACTTCATGGATATGGCAGACGGAGAAATCAGCCGTTTTATCAATCTTCCTCGTTCAAACGTCCAGTATCACAGAACAAAGACGCTTGAAACATTGAGGAAATACATGGAGGAACATAAATGATGAAACATGAACGCTTACCTTTTGAAGTTATTGTATCAGCGTCAGAGGGCAACCCAGAAGCTATCGCCACAGTGATGAACTTCTACGACGGGTATATCTCAAAGCTATGTTTGCGAAAGCTCTATGATGAACAAGGAAATGTGTACATGGTAGTGGACGCAGATTTAAAGAACAGAGTGCAGACAGCCTTTCTGGACATGATACTCAATTTTAAAATTACAGTAATCTAAATACATACAGGCGGACGTGGTTTTCTCCCCTTTCCAGCCACACCGCTTGTCATTCTATAAAAGTCAATAGTTCTGCTGTTGGCTTTTACAGGCTGACAAGCCGTTGCCGTTCTTTGACAACTGAATAAAGCAGACAGATACGTTTGTGATACAGCGAGCCATCGGATTTTATACGCCATAACCTTTTCCATGAGGAAAGCGAGCGATTCATGTAATGATCCGAGAGCGACCTTTGGAAAAGTCGTTCTGCCACGACCTGTATTGCAGGATAATGATACGTCCCAAAGGTGGTTTTGCTCATAGGAATGAGATTGGTTGAGATACCAGCGGAGCTTTTCCAGAGCCGTCTGTCTGCTTCAAATATTAAAATCAACGATTTGCAAGAAATATAAATTTATAGGGCACATTCTTTAAAAAAGTTGTTATAATGATAGACAAGATATTGAGGTTTCCTTTATCTAGTCTATGGAAAGGAGATTTATGATTACCGTAACAAAGAAAGATTTAATAGAACTAGGTTATGGAACTTCTTTTTCAGCAGATATTATAAGACAAGCAAAAAAACTTATGATTTCCAAAGGGCATACATACTATCAATCTCGAAAATTAGATAGAGTACCCCGAGAAGCTGTTGAAGAATTATTAGGAATTAAATTCACTGAAAAACAAGATTGATTTGTACTTCTTGCATTTCTATGTAAGGAGTGAAAAATCATGGCAAAAGCCCCTATAAAAAAAGCAACTAACGGAACTTATTATTTCAGAGCAAATTTAGGTTACAATCCAGTTACAGGAAAACAGATACAAAAATATCGTAGTGGATTTAAGACAAAAAAAGAGGCAAAAGAGGAATATTCAAAACTATTCTTAGCTTCTGCCGAAGAATTGGAAGATAAAAAGAATACCGTTACTTTTGAACAGTTCATTGAAGAAGTATATCTTCCTTGGTACAAAACACAGGTTAAAGAAAGTACCTATATCAACCGACGTGTTACTATTCAAAAACACTTCAAATACTTCTACAAAATGTCGACTGATGAAATCGAGCCTATCAACGTACAAAACTGGCAGTTAAAAATGGCTAAAGAATTTAGCCCAAACTATATCCGTATCGTGCAGGGTATGCTTTCTATTGCATTTGACCGAGCGATTGTCTTAGGTCTTGCGAAAAAAAATCCCTCACGAATGATAGGTAATATCAAAAGTAAAAAAACAAAAGTTGACTTCTGGACACTGGAAGAATTTCAGAAAGTTATCTCCCTGCTTTACAAGGGCGATTATTACGAACATTATTTGTTTATGTCTTTCTGGTTATTATTTATGACAGGTATGCGTATAGGAGAAGCTTCTGCATTACAGTGGTCTGATATTGATTTTGAAACAGGTATGTTAAGTATCACAAAGACACTGTACTACAAGACCATGAATGACTATAAGTTTGTTGAGCCAAAAACACAGGCAAGTATCCGCACGCTTTATATTGATAGTGATACAATCAATGAACTAAAAGCATGGAAAGAAGTACAGCAAAAAGTTCTTCCAAAATGTAAACTTGTCCTCAGCTACAATGGAACACCAACTAGCAAAACTACATTACCTAGAGCTTTAGAAAAACTCGCAAAGCTGGCTGGTGTCCACCGTATCAAAATTCATGCGTTAAGACATTCGCACGCTTCCCTTTTAATCAGCATGGGAGAAAACCCTCTGCTCATCAAAGAGCGTTTAGGACACGAAAAAATCCAGACGACTTTGGGAACATACGGACATCTGTACCCTAACACAAACCTAGAAGTTGCAAATAAGCTGACTGGTATTCTGCACTATACGCCAGCTTCACAGAGCATTGCAAATTATACCAGCAACCAGCATACAGCTATCTACCACAGAGAAGTTGATTAGAAATAATGCAATCCGTAATGCAATGGAAAACGAAAAAAGCCGTAAAACCCTATAAAATAGGGCTTTACAGCTCAGCTCAAACTATTCAAACTCGCAAAGTTCTATTTGCTTTGTAGTGTATTCCCGTTGTTCCAGTTCCAAAACAGTTCATTTTTGAACTGTTTTGTATGGATTCGCTATGTTTTCATCTAATTGTATTGTCATTTTATTGTCAGTAATATGCTATAGATTAAAATCAACTAATAGTCTTAAATACTATAATATTCATAAAGCACTTCCATTCCCCTGCTAGCTGAAATTTATTTACTATTCCTTATTAATGCAATGATTACGGCAATAACTCCGACACATAGCCATATAATTCCCTTTACAGTATTTCCTGCCAAAAACCAAACTAAAGAAAAAAGCATCCATATAATTACCAAAATTATAATTCCTTTGTTACTCATATACTTCCTCCTCCATAAATTCAAATTGAACAAAATCGCTGCGCGATGGCCTGCCAAGGCTGTGGCATAGCGATTTTCTGTTTTCTATAATAAAAAACAGTGGAAAGCAAGTCCTAAAAGTAGTATTGTTAAATCACCACAAAATAACAATCAAACAGGATCGACCTTCCCACTGCCTATGAAAAGAATACCACCCTTCCGCTTGGTTGGCAAGCGGTTTTATGACCCAAATGCACCTCCGTGTAAAGCAGTGTTTTGATTACTACTGATTTTACATGGAGGATTTTATTATGTATGAAAAATATTTAGAACAGCTTGAGGAAGCCGGAAAAATCCGTAACCTCAAAGAGCGTTCCATCAACTGCTATAAAAACTATGTTTCTTACTTTCTGAAATATCAGAATAAGAATCCCAAAGAACTTACCTGTCAGGATGTCAGGGCTTTTTTGCTTGCAAAAAAAGAGGAAGGACTGAAAGCCACAACTCTGAATCTTTACAATTCTGCCATCCGTTTTTTCTATCGAAATGTCCTGCATATCCTTTGGGATGACATCACAGTTCCACGTATGATCCTAGAACATAAGCTTCCGACCGTACTGACTGTTGATGAAATAGACCGTCTATTAGATGCTGTTGATGATATCAAATATAGAGCCATGTTTGCAACGATGTATTCTTCCGGGATGCGGGTTTCTGAAGTGATCCACCTTCATTATGATGATATTTCCCGTTCAAATATGCAGATCCATGTCCGAGATACGAAGAACAGGATGGACCGCTATACAATTCTTTCTAAACGGTGTCTGGATATCCTTACACAATACTGGTTTGAGAAAGGACGTCCCCGTGGGATCCTGTTTCCTAATAAATTTACTGGTAATTACCTGACAGTCAGTACACTGGAGCAAGTGATGCGACGGGCAGTATCCGATGCTGAACTTCCAAAGAAAGCAACTCCACACTGTCTCCGTCATAGCTTTGCAACTCATCTGATGGAGCAGGGAGTAGAACGGCAGAATATTCAGGCACTGCTTGGACACCGTGACCCAAAATCCACGGAAGTTTATCTTCATGTCAGCAACAAATCCCTCATGGGAATCCAAAGTCCCTTTGACAGGAAAGAAGGTGCTGATTATGAATAAGCCCACCGTCCAGGATATTTTCCGGTGTTTTTATTCGGCATACCTTGAAAAGTATTCTCCTTCTCCGGAACAGGCAAAAGTTGCCCGGAACATCTTGAACTGCAAAACCGGAGCCTATGGTGCAAACGTCAGTGTATGTGAAGACTGTGGTGCTGTTCAGATTCACTATAATTCCTGCCGCAACCGTTGTTGTCCCATGTGTCAGGCTGTTCCAAAGGAAATGTGGATGGATGCCCGCAAAGAGGATGTGCTTGATGCACCCTACTTCCACTTGGTATTTACAGTTCCTGACATTCTGAATCCAATCATTTACAATAATCAGAAACTGTTATATGACACCCTGTATCATGCAGCTTCTGCTACAATCAGTGAACTGACTGCTGACCCAAAGCACCTTGGTGCTGCTGTCGGCTATATCTGCATCCTGCATACATGGGGATCTGAAATGAACTTTCATCCCCATATCCATACAATACTGCTCGGCGGTGGTCTGACATCCAAAAACGAATGGAAAGACAACGGTACTGAGTTTTTTCTTCCTATATGGGCTATCTCCAAAGTCTTTCGTGGAAAATATATGGATGAGTTGAAAAATCTCTGGAATACGAATCAACTTAAGTTTCATGGAACTGCCGAAAAATACAGTAACCATTATGTGTTCAAAGAACTGATTGATTTCTGTTATGATGCGGAATGGATTCCTTATTGTAAGAAAACTTTTAACGGCGCACAGTCTGTGATTGACTACCTTGGAAAGTATACCCATAGGATTGCCATCAGCAATCACCGCATCATCTGTATGGACGATGAAAACGTTACTTTTTCTGTAAAGGATTACCGGAACAAAGGACAATGGAAAGAACTGACTCTTTCCGGTGTTGAATTTATACGACGGTTTCTGATGCACGTACCGCCAAAACGTTTTGTCAGGATTCGGCATTACGGACTTCTTTGTTCCCGTAGCAAACACAAGAAGCTGACTTTATGCCGGAATCTCCTTGGATGCCAAAAGTATCTCTCGAAGCTTCGAGGTAAGGAGATACCAGAAATATTAAAACAGCTTTATGAGATAAACATTTGTGTGTGTAAATCCTGTGGCGGGCATCTTGGAAAACCACAGCTTCGAATACCACAAAGATGTTAAAAGCTTATTCTTTCATACATTTTCTAAAGCCTCAAAGCTTGAGGTTTTGTTGTCGTACCTATTTATCTGAAAATACTTGATTTCTGTAGCTTCTGCACAGAAAATCCTGTATAATCACAGGTAAGTACAAAAGATTGGAAGTCCATAGGTAATGACTACCTGGACGCTCACTTTGTTCAATTAGGTCAAATCGAAAATGGTGTAAACGAAGGGGCAGTTCACTGGAATGTCAAAACTGCTTTTTCGTTTACCCCATCATCGATTCTAACCTAAAGAATTTGTCACCTTCTACATATTGTATTTCCCAAGACAATAATTATCACAACATCAGCTAAAATAATACCCAATGCAATATACACAAAAAATGCCGGTAAAATATTTTCAAACACCCCCATAATTAATAGAAGAATTGCTATAACAGACATTCCAATTCCCATTGTTCT
>ENA-OQKV01000742-OQKV01000742.1-human-gut-metagenome-genome-assembly--contig:-NODE-742-length-11048-cov-2.954308_pt1 | contig 11048 bp, 10 predicted proteins | sample MGYA00242655_ERZ504811 | MGnify/ENA primary metagenome ERZ504811 (study PRJEB26092, sample SAMD00036406) | human gut metagenome | host: Homo sapiens | study: EMG produced TPA metagenomics assembly of...
GAACGATCTGCTGCCCTTGGGTGAAAGACGGTGACCATCTACTGTGGAAACCTCCTACTTTAACCCTCCGATGGGATTGTAACAACATTCTGCTCCGCATCAAGGCTAAAGGCTATTATCCCATTCTTGCCCATCCGGAACGGTATGTTTATATGGGTGAGTCGGATTATCAACAATTAAAAGACATGGGAGTGAAGTTTCAGTTCAATCTTCCGTCAATAGCGGGTATGTATGGCAACCGGATTAAGAAAAAAGCCATGCTGCTATTAAAAGAAAAGGCTATTACTCATATAGGAACGGACATTCACAATTACAATATATTTCAAAAGTTCATTTGTACGAGTATTACAAAAAATATACAAAACTGTTTAATTGATAGTCAGACTGTTATAGTTTAAATAGATTATAATTATCGGTTATTAAGACCTGTATATTCTGTTTAACTTTTTCTCTCTAGGTGGATTTGCATAAAATACATACAAAAAAATCCAACAGGCTGGAATTCAATGGAAATTGTAACAATCGACTTGGAGCAGATACACACAATCTCTCTTTTATCCAAACCAGTCTTAAAATAAATCATTACACCCCTATCAAGCAATAGGCTTGCAACTTCAACATAAAACAACAATCCATATGTCATTAACAAAAGTTTTAGTTACTGGTGGAGCGGGATTCATCGGCTCCAATTTATGTGAGTATTTATTGGCTCACGACTATGATGTAATCTGTTTGGATAATTTTTCCACAGGTAAACCTGAAAACATTTTTCCATTTCTACAACGATATCCGAATAAGTTTAAACTTATCGTAGGAGATATACGGAATCTGAACGATTGTAAGAAAGCTGTAGAAAATGTAGATTACGTTATGCATGAAGGAGCATTAGGCTCAGTTCCACGTTCTATCAAAGATCCTATAACTACAAATGAAACTAATATATCGGGATTCTTAAATATGCTGACAGCCGCTCGCGATGCCAATGTAAAGCGTTTTATATATGCAGCAAGTTCTTCTACATATGGAGACAGTCAGTCTCTTCCCAAAGTAGAAGATGTGATTGGAAACCGCTTTCGCCTTATGCCATAACAAAGTATGTAAACGAGCTTTACGCCGATGTGTTTGCCAAAACCTATGGAATGGAATGTATCGGCTTACGATATTTCAATGTTTTCGGTCGTCGTCAAGATCCATTCGGGGCATATGCTGCGGTGATTCCTTTGTTCGTTAAGAAATTCATGGCTCATGAGAGTCCTGTCATTAACGGAGATGGTGAATATAGCCGCGATTTTACTTATATAGACAATGTGATTCAAATGAACATGCTGGCTATGACCACGACAAATCCGAATGCAACCAACCAAGTATACAATACTGCTTTCGGAGAACGCACCACATTAAACCAGTTGGTCGGTTACTTGAAAGAATTTTTGAGTGAATTTGACCCCGAAATTGCCAACGTGAAAATAATTCATGGTCCCAACCGCTTGGGGGATATTCCCCATTCCTTGGCATGTATTGATAAAGCAAAATCCCTTTTAGGTTACAATCCTCAATACAGTATGCGTGACGGTTTGAAAGAGGCTGTCAAATGGTATTGGAAGAATATTTAAAGTAATAATAACAGATGAAATTATGAATGAAACTAAAATTTGCGTAATTGGTCTTGGTTACGTAGGGCTCCCTTTGGCTCGTCTTTTCTCGACAAAGTATAAAACGATAGGTTTTGACATGAACCAAGCTCGTGTGACTGCTTTGATGGCAGGTCATGATGCGACACTCGAAGTGTCAGATGAACTACTCCAATCTGCCCTTGCCAATGGTTTTAAGTGTACTGCCAATATAGAGGAAATCCGTGATTACAATTTTTATGTAGTTGCCGTTCCCACTCCGGTAGACAAAAACAACAATCCGGATTTGACTCCGCTTTACGGTGCCAGCACAACTGTTGGTAAGGTAATCTCCAAAGGGGATATTGTGGTGTATGAATCTACTGTTTATCCAGGTGTTACAGAAGACGAATGTATCCCGGTTGTGGAAAAAGTGTCCGGATTGAAATTTAATGAAGATTTCTTTGCTGGCTATAGCCCTGAACGTATAAATCCGGGAGATAAACTTCATACAGTAGAAAAAATCAAAAAGGTTACTTCCGGTTCTACGCCTGAAATAGGTAAGAAAGTAAATGAGGTATATGCTTCTGTAATTACCGCCGGTACACATCTCGCTCCTACGATGAAAGTAGCGGAAGCAGCCAAAGTAATAGAAAACTCACAGCGTGATATCAATATCGCATTTGTGAATGAGCTATCCAAGATATTTACTAAAATGGGCATTGATACACAGGATGTACTGGAAGCAGCTTCTACCAAATGGAATTTCCTGCCATTTAAGCCTGGGCTGGTTGGAGGCCATTGCATTGGAGTTGATCCGTATTATTTGGCTCAATGTGCACAACGTCACGGTTATAATCCTGAGATAATCTTAGCCGGTCGCCGAATGAACGACGGTATGGGGGAATATGTGGCCAACCAAGTTGCGAAATTGATGCTGAAGAAAGGAATACAGGTGCTCAACTCTCATATCCTCATATTAGGGTTTACTTTTAAAGAAAACTGTCCTGATGTGCGGAACACAAAGGTTATAGATATTTACAATGCTTTGCGAGAGTATAACGTACATATCACCGTATATGATCCTTGGGCCAATCCTGATATAGTTATGCGAGAATATGGAATCTCGGTAACGAACCAACATCCTTTGGATAAGAAATTCGATGCGGCAATTATAGCTGTAGCACACGAACAGTTTATAGGCTTTGATGTAAAAACGTTACTAAATGCTCAACACGTCATATTCGATGTTAAAGCTATCTTTGAAAAAAACGTTGTAGATGGTAGACTCTAATCGGATTGTCTCCTTTGACATATTGAAAGGGGGAGGAATTTTATTGGTCATCCTTGGTCATATACAAATCCCTTACATGTTGAAAACCGTTATTTACAGTTTTCACATGCCCCTTTTTTTTTTGTGTTCAGGCTGTTTCTTTCGTCCAATCAGTTTGAGAGAGTTTTTTTGCAAAAAAGACCAGACAATTACTGATTCCTTGGGCCTTTTTTGCCTTTTTGTTGTTCGCATATTTGTTCGTTTTGAAACTTAACGAAACTCATAATTGGGCAAAAGCGATCTCGCTCCCTGTAACGAGTATGTTTGATGGTTTTCTCGGTGATGAAAACTCTTTTATTTTATTTCATGTAATTTGGTTTTTAATTTGTTTGTTCGAGGTTTCATTCGTTTATTTATTGATACATAAAATCACCCCTACAATAAAGCATTAACAATCAGCGCATTATGTATATTATTATATGGAGTAGGATATTGGTTAAATGCTAATAACATTGATTTGCCATATTTTATTGACACAACAATGTCTACCTTGATTTATTACCATCTTGGTTTTTGCTTCATGCGGAACAAATGGTACGGCATGAAGGTTTCACCGATATACTCATTATTCTTGCTTATTATCGCCATTGTTTTCATCGTTCTATTTCCCTCTTACGTTGACTTAAAATCAAACAATTTTCCATTGCATCTATTGTTGCTTTCAATGGTTTTTATTATGAATTTTTATTGGTTTATCAATTCATATTTTAATTCGAGAAAGCTGAAACTTATTCCATTGGATAAAATATTGATTTGGTGTGGAATTAACAGTTTGGCATTATTGGGGCTACATATATTATTTGTAGATACATTCTGGATCGTGCGCAATAAGTTACATCTTGTAAACTACAGTTGGACCATATTGGAATTTGCACTCATTGTTGCAATATGCTATTTTGCGACAACCTTAATAAAAAGATACATTCCGTCTGTATTAGGAAGATCATAAGCTTGCTATGAATAAGACATCGTCCGTAAATAATAAAAAAATATTCAAGAATACAGTGGCACTTTATGCACGTATGTTGCTGTCCATGATTGTATCACTATATACATCACGGATCGTGTTAAATGCACTTGGTGTAGATGATTATGGCATTTATGGACTTGTCGGCGGTATTGTTGTCCTATTTAGCTTTTTGAATGTAACGATGAGTGGAGCGACTTCACGCTTTCTTACAGTCGAACTTGCCAAAAATGACCCTCGACAACTCCAACAAACATTCAATACAGCCTTTATATTACATATAGGAATTGCAATTATAGTCTTGTTTTTGGCTGAAACGGTCGGACTTTGGCTGTTATTCGAAAAATTGAACATTCCAGATGAGAGAATGAGTGCAGCTGTTTGGGTGTATCAATTTTCAATAATTTCCTCAATGGTCAGCATCACTCAAGTTCCATACAATGCGACTCTTATTTCGCACGAAAAAATGGACGTGTATGCTATTGTGGAAATTGTTGGATCACTGTTGAAGTTGCTGATCGCTACACTTCTACTTATTACAGTATGTGATAAGCTCATTTTATATGGAGGACTTATGCTCTTATCTTCATTCTTGATTGCAATGACATATCGCATTTATTGCATTAGGCATTATGACGAATGCCGGATTAATTGGGAATGGAATAAGGTTATCGGCCGTTCTCTGTTTAGCTTTTCAGGATGGAATCTTTATTCCAATATTTGCTTTACTACTCGTCAACAGGGAACAAATATGTTGCTTAATATATTTGGCAGTACAGCTGTTAATGCCGCAGCCGGATTGGCAACAACTGTGCAACTGATGATTGAACAAGTATCAACCAATTTGGTAATGGCTTCGAGGCCGCAAATTATAAAGCAATACGCATTGACCGATTTCAATGCCATGATACAATTACTAAAGCAAACTACTTGTTTGGCAAATGTGTTATATCTGTTGGTTGCTATTCCTTTTATCTCTGAAATACATTATGTAATGAATTTATGGCTCGTGGAAGTTCCTCCATATACAATTGAATTCTGTATTTTATTGATAGTCTCAAGCTTCATATCATTGAATAATAATATTATATATATTGGAATACAAGCTGTCGGACGTTTGAAATTTTATTCATTTATGGCGGGGACAGTATCATTATCAGTCATTCCGATACTTTGGTTATTGTTTAGTAAAGGTATCGGCTTGACTTGGGCTTTTGGATTGCCTATAGTGAGCACATTATTGATTTATATCGTTTGCTCATATACACTCCATCATTATGTTGAAGATTTCAAACCGATACGTTTTTTCTTCACAACGATGGTAGTGAATCTTTTCATAAGTATTCCTTCTTTTACCGCAATCCTACTCATACAACATATCTTGGTTGAGTCCTTTACAAGAGTGATTATCGTGGCTCTTAGTTCTTCAATAATATTGGTTGTTCTGTCCTATTATGTGCTATTAGACAAAGAAAATAAGAAAAAAGTAAAAGCATTGATTTTAAACAAATTAAAACGATGAATAAAAACATACTTATAATTACTCCTTTTTTTCCGCCACAGACTCATGCTGCGGTATTTAGGGCATTTAAACTTGTAAAATATCTTAAACGTACAGGTTGGAATCCGATAGTACTGACGGTTAATCGTAATTATCTATATTTAGAAGATCCTGATTTGTTGGACGAAGTCCAAGACGTGCCTATTTATCAAGCCAATTATATAGAACCGACATTGCGCGGCCTTAGAATGTTGCTTGGAGGAGAAGATACTTCACTCAAAGCCATTACAGCCAAAGCAAAAACTATTGGTGCACAGTCAAAAAGCACGGATACAGTCACCTCTAACAAGCAATCTTTATTCGGTAAGTTTTATAAATATATACTAGACCGATGGATTCAAGTTCCCGACCGCTTTAGATTCTGGGAAAGAAGTGCCGTGAGGATGGGACGAAAAATAATTAAAGAACATGATATATCTATCATATATACCACTTGCCTGCCTTTTACCTCAAATAGAATCGGTATGCGACTTAAACATCTAACCGGAGTAAAATGGGTTGCTGATTTCAGGGATCCTACCACATACGCTAAGCGAATGTATTCTGATTATTTTCCTGTTTTTGCCAAGCAAAAGAAAATTGAACAAGATACTTTTAAATACGCTGATGCTATTACTGGTCTGTCGGGAGCATACCTGAATATATTTAATGATTTATATGAGGGACGATACTCAAATAAATCATATTTTATTCCAACTGGAGTAGATGATGATTATTTGCCTTCTTTTCAAAATAGAGAAAAAGAGAATTATATAATATTCGTGGGTGAATACCTCCATGAATATAAAGATAATTTCTTGAAAATATTTGCCGAAGCTGTCAATTCTAAGGAATTAAAAGGCAAGGGTTGCACCCTTAAAATTGTGGGTAATAAGAATATCAATCAAAAACAAACGGAAGAATTTGTCAATGATTTGGGAATCTGTAACAACGTGGAATATATCAATCATGTACCGCAGCGTAAATTGTATGAATTGATAGTTAATGCAAAAGCAGCAGTACTTATTCCCGGACACACGGCTTTATGGTGGACTAATTTCGCAAAAATGGTCGATTATATCGCATTACAAGTGCCTGTATTAGCAATGGTGCCCATGACTAGCGAAGCACGAACCGAATTGATAAAAGCAGGCATAGGTATTTTTATAGATACTCCTCAGCAAGGTGTTACTGTCATCAAACAAGTATTTAGCGAAAAATTTCCAATGACGGCAAACAAAGAATATTGCCGCCCGTTACTTGGCATCGCAACAAACAAAATCTTTCATTGATATTTTCCAAAAAATACAATAGAGATGCATATAGCGTTTTTAACTACAGAATATCCGATATTGGGTATGAAATGTGGCGGAATCGGAATTTTTATCAAACATTTGTCTCATCTTATCGTTAAGAGTGAGACTGGTGTGAAGGTATCAGTTGTGTATTGGGGCAATAAGTTTACAGAAACTGTGTGGGACGATGGTATATCTGTGATACCTATAAACCAGCCTCATAAGTCTCCATTTTCTTCTTTTATCAATAGAAGGTATCTAAATAAAAAGTTAAATCTATTAGTGGCAAAGATTGGCATCGACCTCGTTGAATCTATCGACTGGGAGGGACCTTTGGCTTTTTGTAGTTTATCTGTACCAGTAGTTACAAGATTACATGGTTCAAATGTGTATTTCGATCATTTGTCTGGAAACAAAACTCCATGGAACGTACGGCTTATGGAATATAATGCTTTGCGTAATTCTGATGCCTATATAGGAGTTAGCCGACAGGCTCTCGACCTGACGGATAAATTATTCAGTCTGTCTTCGAATAAGAGAAAATGTGTAATATATAATCCTGTGGATATAAACATGCCCCCTCTTTCATCTAGTGACATGAACAAAAATACAATAACGATACTTTATTGGGGGACAATTGTTGAGAAAAAGGGGGTACTTGATTTGCCTCTTATTTTCAACAGGATATGCGAGCAAAACGACAATGTCAAACTCATTCTCATCGGACAGGATGCAGTAGTGAATGGTTCTTCGACATGGGAAAAATGCAAATCTCTCTTTTCAAAGCAATCGATCGGTTGTGTATCGTATTTAGGTCGCTTACCTTATGACAAGACTATGTCATACGCTAACAGTGCCGATATTTGCATATTTCCAAGCCATGCAGAAACTTTCGGTTTGGTCTTACTGGAGGCAATGTTACTGCGGAAGGCAATTGTTTGTTCCGATATCGATTGTTTTCAAGAGATTATAGGAGACAGTAACTGTGTTTGCAAATGCAGGGTGAAACGTATCGATGAATTTGCAGAGGCTTTGCAACGGCTAATCTCGAATCCCATTTATAGGTGTGAACAAGCCGACAGGGCTTATCTAAATGCAACTGCTAGATTCAACACCAACGAGATAGTGGCACAAAACATCGAATTTTACAATCGAGTTATAAGAGATAGCTCCAAACATCATGTAGAAGAATCCTAACTCAACTGCTTTATTAGAAAATTTAAACGGACTTTTTATTTATAAAATCACATATTCATACGAAGGGGAGTTAAGGCTTTTTTTGTATTGCCATCTTGAAGAAAGTCAAACATTTCAGTACAACTACGTAAAATATAGAAATGCTTCATTATAGTGAAATTTCTGATAGAGTATAATTCCTAAACGAAGTGATTAATTTCTTAACTCTTGATTCATATTATTCATAAACGCCTTATGCAAAAAGGGATAAGCATTATTTTGCCCACACTTAATCGGGCTGATTATCTGGCAAGTACAGTTGATTGCTTAATAGAGCAAGATTTTGGGGAGCCGTATGAAATAATTATTGTAGACCAATCGGCAGCCATTGACAGTACTATGTATAGTCGTGCAAAAGATAGTGATACATTGATTAAGTACTATCATGTGACTGAATTTAGAGGGCTACCTGAAGCTCGTAATTTCGGTGTGCAACACACACAATACGCCTACATCCTATTTCTAGATGATGATATCGAGTGTGACTGCAACCTGCTCAAAGAGCATTACAAGTTCTTGTCACAACCTGATATCGCAGTAGTGGCAGGGGGAATTACAGAAAAATATAAGAATAATCCCAAATCGAAAAATGTAGGCAAGTTCCATTTCTATACGGCAACTCCAGAACGGGGATTCCACATTAATCATAAAGAATATGTAGATCATGGCGGAGGTGGAAATTATAGCATAAAAAAAGACATATTTTTAGAAGTTGGTGGTGTTGATGAATATTTGAATTATGGAGCTGCTCTATATGAAGAAACCGAAATATGTTTACGAGTAAAGGAACTTGGATACAAAGTTTTTTTTAATATGATGCTCATGTATGGCACTTGGCTGCTGATACAGGCGGTTGCAGGGTTCTGGATATCAATCGCTATATTGCTTCATTAGTACATAACCGGGCTTTATTGATTAGCCGTCATCTCAAATGGTATCATAGGCCGACTGCTTACATCTATTTGTTGCGTCTTGTTGCATCATACGCTTTTACTTACCGCAATCCCGGACTGTTTAGACTTTTTGCAAAAACTTATAAAGAAGGTTATAAAAAAGGAAAACTAACTCCTAAATATACTCATTATGCAAACATCTAACAAACACATTTTTATTGTAACCTATGATTATCCACCAAGTAATGGTGGTATTGCAAGGCTTTGTTTTGAACTGAAAAAATATTTAGAGAAAAAAGGACTGAATGTTACAGTCATTTGTCCCCAAAGTACTTCTACCGATGCAGAGGAGGATAATAATGTGGTGAGATTGCATGGAAGAAGAGGAATATTGGAGTTGCGTACATTGAAGTATTTACGCAAAAAAACTGTTCCCGGTGATATTGTAATTACCGGGAATTATCATCCAGAGGGAATGCTGTCTCTATTGTCAAACAGAGAAACCTATATATTGGCACATGGAGCCGAATATCTTGCCGGAAAGAGTTTTTTCCGACGCTGTATTTGGCCTACTTATCGACGTTTTATACTAAGAAACGCCTCTTGCGTGATTGCTAACAGTCATTATACAGAGACATTAGTAAAACATTGTTCTCCAAATGCTAAAACAATCGCTATTCCGTTAGCGGTTGATGCAATTCATTTTCGCCCTACTTGTGAAAAATATAAGGATGGCTTGCTACACCTCTGTTCTATTTCTCGATTGGAAAAATTTAAAGGACATGATTTTATTATCCGGACGATAGCTTCTTTACCGGCAAAGTATAAGCAACAAGTGCGATTGCATCTCGGAGGTAAAGGAAAATATAAGAGTGCACTTGAGCGGATGGTTACCGATTTAGGATTGTCAGATATTGTATCATTTGAAGGTTTCATTGATGATAATAAACTTTGCGATTTCTATTCAGCCTCGCATATATTCATTCTCTGTACACGTGAAGAAGCGGATAATAGGAATGTAGAAGGATACGGGCTTGTTTTTGCCGAAGCGCAAGCTTGTGGAACCGCCGTTATAGGTACTCGTACAGGTGGCATTCCCGATGCTGTCGAGGAGAATAATGGCGGTTGGTTGATACATCAGGACGCCCACGAAGAATTGGAGAATTTACTCATTAAGTTAATCGACGATAAATCTCTTGCTATAAATGAAGGTCGTAATGCACGTCGGCGCATAGAAGCTAAAATTACGTGGGAACATTATGTGGACCAAATTTGTGATGTCATTTTATGAGTATTAGTCTATATATAGCCTTATATTACAACTTGTTGCTGCTATTAGTTGTTTACATCGCTATTCAACCGGTCAGGGCAGAAACAGTAAGACAGCCTTATATCAACAACCAGATATTTAGCCTTGCTTTACTCTTGATTGTATATGTTCATGTAACTTTCCGACCGACCGATTATCACTACTTTGGAGATACTTCAGCTTATGCCATGGCTTTCCAAAAGAAAGCCTTCTATGGTACGGTTGCTATAAGAGATAGAGATATTGGTTTTGAGTATCTTACCTATTGGCTTTCACAACTCGTCAATTTAAAAGGGTATTGGTTTGTTCTTTGCTCATTATATATATTGCCTGTTTTCTTTGCTTTAAAGAAACGATTCAAACAACAATATGCTGTAGCACTAGTGTTGTTCGTTTGTTCTTTGAGTTTTTGGGGATACGGAGTAAATGGACTGCGTAACGGAATAGCTACATCGTTAGTTATCTTCTCTTTTCTTGTTCCAAACAACGATATTAAACGAATTCCTGTTTGGATTATAGCATGTCTTTTCCATCAATCCGTCATGTTGCCAATTGGCTGTTTCTTGCTGACCCGACTTTCAAATAATCCCAAACACTACTTATACTTATGGGGAACGTTTTTCCTGCTTATGCTTGTTGCACGTGATTCTTTCTCCACTTTGTTGACAAACATTCCTTGGTTTGAACAGGATAAAAGGATGTCTGAATATTTGAATATGTCTTATAAAGGCATGGAGCAAATGTTCTCTAATATTGGATTTCGCTGGGACTTCATTATTTATAGTTTGATACCCATTATCGCAGGAGTGAAATATATCTATACATATTGCTACGAAGACAAATTGTTTATCCGTTTATTTAATAC
>ENA-OQKV01000743-OQKV01000743.1-human-gut-metagenome-genome-assembly--contig:-NODE-743-length-11027-cov-4.297890_pt1 | contig 11027 bp, 13 predicted proteins | sample MGYA00242655_ERZ504811 | MGnify/ENA primary metagenome ERZ504811 (study PRJEB26092, sample SAMD00036406) | human gut metagenome | host: Homo sapiens | study: EMG produced TPA metagenomics assembly of...
GAGCCTAAGAAAAACTAAGCGTCAGGGAATCTGCTAAAAACATGTAAAAAAATCTCAAACTACGCCGCAAATAGCGGCTCAGACAGTGAGATTTTTTACTTATAACGCAGATTTCCTGACGCTAATTTTTTCTTAAGACTCCTGCAAATGCGCCCCAAACCATTATTTTTTTACTACTGGATATTGGCTATAGATGTTATTCGCAGATATGGAATTGCTATAGTTATGGAAAGTCATAGAAGGGGACGAAAAAAGCATTCAGCTTTAGCTGATGCTCTGAGAGCGATAGACGGGGCTCGAACCCGCGGTCTCGACCTTGGCAAGGTCGCGCGTTACCAACTACGCCACTATCGCATTTATGATGTCGTTTGAATGAATACCTCAGCGACAAAATATATGATACTATATACAGTGGAGTTTGTCAAATGTTTTTTTATTATTTTGAAATTTTATATAATGGTTTTATTGAAAAATTATGACTCCCTGAAAAGTGCTGAAATTGGCACTTTTCAGGGAACAATACTTACATATTAAGTTCTTTCATTAATTCTTCCTGAGAAATGAATTCGTGACAGTCAGGGTTGTTTTCGATTTCCTTTAACATTATTAAATCTGTTTCATCGGGTTCAACTTTTTCTATATCTGCGAATGTATCAGGCAGTTTAAAATGTTTTTGAATAATATGCCAGAAGATATTAGCATCTTTATCACTCATAATTGATACAGCACCTATAATACGTTCTTTAACATCAGTCATAAAATCACACTCCTTTATAAATCTGTCCACGATTGCCAATCATTCTAATAAAAATAATATTGTCAATATTATTAAAAATTACACGATAATCGCCTATTCGTAGTCGATAACCGTCTTTGCCTTGCAATGCTTTAACATCTCCTTTTGGGAGAACTGATATTGCATTAAGAATCCGCTTTTGAGTAATAGTATCTTGTTTCTTTAAAAATTTAAGGGCTTGTTTTGAATATTTAATTTCCAGATTTCTCACTCCTTTACGAAAAAATATTTATATTTTATCTTATCTTTCGTAAGGCAGAATAGAATTCTGATAATTTTACTATAGCATATAGAAATCATAGAAGCAACATGGTTTATGAAGATTCCGTGAAGGATGGGGTGGAAAATGTTACTGTTCACACACCACTATCCCGCGAGGTGTTTTGGCATGAATATGCCAAAATCCCGAGACATACAAGCCAAAATTCCATTGCCGCAGGCAATCTGGAATGAATTTTGGCTACGTTACTGAGAACGGAGTGAACAGTAACTGGAAAATTGCAAATTGGGAGGGGGTGTGCTATGATAGGACAGACGGAGAGAGACTATAAAGGAGTTGAGGCTCAGTTTATGAAGAAAAAAATTTTAGTATTATTAGTTTGTAGTATGCTTACTTTATCAACAACAGTTTCTGCGGATATCCTGGATTATGAGGGGACAGTTAATGCTTATAAGGAGGATAATAAGATACCGCAGACATTTGAGATTGATGATGGAAGTGGAGAGAAGGTAACGGCAGTTGCCAAGTCGGATAAGGTTTCTGTTTCTGCAAAGGCAACTTATATACGCTCTATGCCGGGGAAAAACGGAAAGAAGCTTGTAAGAGTGTATCTTGGTACCGGTGTAGAGAGAGTGGCCGTATGTGATAATGGCTGGAGTAAAGTGACTTATGAGAAAAAGAGCAAAAAGGGTACGGAAAAGATCAGTGGCTATGTGCCCACAAAACATATCAATGACAGTGATCAGGTTGCTCAGGCAAAGGGAACTTTTACAGCACTGAAGGACAGTGATATTCTGGATTATCCGGGAAAGAAGGATGGACAGGTAGTAGGTGAGGTCATTCAGGAGGATGAAGTGAAGCGCCTGGCTACAGTAAATGGCATCTGGAGTCAGATTTACTATAAAAAAGAGAATGGAAAAAGAGGCATTGGATATATTCCTACCAGTGTTCTGGAGAATACAGCAGCAGAGGAGAAAACAGAGGAGTCAAAGGTCGCTAAAGTAGACGGCGAAGAAGCTGGAACGATTCATAAGAGTGAGGGCAAAGGTGTTTTTGCAGAGGCTGTGGATGGTGTAACTGCTTCAAAGGGAGAGTCTGTGGATGGAGTGAAGGTGGGAACTCCGGTAGCTGTGTCTTCAGATGCGTCACTGGTTCCGCTGGGAACCTTTAAGATTACTCATTATTGTCCCTGCAGTATTTGTTGTGGCCCTTGGGCAAATGGCATTACTTCTACAGGGGTGACTGCTACGACAAACCGTACGATTGCGGTGGACCCTACACAGATTCCATATGGATCTAAGGTTGTGATCAATGGACAGGTTTATGTTGCAGAGGACTGTGGTGGTGCGATTAAACATAATTGTATAGATATTTATGTTGCTACCCATCAGGAAGGGGAGGACAAAGGGGTATATTATACAGATGTTTATTTGTTAAAGTAGAAAATAAGAAAGAATTTAACCGAATCAAGTAGCAAAGCGGATTGCGAATATCCGTTTGACCTGAAAATAAAAATCCGGAAGAATCTGGAAATGATCTGTTATAGCTGTGATCATTTCAGAAGTTCTTTCGGATTTTTTGAAATTATCTTTTATGCGTTTTTTAATGCCTGTTCGATGTCAGCAATGATGTCTTCAACATTTTCAATACCAACGGAGAGACGGATCATTCCCGGTGATACGCCGGCTTCCACAAGCTGTTCATCGTTCATCTGGCGGTGAGTATGGCTTGCAGGATGCAGGATCATGGTTTTGGATGCTGCTACGTGCGTTGCGATGGTGGCAAGCTTTAAGCTGTCCATAAAGCGGACTGCAGCTTCTCGGCCACCTGTCAGTTCAAAGGAGATAACACCGCAGGTTCTGCCTTCGTTCATGTATTTCTGAGCAAGTACATAGTATTTGTCATCAGGAAGTCCTGCATAGTTTACGTGAGATACTTTCTCATGAGCATTCAGAAATTCTGCAATTCTTTGTGCATTATAGCAGTGACGTTCTACACGCAGAGGAAGAGTTTCCAGTCCAAGGTTTAACAGGAAACAGTTTGTAGGAGACGGGATGGAGCCAAGGTCACGCATCAGCTGAGAGGTTGCCTTTGTAATATAAGCCTTCTTTCCAAACTGTTTAGTATAAATAACACCGTGATAAGATTCGTCCGGTTCAGTCAGACCATGATATTTATGTCCACAGGCATCCCAGTCAAAGTTACCGCTGTCAACGATAGCTCCGCCAACCTGCACAGCATGTCCGTCCATATATTTGGTTGTGGAATGGGTGACGATATCAGCTCCCCATTCAAAAGGACGGCAGTTTACAGGTGTAGCGAAGGTGTTGTCTACAATAAGCGGAACTTCATGTTCGTGAGCAACCTTTGCGAATTTTTCAATATCAAGAATTACCAGGGCCGGGTTTGCGATGGTCTCTGCGAAAAGTACCTTTGTATTAGGACGGAAGGCAGCTGCAATTTCTTCAGGGCTAGCATCGGTGTCAACGAAAGTGCAGTCAATGCCAAGCTTTTTGAAGGTAACAGCCAGGAGGTTAAAGGTTCCTCCGTAAATAGTAGAAGCCGCCACAACATGATCACCTGCTTCGCAGATATTGAAGACTGCATAGAAGTTGGCAGCCTGTCCGGAAGAGGTAAGGATAGCGGCAACACCACCCTCCAGATCTGCAATTTTTGCTGCTACAGCATCATTTGTGGGGTTCTGCAGACGGGTATAGAAGTATCCTTCTGCCTTAAGATCGAAGAGCTGTCCCATTTCATCAGTAGTATCATATTTATAAGTGGTACTCTGATAAATCGGGAGTGCGCATGGTTCACCCTTAGACGGAGTGTAACCGGAATGGAGACATTTAGTCTCGACTTTAAAGTCACTCATGAGTTTAGTTCCTTTCTTATGTGAAATATTGCTTCAATAAAATATTGTATTAATATTGGGAAAATTATGATGATATTGATACAAAATTTCATGATAGTCTTAGAGCGTGTTTGAAAAATCATTCCCACAAATTGTGACGCACATCTTGCGGAAAGCATTTTTCAAACATACTCTGGAAAAATTATACTGCTGAAAGTGAGAGAAGACAATATTAAAAAAGAAAATAAAAAATGCTCAGGCTTTTTCTAACCAGCCGTGAGCAAAAAAAAGAAAATAAAAAATGCCCAGAGCCGGAATCGAACCAGCGACACGAGGATTTTCAGTCCTCTGCTCTACCAACTGAGCTATCTGGGCATTTGGTCTGTGAACTGTTGTGCATCACAGGCCTTATAATAGCATATTGATTGTTTGAATGCAAGTAATTTTTATGATTTTTGCGAAAAAAGAGAAAATTATAACAAAAATTTATTTTATCTTGCCATAAGGTAGATTTTTTTCCATATCTCTCATATTGAGCTGTTTAAAGACTCCAATGGTGCGTGTGTCCTTAAAACTGCATTTGAATGCAAGATTATGAATTTGCTGATCTGTGAGATCCAGACCCAGTTCATGTAAACTGGTGGGCATTTTTACAGACCGGAAAAAATTTTCCATTGCTTCAATTCCTGCAAGGGCTGTTTCTTTATAATCAGTTCCACATGGAATGTCAAATACATTGGTGGCAAACTGAGCAAAACGTTCAGGGTTCACCTCGTAGACGTATCGTGCCCAGCTTCCCCAGATAGCTGCCAGACCTGCTCCGTGAGTTACATTGTAGACACCTCCCAGTTCATGTTCAAGCTGGTGGCATGCCCAGTCACCACCACCTGTACCGCATCCGGTCAGACCGTTGTGGGAAAGGCTTCCTGCCCACATAATTTCTGCCCTGGCGCTGTAATTGTCTGGTTCTTTCATAAGAATACGGGCATTGTAAATGACTGTCTGCATCAGAGCTTCGCTGATACTGTCTGTAATCTCCATAGTTTCAATATTTACAAAATATCGCTCCATGGTGTGCATGAGGATATCTACACATCCGCTTTCTGTCTGATACTGTGGGAGTGTGTAGGTGAGACGTGGATTTAAGATGGCAAATTTCGGCCTGCAGTAATCTGTCTTTGCACATCCACGTTTTTCTTTTGTTTCTTCATTTGTGATAACACTGGAACTGCTCATTTCACTTCCGGAAGCTGCAATTGTAAGGATGACACCAATGGGCAGACAGCCGGTTGGAACAGCTTTTTTCAGACAGAAATCCCAGACATCATTGTTCGGATTGGCAACGCCATAGCCGATGGCTTTGGAAGAGTCAATAACACTTCCTCCTCCTACAGCAAGGATAAAGTCTACATGTTCTTTTTGGCATAATTCGATTCCCTCGCGGACTTTGGAAAGAAGTGGATTAGGAATGACACCACCCAGGGTGATGTATTCAAGACCCTCTTCTTTCAGATTAGAAGTGATCTCATCAATCAGTCCGGAACGGACAGCACTCTGACCTCCATAATGGATCAGAACTTTTTTTGCTCCATACTTCTTCAGCAGGGAACCTGCCTGAAGGTGGGTATCTTTGCCAAAGAGAATCTGTGTTGGTGTATAATATTCAAAATTTCTCATAATATGTAAACGACCTCCTATAGATTGAAAGGTTAACTGAATCAGGTAAGTCCTCTGCTTTAATTGTAAAATGTAATGAGCAGTAGGTGGGACTTCCTTTTTATATTAAAGCAAATAATGGAAAAATAGTCAAAAAATAATAAAAAAATTAAAATTTGAAAGTAATTTTTGCTGGTTCTCAGAAGACATTTTTGGAAAGATTCCAGTACAGATATCTATAATTTTCTGCACACAGAAAACGGAAAGACAGAAATTTATAGATTTTGGACAGAATATTTTATGGGCATTATGTGAATGGAATGCTATGATAAATACACTTAAATATACAAAGTGAATAAAAAAGGAGGAAACAAGAAATGAAAAAAAGAATGTACAAGATTATGGCACTTGCCATGACAGCAGCTATGGTGGTACCGATGGCAGCGCAGACAACTGCATTTGCAGCTGACGACAAAGAAATTACTTACTGGAATATCGCGGTAGAGAGCCCGGACAAAGATATTGTTACTGCAGCAGTAGACAAGTTTAACAAAGAAACAGAGTCAGGCTATACTGTAAATCAGGTAGCTATCCAGAACGATACATACAAGGAAAAACTTGTTATCGCGATGAGCTCCGGTGAGTGTCCTGATATGTACTCAAGCTGGTCCGGTGGTCCGATGTATGAATATATTGATTCCGGATTTGCTCAGCCGATTGATGATCTTCTTGATCAGTCCGATGTTAAAGATAAACTTCTGGATGCAGCTATTGAACAGGGAAGCTACAACGGACATGTATATGCGATCCCATATCTGAATGTTTCTCTGGCAGGTATCTTCTACAACAAAGATATGTTTAAACAGTACGGACTTGAAGAACCGAAGACATTAGCTGATCTGGAAAATATCTGTGCAACATTAAAAGAAAACGGAATTACACCTTTTGCACTTGCTAATGCTTCCAAATGGACAGGTTCCATGTACTTCATGTCTCTGGCAGCACGTTATGGCGGACTGGAACCATTCCAGAATGCAGTTGCAGGAACCGGCAAATTCACAGATGACTGCTTCATCAAAGCAGGTGACAAGATTCAGGAGTGGGTTAAAAACGGATACTTCCCGGATGGCGTAAACTCCTTAAGCGAAGATGACGGACAGGCAAAACAGTTAATGTATCAGGAGACAGCAGGTATGCTTCTCTGTGGCTCATGGTATGCAGGAACATTCCAGACTGACAGTGAGGAATTCTATCAGAAGATCGGCTGGTTCCCATTCCCTGCAATTGATGATTCCGATGCTGATCCTACAATCCAGATCGGTACTGTAGGTGATCAGTTCATTTGCTTCAACTGTGAAGGTGATAAACTTGCAGCAGCATTTGAATGTGCAACAGATCATTTATCTGATGAAGTTGCAGACATTACATATTCTAACAACAAGATTGTTCCTGTAAAAGATGCAGGAGACCACATCAAAGACCCTGTTGTAAAGGAAATTTTTGATGCAGCTCAGGAAGCATCTTCTATCCAGTTGTGGTATGACCAGTATCTGCCGACATCTGTTGCATCTGCACATCTTGATGGCTTACAGGAAGTATTTGGTCTGACAAAGACTCCTCAGGAAGCACAGGAAGAAATGCAGACAGCAATGGACGAATATTTAAGTACCAAATCTGATTCTGGCGCAGCAGATGATACTGCAGAAGAAGCTACAGATGATGCAGCAGCAGATGATGCTGAATAATCTTTAAAGGAAAGCAGGCATTCATTCTGACCTGAGTAAGGGTAGAAAAGAAGGGTTCTGCACATGCTGAAAGTGCAGAACCCTTTATCTTGAAAAACAATATGTGAGTACACAGAGCGTGCTTGAAAAATCATTTCAATGTCAAATTACATATCAGACAGCATGTCAGAAAATATATAAAAACCATCTCAGAAATATATCTCTAACATATTCCGAAAGCATTTTTCAAACATACTCTGGCATACGTTAGGTCAGATGATCAAATCTCAGAAAGTATTAAAAAGGAGGCACCAAAATGAATGAAAAAGGGATATCTCTGGTTCAGTTAAGACAGAGAAAAACACGTCAGACAGCAGCACTTTTTCTGGCACCTGTTATCATTTTATTAGTAGTATTTATCGCGTATCCGATTATTGATACATTTATTACAAGCGGATACCAGTGGAATGGTATTTCCGCAGACAAGAAGATGGTAGGACTTGCAAACTGGGCAAAACTGATCAAAGATACAAAATTCTGGATAGCATTTAAGAACAACGTTATTATCATGATCCTATCTATCATTATCCAGATTCCGTTAGGACTTGCAATGGCAACATTCCTTGACTTTGGCGGTAAGAAACTTACAATTTTCAAGGTTATCTGGTTTATTCCAATGCTTATGTCTTCTGTTGCAATTGGTTTCCTTTTCACATACGCACTTGCAACAAACGGAGGTATTGTCAGCACAATTTCCGGATGGTTCGGAGGGGGCAACATTGACCTTCTTGGTAATCCAAAATTAGCATTGCTCACAGTTATTCTTATCATTGCATGGCAGTTTACACCATTCTACATGGTTTACTTTATGGCTGGTTATACAAACATCCCATATGATGTATTTGAAGCAGCAAGAATCGATGGTGCTACAAGAGGACAGTATTTCTGGAAGATTGCACTTCCACTTCTTATTCCGTCAATTAAGAGTGCAGCTATCCTTTCAATGGTTGGATCTCTGAAATACTTCGATCTGATCTATGTTATGACAGGTGGCGGTCCTGGTACTGCTACAGAGCTGATGGCAACTTATATGTACAAAGAATCATTCAAGAACTTTAACATGGGTTATGGCTCAGCCATTGCAGGAGGTATGTTTATCCTGATTACAATGGTATCTATGATTACTATGAAACTTATAAACGGAAAACAGGAGGATTAAGGGATGGACAGCTATAAGAAAAGTAGAAGAAAAAGCATCATAGCCTGGATCATTGCTTTTGTTCTTGCTATCGGTGCAGCAATTGTATCATTTACACCTTTTATATTCATGGTGCTGAACTCATTCAAAGAGAAATTTGAGATGCTTACCAAGGGTGTATTCCAGCTTCCTGATCAACTGAACTGGTCCAATTACACTGAGGTACTTACAGGAGGGTTTGCAAATTACTTCAAGAACAGTGTGATCGTTCTTGCAATCTCCCTGATCCTGCTGCTGTTTATTTCAGCATGCGCTTCTTATCCTCTGGCAAGATTTAAGTTTAAAATGGCACAGCCGATTTATGCGATTATTGTAGCCTGTATGTCTATTCCTGTACATATTACATTGATCCCTGTATTCAAAATGTCAAAGTCAACAGGACTTTATGATACAATCTGGTCACTGGTCGGACCGTATGTCGCATTCGCAGTTCCGATTTCCGTATTTATCCTGACCAGCTTTATGAAAGAGATTCCGAGAGAAATCGAAGAATCTGCTGAAATTGACGGATGTGGAAAGATTCAGATGTTCTTCTCCATGATCCTGCCGCTTTCCAAACCCGGAATGGCGACACTGGCAATTTACAATGGTGTAAATATGTGGAATGAATTCTCATTTGTAAATACACTGACACAGTCTGCCCAGAATCGTACCCTGCCGTTGGCAATCTGGGAATTTCAGGGACAGTATTCTATGAATACACCAATGATCATGGCGGTTCTTACATTAACACTTTTACCAATGGTTATCATGTTTATTATTTTCCAGGATAAACTGGTAAAAGGTATGACTGCAGGTGCTGTAAAGGGTTGATTCTTTCTGCGAAATCTGTTGTATCCATTTACCATTGAACATGGTATGATATTGGGGAGATAAAATCACCCCTGATCATGTGGGTATATGTTGAAATTTATGTGACAGATGAGGAAAGACAACATGAACAAATGGTAAAACAAAATTCAGCTACTGGAAATTTGATAAAAAAATACTTTTACTTGTGACCGTCAGTATTCTTATTGTAACGCTGACGGTTGCAGGTGTTTCTCTGACTTTTTCTATAGCATCGATGAAAGAGCAGTCTGTAGAACTTCTGCAGATGCAGAATAATACAGTTGCGGAATCTTTTAAGGGATCAATGGATTCATATAAAGAAATCGTATTGGGTACGATCATGGATGATTCTGTGCAGAATTACTGCAGGCAGGTGCAGAAAAATGAGCTGAAGACAGCAGACATTGATGCAGTTTACAGCAAGCTGGAGAATCTGAATAATATGTATGAGAGTCTGAACTTTGCTGCCATTGTCAGTTCGGATTATAAAAGTTACTACTACAGAGGAAAGGGTTCTTTATCAGTTACGCAGTTTGAAGAAGTGTATCCCCAGGCATATGAGAGAAGCAAATATGCGCAGAAAGGAACGCTGAAAGTTTCCTATAATAACGATTATTATAACGATTATTATAAAGGGAACAGATATACATTGAGTCTGTATTATCCATTATATGATACCAGAAAAGTATCTGATGCAAGAGGGCTTCTGTGCATGAATTTCGATGATCCGGCAGTACAGAGGATGCTGGCTGTAGGAGATTCTTCAGCAGAAACAAGAGTAGTTGACACAGGTGGAATGATACTGCTTTCGAATGATAAAGAGGAGACAGGCCGTTACGTAAATTATATAGATGAGATGGAAAAAGGGATACAGATATTTACAAAGAATGGGAATATGTATGTATGCCAGAAGATTAAGAACTGGAATTATTATGTAGTCAGTTCGATTTCTTTTTATAAACTGATGGAATCAGGATTCCATATAATGGTTGTTGTGATTCTGGTTCTGATCATAGTGCTGATCATAGTAAGCATTATTATAAGAGCACTGGTCAGGAAAATGTATCAGCCCCTTAATAAGGTAGTATCTAAGATGGATTATGTTGCGACAGGTTCCCTGAGAACAAGGATCAATGTTGACAATATGGGCGAGGATTTTGCCAAGCTTGCAATTGGTTTTAACTCTATGATGGATGAAATCGAGGTGTTGATGGAACAGGTAAAACTGGAACAGCATCAGCTGGAGCAGATTCGTTTTAATGCCCTTCAGTCGCAGATTCAGCCGCATTTTCTTTATAATACACTGGAATGTATCCACTGGCAGGCGATTGCCGAAGGAAATAAAGAGATTTCCACAATGGTAAAGGCGCTGGCGAAATATTACAGGATCTGTCTCAGCAAAGGACATGACGTGATTACGATCAGAGAAGAAGTAGAGCATATCAGGAATTATATGATTATCCAGAACATGAGATACGACAACATTATCGGAAGTGAGATTGTTGTAGAATCTCAGGTGGAAGAAAGCCTGATACCGAAGCTGACCCTGCAGCCACTGGTAGAGAATTCCATTATCATGGATGAAAGTAAAGAGGGAAAAACAGGTACACTTTATCTTACAAGCATATAGAAATGAGGATGAAGTATCATAAAGGTATCAGATACAGGCACAGGAATGAGTCAGGAAC
>ENA-OQKV01000745-OQKV01000745.1-human-gut-metagenome-genome-assembly--contig:-NODE-745-length-11016-cov-3.471485_pt1 | contig 11016 bp, 17 predicted proteins | sample MGYA00242655_ERZ504811 | MGnify/ENA primary metagenome ERZ504811 (study PRJEB26092, sample SAMD00036406) | human gut metagenome | host: Homo sapiens | study: EMG produced TPA metagenomics assembly of...
TTTCATACGCCCAGGACAGCTGCTATTTAAAGTTTTACCTAATCCGCAATCTGCGAATATGGCAGCTTTTACCTTTTGCCAAGGCCCACTTAACTATATCTCGTTGAAAGTCAAATAGGTGTTTGTTTAGCATACTTGTATCAATATCAAATCCGTGAGATTCCGACATTTTAGACTTGGATTTAATAAAAGAGTTATAATTCATCGACAGACGCCTTCACAGATTCATACTCAGTAAGTAATGCCGAGAATTCTGGATTATCTTTTGCAAGTAACCGATACATAGTCAAGCGCTCAGCATTCTTAGCCTTTTGTTCGAGTTTATTTTCGATATCCTCCAGCTTAGCTCGATCGCTTTCACGTTTATCGCATTTAGAGGTATCAATAACTGCAATGACCTGCTTAACGATGTTCCCTTTAAAACCTTGCATCCGAACAGTATCGAGGTCTTTTGCTTTTTTCAAAACACGAGCAAGACCCAAGCCGTTTCTTGATTTAACAACAACCCAATCACCAACGCTAATGTTATCGATTGAAACATTTGTATCGGATTCGTAGTATCTAAACCAATATTCATCATGGTCATGAGCTGGCGTATTATTTGGCCAGTAGAAATCATCTGTATCGTAAGTAACTAATAGGAATTCCATAAAATATCCTTTCTGTGATATAATCAACCTAGAATAATATTTTTCTAATTTGAGCTTGTTGATGTTGCCGCATCATCGGGCTCATTTTTCATGCCCAAATCTTCACATTCATCAGGAATGCAGTAGTCTCGCTTTGGGCAGGTACTACAATTTCGCAATTTAATCACCTCCTTATATGCATTTAGTTGTAATATGGATTGCGGCAGTATTTGCCACATTTCCTTACTTTAGGAATGTACGCGACATCTTCGCGGTCTTCAGCATCAACTTCGGCTTTATCTTTGTAAAAACCATAAAGTGATATAGCGAAGCCAATGAACGATTGTAGTAAAAACTGCTCCCAACCGATTTGGTCTACTTCCAAGGCCCCCATAGAGCCTGCAATGAGGAACGTCCCCAATAACATATAGCCCATTAATCCTCGTCCTCCTCTTCGATTCGTTCAGCAGTAATACCATCTGTAGTGACGATAATACGGATTTCAGATTCATCGTAATCACACATAAAGTTTTGCAGCTCATATGCCGCATCCATAATATTGCAATCAATACTATTTAAAATTCGATCTGATTCGACTGCTTTTAAATGTGCAGCCATTGCTGTTTTGTTTACTGGAATTTCAGTCATAGTTAAGGTCTCCTTTATAACATCATCATTGATAAAATAGATGCTACTGCAGCTGCAGCTAAGCTTAAATGCATTCCTGCGTCAATCCATGTCATGATTAATTCCTCCTAATGAATTCCTGCGGATTTAAACTCCGCATCAACTACTTTCACATCCCATCCAAGCGAATGGACAAGGAACGTCCTAAACCCCTCTTTGTCAATAACAAAGCTACGGGATTTCTTACCTGGCGACTGCCAGGCGTAGGCAAATGGAAATCTATCTCTTGCGATGCCCTCCCGGATAGCTGTTAGACTAACACCGAGCACAGTCGACATTTGAGCGACCGAAATCACTTTTCTAATCATGTGCACTGCCCCTCCTTTTACTTGATTTTAATTCAAGTTTCTGGTCAAAAAAATTTGGTCAACCGTACAGCCGAAGTACTCCGCCAGTGCCACTACTTTACTAATGGCCACATTGGATATATCCTTTTCCCACGCATTATACGTGGCAACAGATATACCAAGATCGGCGGCAACTTGGGCCTGTGTTGCCCCTTTCCGAGCCCTCAACTCGGAAATATAAAATTTGTTTGGCATTACTACCACCTCCTTATCGTGACCTCATAATAACATGAATTAAATTCAAGTGTCAATAACGAATTTGATTTTTTTTTCAAGTTTACGATAAAAAATATAAAATCTAATTGAATTTAATTCAAATGCATTATATAATTAGTATATAAGTTTGGGAGATTGAGAGGAGGATATTATGAAACTTTCAGATAATATTAGGTACTTTAGGAAATTAAGGAACTTATCACAGGACGAGATTGCTAAACGGCTCGGATATAAGTCATTTACTACTATTCAGAAATGGGAAACAGGAATGGCCGAGCCACCAGTAGGTAAATTATACGAACTAGCCGATATACTACATGTCAGTATCATGGACTTGCTAAAGGACAATTTAGATGCTGAAGAAGCTTTAACAGTGAGCACGAATTTCTATCACTACGTACCTACATCTGTATCAGCGGGCACGTTAACTACGATAGACGCCATTAACTTCATGCCTACTATAGATATCCCTGATTTCATGATGGGGCGCTATTCGGGCAATAAAAACATATTACTTATGACTGTCAACGGTGAAAGTATGAATAATGTTATCCAAAATGGATCCGTTATTGCCATCTTAACAAACATAGAACTACCAGATATTCATGACGGAGATATTGTAGTTATTAAGAATGGAGGAGATTATACAGTTAAAAGATTCTACAATGACAAACAACATCAAGAATTTGTATTTAAACCTGATAGCTCAGATATGGCATTTCGGGACATCATATTTAGTTATGAAAATACAGATGACTTATACCTGATCGGTAAGGTCGTTATGTACAATGTGACTTTGTAAAAAATTAATAAGGGAGATGTTAGTATGATTAAGGGATTCACTAAATGTTTAATAGCAGTATCAATTATTGGGGCACCCATATACGCATCTGCAATGTCATCAGTATTAATTAAAAATGCTACGCCGCTTCAAGTTAGGAATTTTATTATTTCAGGTATTTCAAAGACTCATACCAACGCTACGGTCGAGAATGTATCAGACAACAGTCTAACGATATTATTAACTCGGATGCATCAAGTAGGATTATTCGGCCAAATGCTAGCGTCTACTGAGAATAGAGCCACGTTTACATTCCTACCACAGGACGACGGAGTCCACTCAAGTAACATTTAACGAAGTGGCAACCGCATACAACCCAATGACAGGCGGGCAATTATCACGTCCTGTAGGTACGGCTCAATCCGAATTGGCTACACTAAATAATATAAAGATAGAGTTTGATGGTGGATACCGATTTGGGTATGACGTTGATAACAAAAAGCATAAAGGCGGGTATCCAATATCTGCGGTAATGCCGGGCAGCCCTGCGGATGCTGCAGGATTAAAAGTAGGCCAAATACTACTTAAAGTAAACGGGGAAAAGATAAAATATGATAAAGTCAATGATATATTTAATTTCGTATCAGGTATTGACTACCCGAAAACTGATGTATTAACTGTAATGGACTCATCCGGGGCGCAACGAGATATATCAATCACGTCCTGGTTTATGGATCCTAAAAAGCATATGTTTGTTAAGCCTGAATAAATTCAGAAATACCCCTATCAAACGATAGGGGTATTTTAGGAGGTATGAAATTATGGCCATGAAACGTGCTAACGGCACTGGAACAGTATATAAGATGAAACATAAGGCCCTACGCAAGCCATATCGAGCCGTGGTGACCCTTGGATATAATTCTGAGGGTAAACCCTTGCGTAAATCCATAGGCACCTTTGCAACGCAAAAAGAAGCGTATAATGCCCTTGCCCTATTCTCTACTAATCCGCAAGTCCAGGAGGAGCGTAAAATTACTTTCGGGCAGTGCTTTGATTGGCGCCTAGAAGAAGCAGAGCGCCAGGGGCTATCTAAAGGGCGAATTAAAAGCATGCACGTTGTGCGAAAATTAGTAGAGCATCTATTCAATATTGAAATGAAAAATCTTAGGGCGGCTCACCTGCAGTCTATATTCGACAATTCGACACACACAAAATCTTATCAAAAGTTAATTAAAGCGATCATAGTTTCGGTCGGCACACTTGCCGTAAAGCAGGAAGTCATCCCTCGTAACTACCTTTCTGATATTATCATCAACAAAAATGCTACGCCGATTAAGAAAGCTAACATATTTACGAATTTGGCTCTCTATGAGCTTTGGAAGCACTCTGACGATATAATATCCAAACTAGCACTCATATACGTCTACACGGGGCTCAGATTGAACGAATTACAAACAATCCGAGTTGATGATGTCCACATTAAAGAACGATATATGATTGGCGGTTCTAAAACAGAGGCCGGCCGTAATCGAGCCATCCCTATTGCGGAATGTATCTCCCCTTTCATCAAGGAACTCTACCAGCAAGCAAAATTTAAACGCTCCAAGTGTTTATTAGATGGTGTGATACACAAGGACATATATCGTAAAGAACTACAAAAAAGATGTAAAGAATGGAACCTAGGCGAGCACAAGCCACATGACACAAGGCATACCTTTATCTCGATATGCAGCAACATAGGTATTGATGAAATTATAATCAAACGGATCGTCGGCCATGCTAATAAGGATAATATCACTGCAGACGTATATACACATAAAACACTACAACAATATATTGATGCGGTGAATAAGTTACCTTACGGAGATGACCTATTAAAAGGTGAGCAACGGTTGAGCAACCGAGAAGAAATTAGGTGATTTTTACCGTTTCGCAAAAACAAAAAGACCAGTAAACATAAGCGTTTACTGGTCTTTTAGATTTGTTGTACTATTCAGCGGAAATTACAGAAACTGGGCAAACGGATTCGCAAGAACCGCAATCGATGCAAGCATCGCCAATTTCGTATTTAGTTTCGCCTTCAGTAATGCAGGAAACTGGGCAAACAGATGCGCAAGAACCACATTTAATGCAACCATCAGCAATAACTCTCATAATTAGGACCTCCATCAAAATATAGATCAAAACTTTTTATTATCATTTAGAAAGGCACTTGCCTCAACTTATGTTCTCATTATCACACAGTTCAAATTGAAAGTCAAATGAAAATGATAAAAAATTATATAATATTTTGCATAATAATTGTTCCTTTTATCATAAAAAGCCTATATTTATATGTATTTTGATATTTCTTTTCATTTATGTAATTGAGTTTAATAATCAATAATTGAGAATGCACTAATTATCATTTCAATTAAAATACGTACTATTATACTAGGAATTCAATTATCAATATTTATTATCATAAAAACTATTTTTTTATTACAACAGATTTAACGCTTATCTATATTTTAATCTAACATATAAACTTCACTCTAAAAAAGGCCGAATCATACGATTCGACCTCATTTATATTTATAAAGTAAAGTAATATCTTTACTATTATTCACTATATAACAATAATACTATTTTTTTCTTATAGCACTTAGAAAGATGTTAAGAATGTTAGTGTACCTAAAATAACGCCTGCAAGGTTTGGTACGATTAAAATATAATCACGTTTAGGTGATTTTGTCCAACCATATAATACCCAGATCAAACAGGATACTGCTGCAAATAATGGTTGCCATGGTTGACTAGGTTGACCATGAAGATTAGCAATTATTTGTGGGATATAGGCTAAAAATACAAATACACCAATAAATGCACCAATAGAACCAACTAACATGTTAAATCTTTCTTTTGTCATAGATGACCTCCTTATTCAACATTACATTATTATATCTTACACAACATACTATATCATATTTTTTCGATGTAGTCAATTGTGTAAAATTAATCATGCAAATTAGTTTAATTCATATTGCTTTTGATTACACTTATATGTAATCTATATTAAAATCATATAGACTAAAATCATAAAAAACGAGGCCGAATCTTACGATTCGACCTCGTGTGTGCTTGTATAGTAGAGTAACCTATTCCCTATTATTTACCAGGGAAGAATGGCCATACCATTGGAATAATAATTAAACTTACTACGAAGCAAACTAAAACCAATGGAACACCAGCTTTTACATAGTCCATAAATCTATATTGACCAGGACCAAGTACTAATGTATTTGGAGGTGTACCTACAGGTGTACCAAATGCACAAGATGCAGCAACGCCGATAGCCATCAATACAGCATGAGGGTCAGCACCCATACCTTGAGCAATAGAAATACCGATAGGAGCCAACAATGCACAAGATGCAGTGTTAGACATGAATTGAGTCATAACACAAGATAAAATGAACAATACTGCTGTTGCAAAGTAAGGGCTAGGGTTAGAACCCATAACACCGATTACTGCATCAGCAATCATTTTACCAGCACCAGATTGATCAAGTGCAGTTGCCACTGGCATCATACCAGCGAACAAGAAGATTGTTACCCAGTCAATAGATGTGTAAGCTTGTTTTTCATTCAAACAGCCAGTTAAAACGCAAAGCATTGCGCCAATAACGGCAACCATACTCAACGGTAAGTTGATACCATAGTCCTTAAGCACGTCACCTAAAATCATAGCAATGATAACGCCTAAAAGAATAAGACCAGAGAACAATTGTTTCTTAGGATCATTAGAAATATCTTCAGCCGCTACTTCTTGTTCTACATCACCAGCATCAGTGATTTCATGTTTAGGCAATAAATGTTTACCAACTAGCATCATGAATACGATAGTAGCAACAGTCAAAGGAATACCAATCCAAGCAAATTCAAAGAAACCAAATGGTTCAATGCCAAATTTAGTCAATGTACCACTTACAATGATATTAGGTGGTGTACCAACCATTGTAATGATACCACCGATACCTGCAGCAAATGCTAAAGGCATCAATTGACGAGATGCAGGAATCTTAGCAACAGCACAGATACCAACAACCACAGGAAGTAACGCAGCTGTTGTACCAGTATTAGATAAGAATGCGGACATGGTAGCTGTTACGAGCATAATCGCAAGCATCAAGCCATTTTCGCTAGTCCCTGCATGAGATACTACGGTTTCCCCAATTTTTTGAGCCAAACCAGTGTAGAATAATGCAGCACCAACAACGAACATGCCTGCAAACAACACAACTGTACTATCAGATAAACCAGAGAATACAACCTTAGGAGTAATAATACCCATAAGGCCTAATGTAATTGCGCCGCCTAAAGAAGTAATAGCTAGAGGAATAATTTCCGTAACGAATAAAACAGCCATGACTGCAAGGACGATTAAGGTTTGTTCTGCAGTACCCATACATCATCATCTCCCTTCAGAGAAATGCACTGACATAATTATAAGAGATATAAAATATAACCTACGATACCAATGGCAGAGGCCATTATAAAAGTAATCCCATATCCCTCTCTTGTTTTAGGATACCCAAATAATAAAGTTTCACCAAGAAAACCTCGGCGGTTAAACCAAGAATATTTAGTTCTCTGCTGAAACCATTTAGCTTTGCCTTCAGCACCTATAATCAGTGCAGTAATAAAAAAACAATAAATGCCCAAACAAAACAAATCAGTATTTTTAATTCAATTGATAACAAGTGACCACCTCTACTATATTTAAAGCACTAGAAGGTTATTCTGTGAAATCTTGCTAATCACCTAATGACCGATCTGAAAAGCATTTATTGCAAATATTCCCTTTTTATGTATGATTACATAATGACCAAGGGCTTTTTGATTCACCAATAGGTGTACCTATTTAGGTACACCTGGGTGAATAATTATTAAATTATTAGTGGTTGGACAACATAGCAAGCATTGTACCTGCAGCTACTGCTGTACCAATAACGCCAGCTACGTTAGGTCCCATAGCATGCATGAGCAAGAAGTTAGCTGGGTTAGCTTTCGCACCTACTACTTGAGATACGCGAGCTGCCATTGGAACCGCAGATACACCGGCAGAACCAATAAGTGGATTTGTTTTACCACCATCTACTAAGTTCATCAATTTACCGAACAATACGCCACCAGCTGTACCGCAAATAAATGCGAATAAGCCTAAAAGAATAATTTTGATGGTTTCTAAGCTTAAGAAGTGTTCCGCACTCATTGTCAAGCCAGTACCAGTTGCTAAGAAAATTGTAACTGTATTGATCAATGCGTTTTGAGAAGTATCGGATAAACGATCAGTTACGCCAGATTCACGGAACAAGTTACCTAACATCAACATACCTAAAAGGGATGTAATGGAAGGAAGCAATAAGGAAATGAAGATCGTTGCAACGATTGGGAACACGATTTTTTCAAAACGTGTTACTTCGCGCAATTGTTCCATAACGATTTCACGTTCTTTTTGAGTAGTGAAGAGTTTCATTACAGGTGGTTGAATCAACGGTACCAAGGACATATAGGAATATGCGGCAACCGCGATAGCACCTAATAAATGAGGAGCTAGCTTAGTAGCTAAGTAAATGGATGTAGGGCCATCAGCACCACCGATGATACCAATAGCAGCCGCTTCTTGAGCTGTAAAGCCAAGCATCATTGCGCCACCTAAGGCAGCAAATACACCGATTTGAGCAGCAGCCCCTAAAAGCAATGTTTTAGGATTAGCAATGAGTGGACCAAAGTCAGTCATTGCACCTACACCAAGGAAAATTAAAGGTGGGAAGATTTCTTGGGAGATACCTGCACTAATAAGCGCCATAACGCCTTCTTCGAAACCGTTACGAGGAATATTGGCAAGTAAACAACCAAACGCAATCGGACCCAACAATAATGGTTCGAACTCACGAGCAAATGCTAAATACAATAGGATCAAACCTACAAGAATCATAATAGCATTGCCTGTTGTAAATGCGAGGAACCCGCTATCGTTAATAACGGATTGTATCGCAACAGCAAAAGCCTCCATATGCGTTCCCCTTTCACAAATATAAAATTGTTAGATGACGTGGCGCAGCCACGTCATACAACACTTGGTATTAGCCAAGAACAACCATGTCATCGCCAGTGGATACAGTTTGGTTAGCAGATACGCGAACTTCGGAAACTACAGCATCATGAGGAGCTGCGATTTCATTTTGCATTTTCATAGCTTCAAGAATCAACAAAGTTTCGCCTTTTTTAACTGCTTGACCAGCAGATACTGCTACAGATAAGATTTTACCAGGCATTGGAGCTTTTACAGTTTCAGCACCTGCTGGAACTGGAGCTGCTGCTGCAGCTGGAGCTGGTGCTGGTGCAGGAGCTGCTTTAGGAGCTGGAGCTGCTGCTGGAGCTGCTTTAGGAGCTGCTGCAGGAGCCGCTGCTTTCACTTCATTAACTTCTACATCATATGCTGTACCATTTACTGTAACGTTGAATTTTTTCATCTTAAATTCCTCCAAAATGTGTAGTTTCTACACAAAACTTATAAATATTTTTACACATATAAATTGAGTAATCCCATGGATTATCAAATTAGCCAATTATCTTATCGATTACCACGCAAACGGCCTTCCATTTTCCAATTGTAGCTTACGATTGGACGGATATGCGCGATTTGATCAGCGGAATAACCCATTGCCGCTAATGCACCAACGATTACTGCTACTACATCTTGAGATGGAGCTTTACCGTAGTTGTTGTAGCATTGCTCATTACAAATGCCTCCTAAAAATATTTTAACCTCTACCGCTTAAGCGACCTTCCAAGCGCCATTTAGCACTGGTTGCTGTAGGTCGAATAGATGCAATTTGTCAGATGAGTACCCCATCGCCACAATGGCACCTACGATAGCTGCTACTACTTCATCCTCATTTTGAGCAGATGCACTTGGTGTAGCCACTGGAGTAGCTGCAGGAGCTGCAACAGGAGCACTTGCCGGTGCCTCTTTTTCTTTTTCGTAGGGTCAATCAAATGAACGATTGTCATCAAAACGCCTAAAAGAATCAACACAACAAATACAACTGTCATATTAATCGCCATGATTAACCAAGGATTGGTAGTAACTGCTTGTCCTTCCATAATCATTCCCCTTTCTAAAAAGTAGTAAAGAAAGGTATCTCCCAAATTCGATGATATGTTTACCGAATCGAATTATAATGGAATATTACCATGTTTCTTTGGAGCACGGTTTTCGCGTTTACTTGCAAGCATTGCCAAAGCGTTGATAACTGCTGGACGAGTTTGTTTAGGTTCGATTACAACATCTACGAAGCCACGTTCTGCAGCTTTGTAAGGAGTCGCAAACTCTTCTACATATTTAGCTGTTTTAGCATCTTTATCTTCGTCTTTCTTGAAGATAATATTAGCTGCACCAGCAGGACCCATTACAGCGATTTCGGATGTAGGCCAAGCATATACTTGGTCTGCGCCTAAATCTTGGGAACACATAGCGAGGTAGGAACCGCCATATGCTTTACGAGTGATAACAGTAATTTTTGGTACTGTAGCTTCAGAGTAAGCATATAACATTTTAGCACCATGACGAATGATACCGCCCCATTCTTGATTTGTGCCAGGCAAGAAACCAGGAACGTCAACGAAGTTAACGATTGGAATATTGAAAGCATCACAGAAACGGATGAAACGGGAAGATTTGTCAGAAGCGTTAATGTCCAAGCAACCAGCCATTACTTTTGGTTGGTTAGCAATGATACCAACGGATTGACCATCAAAACGAGCGAAGCAAGTAATGATATTAGTAGCATAGAATGGTTGTACTTCATAGTATTCGCCATTATCTACAGTAGCTGCGATAACATCTTTCATGTCGTAAGGCATGTTACTGTTATCCGGCAACAAGCTATTCAAGCTTTCATCCTCACGAGTTGGATCGTCACCAGTATCTACCAATGGAGCATCTTCCATATTGTTGGATGGCAAGAAGCCTAATAAGTAACGAATTTGAGCGATACAATCATCTTCATTTTCAGCTGCAAAGTGAGCAACACCAGACACGGAGTTGTGAGCCATTGCACCACCAAGATCTTCAGCGGTTACTTCTTCACCAGTTACAGATTTGATTACTGCAGGACCAGTGATGAACATTTGAGAAGTATTTTTAACCATGTAGATGAAGTCAGTCAATGCTGGAGAATAGGGTATCACACAAACCCTAGCGCGTGATTTGGCAGATTATGGTATTACAGTAAACGCCTATGCACCAGGTATTGTTAAAACACCGATGATGTTTGATATTGCTCATGAAGTTGGTAAAAATGCTGGTA
>ENA-OQKV01000747-OQKV01000747.1-human-gut-metagenome-genome-assembly--contig:-NODE-747-length-11009-cov-2.556240_pt1 | contig 11009 bp, 11 predicted proteins | sample MGYA00242655_ERZ504811 | MGnify/ENA primary metagenome ERZ504811 (study PRJEB26092, sample SAMD00036406) | human gut metagenome | host: Homo sapiens | study: EMG produced TPA metagenomics assembly of...
GCTTCTTCCGAATATCCGATGATACTTGATTTTTAATGAAATCATCCACAGAAAGCGGTGAGAAAAATTTTGCTGTACCATTGGTTGGAAGAACATGGTTTGGTCCTGCAAAATAATCTCCCAGTGGTTCACTTGCGTATTCCCCGATAAAGATGGCACCGGCATTCCTTACTTTTGTCATCACATCATATGGATTCTTTGTCTGGATCTCCAGATGTTCGGATGCGATCTCATTTGCAATATCAATCACATCATCCATCGTATCTGCGATCAGGATATAACCGTAGTTGTCCAGTGATTTCCGGATGATCTCACTTCTGGAAAGTTCTTTTAAGAAACCATCCACTTCATCCGATACTTTCCGGGCAAGTTCTTCAGATGTTGTGACCAGAATTGCAGATGCAAGTTCATCATGCTCTGCCTGTGAAAGAAGATCTGCTGCCACAAATCTTGGATTTGCCGTCTCATCTGCAATAACAAGAATCTCGCTTGGTCCGGCAATTGCATCAATGCTTACATAACCATAAACTGCTTTTTTCGCCAGAGCAACATATATATTTCCAGGTCCTACGATCTTGTCGACTTTTGGAATGCTCTCTGTTCCGTATGCCAGAGCAGCAATCGCCTGCCCCCCGCCGACTTTATAGATGACATCCGCGCCGGCTTCATGTGCTGCAACCAGCGTGTTTGGTGTCACTTTTCCATCTTTTCCGGGCGGTGTGACCATCACGATCTCATCAACTCCGGCTACCTTTGCAGGTACAATGTTCATCAATACAGAAGATGGATATACCGCTTTCCCGCCCGGCACATATACTACCGACTCTGTGAAGTGGTGTGACTTTCTGTCCCAGGATTGTTCGTCCGGTTTGCTGTCGAACCAGCTGTACTGTCTCTGTTTTTCATGATACGTACGGATGTTCAGAAGAGCTTTGCGGATGATCTCCACCAGTTTTGGATCTACTTCTTTATATGCCTCTTCGATCTCCTCTTCTGTAACCTTAATATTGTCTGCAGTGATATCTGCCTGATCAAATTTCTTCGTATATGCAAATACTGCCTGATCCTTTTCTTCTTTTACATGAGCGAGGATTTCCTGAACTCCCTGTTCATACTGACCGTAATTATTCGGGCTTCTCTTCAGAAGATCCTCCAGTAAGTTCTCTTTTGCATCTTTTGTCAAACGCTGTATTCTCATAGCCTTAACCGCCATCCTCTCATTTTATTTTCTTTCTGTCTGTACAGTATTATACCTGCTCCCGCAGTCTTGTCAGCAGGTCTTTGATCCTTGCGCTTTCCATACGCATACTGACCGGGTTCACGATCATCCTAGCAGACAACGGACATACTTCCTCCAACACTTCCAGACCATTTTCACGGAGGGTTGACCTGTCTCTACATATCACGATCACTTCGGACAGTCCGACGATCGGTGCAAGTTCAATGGAACCATTTAACTTAAGTGTATTTCTAACAGTCTGATGCTTCGTGTTATAAGAAATAATCTTTTGCAATATTCGGATATTTTGTTGCTTACCCGGATCAGTTCATGATGCTGCAGAAGTGGTGCGGCATCTTTGTATCCGCATACACACATCTTACATTTTCCATATCCAAGATCCAGTACTTCATGTACCTTACGTCCTTCTTCCAGGATTGTATCTTTCCCAACGACTCCGATATCCGCTGCGCCATATTCTACATATGTCGGAACATCCGGTCCTTTTGCAAGAAAGAAACGGAGTTTCAATTCTTCATTGGTGAAAATCAGCTTCCTGGAATCTTTATCTTTCATCTCTTCACAGGTAATCCCGATTTTCTCAAATAATTCTAATGTCTGTTTTGCCAGACGTCCTTTTCCCAGGGCAAATGTCAGGTATCTCATAATGTCTAACTCCTATCTGTACTATTCACGATCTTCTGCTCTCCGGTAACGAGATTGACCATCGTTACTTCTCCGGTCTCCTCGATATATACCAGACTTCCGGCATAATAATCATTTCCGTAACGGATATAATCTTCCAATCCACTGTTTTCATCCTTCTTCAGAAGTTCTGCATTCTTGGCTTTTCTACGGAAATCCTTCGCAAGGCGGATTGCTTCAAGCTGTCTTCCTTCCGCATATATGATGATCGTATTCTTTCTTGGATATACGATGCGGATCTTCTGACGGGTCAGTGCACTCACCAGTTCATCAATTACAATCGCAAAACCGATAGATGGTGATTTCTTACCGAACTTTTCAATCAGATGGTCATAACGTCCACCCTTTACAACTGCATCCCCGGTTCCGTAAGTATAACCACGGAACACGATTCCTGTATAGTATCCATAGGTTCCTGTCATGCTCAGGTCAAAAGTGACAAATTTTTCCACTCCGTAATAGCGCAGGATGTGGTATATCTTCTCCAGACGTCTGATTGCCATCACACCTTTGGAGTTCGGCGCAAGGTTTTCCGCTTTTTCCAGGATATCAATTCCTCCGATCAGTTCATTCAATGCTGAAAATGCTTCTTTGGAGCTTCTCTTTGCCTGAATACTGTCCAGAAATTCTTCTACACCGAAGTAATTGCGGTTACCGATCAGTTCTCTTACCCTTTCTTCCGCCTCTTCATCCAGACTTGCGTCTTCGATCAGACTCTGGAAGAAATCAACATTACCAACACAGAGCTGGAATTCTTTCAGCCCGATCGTCAACATAGATTCAATCACCAGAGCAAGCATCTCTGCATCTGCCTCTACCGAATCATCCCCGACAAATTCTGCTCCCATCTGCGTCGTCTCTCTTAAGCGTCCCTGATAACTGGAATGGTTCACAAATGTATTGCCTGTATAACACAGACGGATCGGAAGATTTTCATCTTTAAATAAAGTTGCCGATGCTCTTGCAATAGACGGGGTAATATCGGGTCTTAAGACAAGTGTATTGCCATCTTTGTCAAAAAATTTATACAGATCGTTGGCCGGTGTCGTTCCAATCTCCTCGCGGAACACATCAAAATATTCAATCGTCGGAGTCTGGATATCATGATATCCATATAAATGAAATACTTTTTTCAATCTGCTTTCCAACGCAAGTTTTTTTCCGCATTCTACGTTGTATATATCCCGTACTCCTTCCGGAGTGTGTAATTTTTTCTTCATATGTCCTCCAGGTAGTAATATTTTTCTTCCAGCACTTTAGTGTGCTACCATGTTAAAAAATCACTTTGCATTATACGCAGTTTCATCCGTTTTGTCAAGTTCATCACGAAGTTCCAGATCGAGATTCAAGGCATCCAGGTATGGAACATAACATCCATGGAAGAATTTCATAAAAAACCGTTCGTCCAGTTCATCAAAACGGAAGCTTTTTCTTCCTCCGTTCTGTGCACGCATCCAGAACCTGTACAGTTCCTCAAAACGCATATAATATAAGATATTTCTAGATGAATAATAAATCAGGACAAATGCAACCCCCTGCTGCTTTTCAAAATTCTTCATAAATTCCACCTGATGTTCATGAATATTCTGAAGCGGAAATGTCTCTGCCACACATTCCTTCGCATCAAAACACACCGGAATCCCCTGCACTGCACCGATATAATCGATCGTACTGCGCTGATCAAAATAAGCCAGCGTGATCTGTCTGTGTTCTTTATCCATACGTACCGGCGTGATCGGGGTCGGGATCTTCTGCATAAGTGCCAGATTCTTTTCCAAATACCACTCATTGGTACGATTCACCATATCTTCTAATGTAGAACCTCTAAGGCCTCTTGAGTTCCATGTTCCCATGCCGTCTCCTTTATCAGTTTCCAGAATGTCTCCGGAACTTTTGCGTAAAATGTCTTTTCAGAAAGATTCTCCAGTTCTTTTTTCATACCGGGCATTGTAAGCTGATAGGCATGCAATACCTGGTCTTTAATCTTCCATTCTTTTTTATAACGGTCATTCCATTTCTTAGAACCGTATTTATAATCTCCGAGAAGCGGATGTCCGGTGCCTGCCAGATGTGCACGAATCTGATGGGTACGTCCAGTGATCAGATGTACTTTCAGAAGCGTCATCTCCTGATTCCATGCGATTGGAAGATATTCCGTCTCGATCGGCAGGCCATTCGCCTCTTTTGAAGAAGTTCCATTTGAAAAACTGACGCGGTTCGTCTTCTCATCTTTCACAAGATATCCACTGATATGTGCCGGTTCCGTGATCCTGCCTTTTACGATACAGAGATAATACTTTTTCAGCGTACGTTCTTTGAATAATTCTCCCATTTGCTGCAGGCCTGCAAGACTCTTTCCCGCAACGATCAACCCGCTGGTATTCCGGTCAAGACGGTTGCAGATGGACGGGCGGAAAGTCTGAAGATTCTCCTTTGTCAGCTGTCCGGATTCCAAAAGATATGCTGTCACATTCTCTACCACTGATACATCTGTCTCCTTCGCTTTCTGCGACAACATCCCCGACGGCTTGTTAATAAATATCACATTCTGATCTTCATAGATCACATCCAGCTTTACCGTATTCTTTATGTTTTCTTCTACTGTCTTTCCCGCCGCCTGGAATTTGGCAATTGTATCATCCGCCAGGAACAGTTTCACACTATCTCCCTTTCTCAGATGTTCATTTCCGGTCGCTTTCTTTCCGTTCAGCACAATATTCTTTTTACGCAGCATTTTATAAATAAAGCTTCCAGGCGCTTCACTCAAATATTTGCGCAACAGCTTATCCAGGCGCTGTCCTGCCTCATTGTCATGAATGATCAGTTCTTTCATATACTTTTCTAACTCCCGCTAATCTTCTACATGGAAATGTTTAAGATAATCTTCCGGATCTTTTTTTCTCTCCGTAAAGATTCTTTCTGTTCTACTTCTGCCATATTATTCATGCCCTCCGCACGCGCTAAAAATGCAGTATAATCATGGAAAATCTTCACCGTCATCTTATCATAATGATTGTCTTTCAAAATGTCTTTGATATGACGGGCAAGTGCTGTCTCATCGGTCTTCGGATTGCTGGCATATCCGCAGACAATGTGTCCGGATACTACCACAGCATCCAGCGGCATGATCTTCTGTGAACTGGTAATGATCATATCATATGCCTTCAGTATCAGAGGTGCTTTTTCCTCCAGTTCCTGATATTTTGTCTTCTTCGATACTCTCGTAAGGTGCCATTGTGATAAATTACAACCACGCATCTTTGCTGCCGGAAGGCATCCGACTACCGCTACAACGGTAAGCAGATTCAGTCTGGATCCGGTCTGAATATATCCGGTTACAAAGATTGCGATCACAATTGCAAATTCTACGACCGCTCCCAGAAGATATTTCTGTTTTCTTGCCTTTACATATCCCGGCTGTCCTTTTTCTGTTCTCATATTGTCTGTCCTTTTTGTTTTCTATTTATAATTTTTCTGTAATCGTCTTTTTCTATCATGAAAAAACATTTTCCCAAGCTCATAGACATTCCGTATATGCCTTTATCTATCCGCATGGTTGATCTTCATCATCCCCCATACAAGCAGGCGATCCGGAAGGATCTTGGAAAGGATTCTGGAACCTTTCATTGCTGCTCCATATACCGAAACGCGTCTTCCACGCACACTGTCTGTAAGTGCCTGTGTCACCACCGCTTCCGGTTCGGCACAGAGTGCTTCTTTTTCACTTGCCGCAAGCGTACCGGCCCGGTCAAAGAATTCTGTACGTACCGGTCCCGGACACACTGCCGTTACCAGGATTCCCCGTTTCTTCAATTCTGCTGCCAGTCCCTGTGAAAAACGCAGTACATATGCTTTGGAAGCCGCATATACACAGAATCCCGGCTGTGCACAGAACGAAGCTGCCGAAGCCAGATTGACAATCCGGCTGCCTTTCGACAGATATGGCAGGCAGATTCCTGTCATTCTGGTGAGTGCTGTACAATTCAGATCAACCATGCCGCACTGTTCTTTCAGATCAATGTCACTGACGTTACCGATCTTTCCATATCCTGCCGCATTTACAAGCATCCTTACATCTGCCTGCCGGCGATCCAGTTCTCTTTGCAGTTTTTTCGAAAATATAGTCTCTCTGCATATCCCCGTCGAAGATCCTGACCGGGATCTTTACCTGTTCCTTCAGACTTTTCAGACGGTCTGTCCGTCTTGCCACTACCCATAATTCATCCAGGTTCTTATACAGCTGCGGGATCTGAAGCGCAAATTCCCTGCCCATTCCCGACGATGCTCCTGTAACGATCGCTATTTTCAACTTTAACACCTCTCTACATCCATCCGGCTGCCGGTTTTTCATCATTTCCCCTTTATGCTATTTTTCTTGCTGTTATTTCTTCTTATGCACATTCCGGATCGATTTCTTTTTCTGTCTGCTTCTATCCGTTCCTGTATTCTGTCTGCTGTTCTGTCTGTCACTTTGCACAGTATTTCTTCTGGAATGCTCGTTTTTGTTTTTCCTACGGTCATTCTGTCCCGGTTTTCCGGAAGACTTCTGATTCTGCGTTTTCTGTCCCGGTACTTTCTGCTGTGATCTGCCTTCGAATTTTCTCGGGCGTATCAGACAGTGTTTATCAAATCCTACCAGATCCATGCGGTGTGCCTTCTTCAGAGCCTCCATGACCAGATCATAATTCTTCGGATCCCGGTACTGGATCAGAGCTCTCTGCATTGCCTTTTCATGCGGATTCTTCGGCACATAGACCGGCTGCATCGTTCTTGGATCCACGCCTGTATAATACATACACGTCGAGATCGTTGACGGTGTCGGATAGAAATCCTGTACCTGTTCCGGCATATATCCAAGATCCCGGATATGCTCTGCAAGTTCTACCGCATCTTTCATTCTGGATCCCGGATGCGAAGACATCAGATACGGCACAAGATACTGATCTTTGTGGATTTTCTGATTCATCTTATTGTACTTTTTCACAAATTCCTGATATACACTGTTCTCTGGTTTTCCCATCAGTGTAAGAACATCATCCGATACATGCTCCGGTGCAACCTTTAACTGTCCGCTTACATGATAACGGCAGAGTTCCTCCAGAAATGCATCACTTTTATCCGCAACAACATAATCGAACCGAATTCCCGAACGGATGAATACCTTCTTCACTTTTGGAATGTCACGCAGTTCTTTCAGAAGTTTGATATAGTCTCTGTGATCTACTTTCAGATTCGGACACGGCTTCGGGAAGAGGCACTGGCGGTTCTTACACACGCCACGTGTAAGTTGTTTTTCGCAGGATGGCTGGCGGAAGTTCGCCGTCGGACCTCCTACGTCGTGGATATAGCCTTTGAAGTCCTTTTCCTGCGTAATCATCTTCGCCTCATCTAACAGCGACTCGTGGCTTCTCACCTGCATGATCCTTCCCTGATGGAAGGTAAGTGCACAGAAGCTGCAGCCGCCAAAGCAGCCACGGTTGCTGATCAGACTGAACTTGACCTCTGAGATTGCAGGTACGCCGCCGTCCTTCTCATAAGAAGGATGGTAGGTACGCATATACGGCAGTCCGTAGACATCGTCCATTTCTCCTTTCGAAAGCGGAAGTGCCGGTGGATTCTGTACTACATACAGATGAGCATTATATGGCTCTACCAGCCTTTTCCCGGCAAATGGATCGGTATTGCAGTACTGTGTATAAAAGCTTCTTGCATACTCCAGCTTATCCTGCTTCATATCTTCGTATCCCGGAAGAATCTCCGCATCATAGACACTGTCCAGACTCTTCGTCTTATAAACCGTTCCAGCGATAAATGTGATATCACTGACCGCAATACCGCTGTCCAGAGCTTCTGCGATCTCAATGATCGAATGTTCTCCCATTCCATAAGATATCAGATCTGCACCGGAATCCAGTAAGATCGAACGTTTTAATTTGTCTGACCAGTAATCATAATGTGCCAGTCGTCTGAGACTTGCCTCGATCCCTCCAAGGATGATCGGTGTCTTCTTATATACCTGACGAATCAGGTTACTGTATACAACCGCTGCGTAATCCGGACGCTTTCCCATCACGCCTCCCGGCGTATAAGCATCCGTTCTGCGATGCTTTTTCGACACGGAATAATGATTCACCATCGAATCCATATTTCCCGCAGAAACAAGGAATCCCAGTCTCGGTTCTCCAAGGATCGTAATGCTGTTCTTATCTTTCCAGTCCGGCTGCGCAATGATACCGACTTTAAATCCATGCGCTTCCAGAAGTCTCGTAATGATCGCATGTCCGAAAGACGGATGGTCTACATAAGCATCTCCGGAAATATAGACAAAATCCAGCTGTTCCCATCCCCGTTCTTCCATATCCTTTTTGCAAATCGGTAAAAATTTATTTTCTGACATTCTCTATCTCCTCTTCTGTCAGCAGCCGGTATTCTCCGGGCTTCAGATTTTCATCCAGGCACAGGGTTCCCATGCGTTCTCGCTTCAGATAAGTAACTTCTTTACCCACTGCAAGGAACATCCTCTTCACCTGATGGAACTTTCCTTCATGGATCGTAAGGCGGATCTCAGATTCTTCCGCGCTCTTCATAATGTCAAGTTTTGCAGGTCTTGTCATCTCTTCTTCCTCTGCGCCGATATTGATTCCTTCTGCGAACCGCTTTACATCCTCTTCTGTAACCATTCCATCTATTTTTGCATAATAGACTTTATCCACATGCTTTTTCGGTGTCAGCAGACGGTGTGCCAGATCTCCATCATTCGTGATCAGAAGTAATCCTTCCGTATCTTTGTCCAATCGTCCGACCGGGAAAAGATCCTTTCGTTTCTTCTCTTTGATCAGATCGATCACCGTAGTATCTCTCCGGTCTTCAGTTGCCGATACCACGCCGGCCGGTTTATTCAGCATATAATATTCATACGATACATAAGATATGTTCCGGCCACAGATCGTCACTTCATCACTGGTCTCATCAATCTTTGTATCTGCTGCTTTTACCACTGTTCCGTTAACTGCTGCTTTTCCCTGACGGATCTGTTTTTTTACCTCCTGGCGGGTTCCCACACCCATCTCTGCCAGATATTTATCCAGACGCATCATCTTAACACAGCCTCCATCCCGGCAGATATTTGTTCTTCAATGTACCATTGGATACCTTCCCCCATCCAAGCGGGAACCCATCCACACATACAAGATACCAGCCTTTTGCTTTTCTCTCCGTCAGATCGTCCACATCCAGTGTCTCCCCTTTCAGGTATCGTCTGACTCGTTCATCTTCACACGGGAGATCAATGATCTGTGCATATTCGTCTTTCTTCAGACACATAGCAAATGCCTGGCTTGGTTCAAAACGGTTCTTCTTCAGTTCTCCAAGCAGCAGTCCAGTTCTTAAGAAACGGATTCCTCTCACATCCGGAAGTCCCTCCGGCATATAGTAAATGCGCTCACCATGGATATCCAGTCTGGAACCGTCCAGTTTCCAGGTTACCTGCTTCATAAACTCTTCCAGGTCGGCCGGAATCTTTCCCGCCTTCTTTTTTGTTTTCAGTTCTTTTGCAGGCAGTGGTTCACCCTTTTGCAGAAGGGCTACATAATGGCCTTCTCCTTTCATCTTATGTGGGAAAATGCGGACTGTCTTTTTCAGTTCTTCGTCTTTTTCCTCTGTCACTTCCGGTATTCCCGGACAGAATCCCTCATAACTTTCCATCGGAAGCACATGGAATTCAGGATATTCTTTCTTCAGATGTTCAATGATACGCTCATTTTCACCCGGATCAAATGTACACGTCGAATATAGCATAAGGCCACCCGGCTTTAACATTCTTGCTGCCTGCAGAATGATATTCCGCTGCAGATTGCTGAAGAATTCCGGACCATGTTCCTCCCATGCTTTTACCATCTTTTTTATCTTTCCGGAACATTCCCTCTCCGGAACACGGTGCATCGATCAGGATCTTGTCAAAATATTCCGTAAAATAATTCTCCAGACGTCCCGGTTCCTCACTCAATACAAGGACGTTCCCGATTCCGAACACCTCTATATTCTTAAGCAGGCCCTTTGCCCTTGAGCTGCTGATATCGTTAGCGATCAGCACTCCCTCTCCTTGTAATTTTGCTCCTAATTCCGTTGCTTTTCCTCCCGGAGCTGCACATACATCCAGAACCTTGTCTCCCGGTTCTACCGGAAGGCGGTTCGCAGGTGTCATGGCACTTGGCTCCTGAAGATAATAAAGGCCGGCAAAATAGTACGGATGCTTTGCAGGAGACACTTTGTCCCCGTCATAATAGAAACCATTTTCGATCCATGGAATTTTTTAATCTCAAACGGACATATCTTTTCAAATTCTTCCACAGATATCTTACCTGTATTTACACGCATGCCATAGTATCTTGGTTCTTTATAGCAGGCAATATAGTCATCGAACTCTTCTTGCAGAAGTGCCCGCATCTTCTCCTCAAATGCTGCTGGCAGTTCCATATATTTATCCTCCGTCATCTTTTTCTTGTTCTGACTGTCTTACTGTCGTCATTATGAATGTTGTTATTATTTCCTGTTATTTGCAGTTCTTAAGTACCAGTTTCAGGAATTCCCAGCTTCTCTGCGTAGATGCAATATCCAGACGTTCATTATATGAATGAATATCCAGAACATCCGGTCCGCAAGATACACAATCCAGATCCGGCCGTTTTCCAAGAAAGATTCCGCACTCCAGTCCGCCATGGATAATGCATATCTCCGGTTCTTTTCCGTAGATTTCTTTATATGCTTCTATCATGACCGGACGGAGCTCTGACTTTGGTTTGTATTGCCATGCCTGATATGCACTGGAAATTGTTCCTGTTCCTCCGAACGCTTTTGTCACAGCATCGACTTCTTCCAATACCTGCTGCTTTCTGCTGTCCACGGCGCTTCTGATCAGGAAAGCAGCTTCCACACCGTTTTCTTTCATAGATACAACACCAAGATTTAAGGAAGTTTCTGTTGCGCCGGCAACCTTACGGCTGTATTCTTTTAATCCATTTGGACTCGCCTTCAGATACCCTACTACTTTTTGCGTAGTATCTTTTGAGAACACTACTGTATCTGT
>ENA-OQKV01000750-OQKV01000750.1-human-gut-metagenome-genome-assembly--contig:-NODE-750-length-10936-cov-3.260061_pt1 | contig 10936 bp, 9 predicted proteins | sample MGYA00242655_ERZ504811 | MGnify/ENA primary metagenome ERZ504811 (study PRJEB26092, sample SAMD00036406) | human gut metagenome | host: Homo sapiens | study: EMG produced TPA metagenomics assembly of...
CCATCTTTGCTTTTCCGTAGACTGGTGAGTTTTCATTTGACCAGATGAACCACATGATGTCCTGTCCGTATTTTCTGGCTTTCATGTCTTTTTCCTCATAATAGCCCCTGTCTTGCCAGATGTTACTAAAACATCATAAAGTTCTTTCCCTGCGTACTTTCTTCCTTCAATCTCTACTTCACGAAATGTTCCATCTTCGTTTAGTGGTACACAGCCATGATATAGAAGCATTCCATTGAATACCTTGTATAAGTGTCCTTTTGCAAATAAGAATCTTATATGTTCCTGAAGATAAGCACTAGTATTTTAAACACAGTTACCAGATGTTCCATCACATATTCTTCTTCTTTGGTCAATTTATATGGATCATTTGGATCGATCGTTGGAAAATTCTTATCTTTTAATTCATATTCTTTTCCATCTAATGTGATCGTCCTTTTTCATAGTCGATCTTGTCTAATAGTAATCTTTGATCCATCAAAAAGTCTGGACGGCGTTTGATCAATTGACCTTCTACTTTAAACTGCATGATCGCAATGGCTTTGTGCATCTTCTTATTCAATTCTTCTTCTCGGATATTACTCTCGTCCACTTCTCCAGATGCATGGAATAATTCACATTCATCATCTTTGTAACACTCCAATGCAAATCTTGCCAGCGGGATCAGATTGATGCCATAACCATTTTCCAAAACATCCAGATTATTGTATCTTGCACAGATTCTTACAACATTACAAATACATGCGCGGTGCCCAGATGCAGCTCCCATCCATAAAATATCGTGATTTCCCCACTGAATATCAACATTCGCTGTCTTCATGATGCAGTCCATGATCCTGTGTGGACCAGATCCTCTATCGTAAATATCTCCGATCACATGCAGATGATCGATCGTCAGATCCTGGATCAGATGGGCCATCGCTGCAATAAACTGTCTGACCCTTCCTGTCATGATGATCGTCTCAAGAATCTGCTCTACATAGCGTTTCTTATCAGCTCTCCGGTGTTCTACCATCAATTCTTCCATCACATAGGCAAATTCTGGTGACATTGCTTTCCTTACTTTTGATCTTGTATATTTATTCCCGACTGATCTTGCAACATGAACCAGACGTACCATCGTATCATGCTGCCATTCAAGAAGGAAATTCTTTGGTAATTCTTCCTCCATTAAATCCATCTTCTGCTCCGGATAATAAATAACTGATGCCAGATTTTTCTTTTGCTTTGTTGTCAGTGTATTCCCAAATTCATCTTCAATCCTGCTTCGGATCGCTCCTGATCCATTCCTTATGATATGGCTGAATTTCTCATATTCGCCGTGAACATCAGAAACATAATGCTCTGTTCCTTTGGGAAGATGCAAGATTGCCTGAAGATTGATGATCTCTGTTGAAGCAGCTGCGACATTTGGATAACGCACTGCCAGTTCCTTTAGATACTTCATCTGGTCCATGAGAAGTCTCCCCTTTCGTTTACGCTTTTTTGATTGTTCTGTAATATTATAGCATTATTTTTCATACTTTCCCAATAACTTTCTTTCATTTTCCTTAATTATTATACTTTTATGAAAACAAGGCTGTTTCTTATGTTATACTGTAAACAGCCTAGGTAAAATCTATGTAAATTTCCATATTTACTGTCCTTGATCTTCACAGGCTACTTACAATAAGGAGGAGATTATGTTAAAAAAGAACAAAAGCATTGCACTGGTGATGATCTTAGCTTTATTGATCATCACATCTTCTTGTGCACCAAAAAACACACAGGCAGAAATTGATAAACCTGCCAAAACAAGTGCCTCTTGGGAGAGGAAACTTTGCAGATCAAAACTTGATATCATCAGTTCTTACGGTGATGATCAGGCATTTCACCCAAAAGTCTTAAACTTTGAAAAACCATGGAACGGCTATCGCTATTGGATGGCATACACTCCATATCCAGGTGCAGATCAGCGAAAAGAAAATCCACACGTCTGTGTCTCCAATGACAGGATTCATTGGAAGCCATTTGAAGGAGAGGGAAAAGCTGTTTCACTTGATCCATTGACCCCATTTGAAGACCCTGACAAACAGTATAATTCAGACACCCATCTTGTATATAGAAAAGATATCGACACCTTAGAATGTTACTGGCGCCAAGTCGATAATCGTACCAGGATCGATAAGATCATGAAACGTACAACAACCGATGGTATCCACTGGAGTAAAGCTCAGAATGTATTGGTTTCCGATGCACGCACTGATCGTATTCTAAGTCCGGCGATCATTTATGAAAACGGACGATATAAGATGTGGACTGTCAACTGTAAAAGAAAATTCCCTGTTTTATACCGTGAAAGTAAAGATGGTTTTCATTGGACAACTCCAAGCACGATTCAGTTAAAATATCCATCTGACAGACTTCGAAGCTGGCATCTGGATGTCATTCATACAGAGAAAGGCTATGAAATGCTCGTCGTTGCCTTCTACAAAGGGCATAGGCACCGGGAAATGAATCTTTATTACACTTCATCCAAAAATGAGCATGATTTTAAGAAATGTATTACGATCTTAAAACCATCTGAAAAGGAAAAAGCATGGGACAACCGTGGTATTTACCGTAGCAGCTTTTTTGTGGAAAATGGAATTTATTATATTTATTACAGTGGTATTGGATATCCAAAAGGGCCAAACAGCTCTCAAGGTGTTGGACTCACATATGGTCCATCGGTGAAAAACATTCATGGTTACGATGCATAAAATCTCTTGACGTTATAAATATTCAGGTGTAAACTGTTAGCAATAAGAATTTTTAGCCGACCATCCATAGACTGGCTAACGACTCTACAATACGAATAAAAGGAAGTGCATTAATATTATGGAAAAGAAAAATATCGACTGGGCTAACATCGGTTTCGGTTATATGCCAACAGATTACCGTTTTGTAGCTAATTACAAAGATGGAGCATGGGATGAAGGTGAATTAACAACAGATGCCAACATCACAATCTCTGAATGTGCCGGTGTATTACAGTACGCTCAGACATGTTTTGAAGGAATGAAAGCTTACACAACAGAAGATGGACATATCGTTGTATTCCGTCCTGACTTAAATGCAAGCCGTATGGCAGATTCATGCAGAAGACTTGAGATGCCTGTATTCCCTGAAGATAAATTTGTAGAAGCGATCGAGAAAGTCGTTGCAGCGAATGAAGCATTCGTACCACCTTTCGGTTCTGGTGCTACATTATATATCCGTCCTTATATGTTCGGAAGTGATCCTGTGATCGGTGTAAAACCAGCAAATGAATATCAGTTCCGTATCTTTACTACACCAGTAGGACCATACTTCAAAGAAGGAGCTAAACCTATTACTATCCGTGTCAGTGATTATGATCGTGCTGCTCCTCGTGGAACAGGTAATATCAAAGCCGGATTAAACTATGCTATGAGCCTTTACCCAATCATGGAAGCTCATCGTCAGGGATTTGATGAGAATATGTATCTTGACCCAGCAACAAGAACAAAAGTAGAAGAAACAGGTGGAGCTAACTTCATCTTTATTACAAAAGATGGTAAAGTTGTAACACCTAAATCTGACAGTATTCTTCCATCTATCACTCGTCGTTCTTTAGTTTATGTAGCCAAAGAATACCTTGGACTTGAAGTCGAAGAACGTGAAGTATTATTTGATGAAGTCAAAGATTTCGCTGAATGTGGATTATGTGGAACAGCCGCAGTTATCTCTCCAGTAGGAAAGATTTATGATCACGGTAATGAAATCTGCTTCCCAAGCGGAATGGAAAAGATGGGACCTGTCATCCAGAAATTATACGATACTTTAACAGGAATCCAGATGGGTCATATTGAAGCCCCTGAAGGATGGATCAAGGTTATTAAATAAGACTTTCGTTAATAGAATATTAAATAACATAAAATGCAGCCAGACAGTTATTGATTTAACTTTCTGGCTGCATTTCATTTATACATATTGGCGTATCATTCTTATTTACTGATCTCTTAGATGAATCTCTGGATTTCCATGATTCTCAATATAATCTCTTGTGATCGTTACGCTTCCGATTGTGTCGTCTTTTGGTATCTCGTACATAATGTCGAGCATGAATTTCTCGATGATCGCACGTAATGCTCTGGCTCCTGTTTTCTTTTTCAGAGCTTGTTCTGCGATAGCCTCCAGAGCCCCTTCATCGAATTCTAATTTTACTTCATCTAATTCTAATAACTTCTGATACTGTTTTAAGATCGCATTCTTTGGTTCTTTTAGAATCTTGACTAACATCTCTTTTGTCAGTCCTTCTAATGTAAATATCATTGGAAGTCTTCCGATGAATTCCGGTATGAATCCATATTCTCTCAAATCTTCATTCGTAACCTGTGCAATGATGTTTTCTTCCTCATCAAAACAGTCTTTTAAATCTGCTCCAAATCCGATCGATGTTTTCTTCATCAGACGTTTTTTGATGATTCCTTCTAAGTTCGGGAAGGCTCCACCACAGATAAAAAGAATATTCCTTGTATTGATCGTTGTGAGTGGTACCATTGCATTCTTGCTTGTAGCTCCGACTGGCACTTCGACTTCTGCTCCTTCTAAGAGTTTTAGCAATCCTTGCTGAACGGATTCTCCACTGACATCTCTGCTATTTGTATTTTGTTTCTTGGCAATCTTATCAATCTCGTCAATGAATACGATTCCATGTTCTGCACGGTCTACATCGTTATCTGCCGCCTGTAAGAGCTTTGATAAAACACTTTCTACGTCATCACCAATATATCCTGCTTCTGTTAAGGATGTAGCATCTGTGATCGCTAGTGGTACTTTTAACAGTCTTGCAAGTGTCTTGACCAGATATGTTTTACCACTTCCTGTTGGTCCGATCATCAGCATATTCGATTTATCGATTTCGATCTCATCCATTGTGTTTGTAACCACTCGTTTATAATGATTGTATACAGCAACAGACATGACTTTCTTCGCATAATCCTGTCCAATAACATATTCATCCAGCATCGCCTTGATCTGATGTGGTGCTGGAATATCTTTTAATGTAAACTCTGGCTCTTCTTTTTTGTCTTTCTTTTTCTTCTTTACTTCCGCTTTTGGCTGCATGCTCTGCATATCGTTCATCATCTTTGTGATATCCATGCTGTCAAGATCCATATTTCTTGCGTCAATAAATCCAAACTGACCATTGCCCATAGAATTTAATGTCCTCTGCATACAATCTGTACATATAAAAATATTATTCGGAAGTTCTAACATCTTACCGGCTACAGATTCCGGACGTCTGCAAAGATAGCAGTAATGTTCCACATCTTTGTGTTCATCCTCATTTGTTACTTCCTCAATCTCATTTTGATTTTTCTCTTCTGACATATGATTGTCCTCCACTTTTTATTTTGAATAGAGTACTTCTCCTATAATTTCAATCCCTTTTATCATATCTTCTTTTTTCATTCTCGTAAACCCCAAAATATATTCTTCTTTCAATGGTTTTCCTTCTATATAATACCATGAGAGCGGATAGATCATCACACCTTTTTGTCTTAATTTTTTTTGAAACTCTTTTTGATCACTGACAGGGAATCTTACGATGATATGTGCTCCTGCTCCATGACCATATATTTGAATATCGGAGTTTAACTTCTTAATTTCTTTGATCAATAGATCATGTTTCTCTTTATAAATATTCCTCATACGGTTTAAATGTCGTTCAAAATGCCCTTCTGTCAGAAACAGCGTCAAAACTTTCTGATCAATCCTTGATACTGCACAGGAAAATGTCTGGCCAATCTGCTGATATCTCTTTGCAAGTTTCTTTGGGAGCACCATATAACTTGCTCGGATCGCTGGTGCGATCGCTTTTGAAAATGTTCCCATGTAGATCACATTTTCTCCATCATCTAATCCCTGCATCGCTGGAATTGGTTTTCCATGATATCTGAACTCGCTGTCATAATCATCTTCGATAATATAATGATCTGGATCTTTTTTAGCCCATCCTAATAATTGACTTCTTCGCCCTATTGGCATGATCACGCCTGTGGGATATTGGTGTGCCGGGGTTACATATGCTAAGTTCGCATCTGTTTTCTGCAATTGTTCTACACACATTCCACTTTCGTCCATGGAGATCGGATGAATCTTAAAATCCAATTCCTTTAAGATTTCATACGCATTTTTGTAAACTGGATTTTCAATTCCAATGGAAACTTTTTCTCCTAAAATCTGACGTAGTAAAAATAGCAGATTCTCCATTCCTGCTGCCACTACGATCTGGCTGGCATGAACATGAACACCTCTGGATTGTCTCAGATAATACATGATCGCTTTGCGCAATTCCAAATCTCCTTGAAAATTCCCCTTTTGAAATAACTCACTGTTATCATTGATCATGATCTCTTTTAGCAGTTTTCTCCAGATATGATAAGGAAACTGTTCCATATCAACTCCTGCTGATGAAAAGTCGTATGGTATCTTCTCTGGTCGTATTTCTTCTTCCTCTTCTTCGATCTTAACTGGAATGTGAAGCTCTGCCAGTTCTTCTACCTGACAGACAAAGAAACCACGTTTTGGTTTTGATTCAATATATCCTTCTGCACAAAGCTGTGCATATGCAGTGTCCACAGTATTCCTGCTGACATCTAAATGTTTGGAAAGTCTCCTTGCAGAAGGGAGTCTGGCCCCAAAGGGCAAAACTCCTGTTATAATTTCTTCTTTGATAGAATTATAAATCTGCTCATATAACGGCTCTTTTTTTGAAATATCAAGTGCAACGATCAGCATATAACCACCTGTTTTCCTCTAATTTATTCTGCATTTGAAACAGTCATTTTCTCTATTACAACTTTCTTCACTGGCTGGCTTACTTCTCCACTTCCATTATCTTGTGTCTTGCATCCTGAAATCTTATCTAACACATCATATCCATTGATCATTTGTCCAAACACAGTATAACTTCCTGTTAAGGATGGATATCCACCCTGATCCAAGAATAACGCTTGTTGTTTCTTTGTGAGCTCTACATTCCCTTCTTCCAGACCTTTCTTCGCTGTATCTGCTTTCGCCTGCACGATAAAAAACTGACTTCCATTCGTATCTGCTCCGGAATTTGCCATACATAAAGAACCGCGAAGAGGCAGAAGTTCCTCACATACTTCATTATCAAAGTCTTCTCCCCAAATACTTTCTCCGCCTGTTCCTGTTCCTGTTGGATCTCCACTCTGGATCATAAAATCATTGATGACTCTGTGAAAGATCTGTCCATCAAAGTATCCATTCGATGCAAGAGTTACAAAATTCTTCACAGCCAAAGGCGCTTTCTTCATGAAGAACTTAAACTGCATTTCTCCATAACCTTTGACTTTCATAGTGACGATCGTTTCTCCCTTTTGTGCATCCGCAAGTTGGTCTGTTTTCTTTGCTGCTGTGATCTTGGGTACTTTATATTTTGATTGCACTTTCATCTTTGTTTCTGTTGTTGCTTTTGTTGTATCTTTGCTGCCGTCTTTTGCAGATGAACACCCAACACAAAGTGTCATGGCTGCCATCAGACATGCTGCTGCTATGATCTTTCTCATGTTTGATTTCCTTTCTATTTTAAGAGATTGCTCACTTGCGATCACTGTTCTCGGATCTTATCCGCCGGAAATACGATTCCTGTCTGTCTTCGCACTTCATCCGTGATATCCATCTCAATCTCTGATGATCTTAAAAATTGATGATCCACTTTATGTTCTTTGATCAGTCTGATAAAATCTTTTGTTTCATAGATCATCGGATTATCTCTTTTGTCAAATTGTAATTCTTCTGTTTCTCCATTTCTATAGTAGATCGTGATCTTCTTGATGATCGGACATTGTTCAATGATCATACATCCATTTTCACCCTGAATCTGTGTTGGCAGTTTGGAATCTGTAATCTTGGAATATATGATCTCTGCCTGTTTATCACCATACGATGTGATCACACTTCCTGCACCATCCACTCCATTTTCAAGGAACAAACTGTCTGCGAGAATCTTTTCTGGTTTCCCAAATAAACTTGCAAGGAAATGGATACAGTAAGATCCAATATCCATCAGTGCTCCATTCGATAATTTGGGATTAAATGCGTTTTCAATGATCCCTTTTTTAAATTTGTCATATCTTGAAGAATACTGACAATACTGAATCGTTGCTCTTCTCACTGTTCCAATCTTATGAAGATTGTCCATCATCGCATGGAATCCTGGAGAATGTACATTCTTCATGGCTTCCATAAATACAACTCCTTGTTCTTTGGCTGCTTTGATCAGGATATCTAATTCCTCACGGTTGGAGCAAACAGGTTTCTCACAAAGCACATGCTTTCCGTAATTGATCATTGTGATCGAATGTGTATAATGCATATAAGTTGGACTCGCTACATAAACCGCATCAATCTCTGGATCTTTTGCCATCTCTTCGTAGTTATCATATACTTTTTCTACATTATATTTTGCTGCAAACTGCTTCCCTTTTTCTAAATTTCTTGAATATACAGCTGTTAATTGGATTTCATCTAATTCTAAAATTCCTTCCATCAGCCAGTCTGTAATAAAATTGGTTCCTATCGTTGCTAATCTGATCATTGATTCTCCTCCATCATATATCTTATATTTTATAATTGTGACAGTGTAATGTCAATGATCACGCCTACCGCATAATAATATACACACTATAGCAAAGATACATGCAGATCATTGCAATTCCTTCGGTTCTTGAAATCTTTTTTTTCGTTGCTCCAAAGATCCATACTACAACTGAAAATACGACTAAAACTATGATGTCGATCACATTTTCACCAATTAGCTGTAATGGACTGATCGCAGATGCGATTCCAAGTACCATAAGGATGTTAAAGATATTGGAACCGATCGCATTCCCGACCGCCATATCAACTTCATTTTTTCTTGCGGCTACGATGGATGTGACCAGTTCTGGAAGAGACGTTCCAATCGAAACAATCGTTAATCCTACAAGATTCTGGCTCATTCCAAAATCTATGGCAATCCTGCTTGCGGCATCAACTGTAAGATCTCCACCAAATGCAATGGCTGCTGCACCTCCAACGATACATAACAGACTCTTTGGATAAGACATGATCATCAATTCTTCATTTTCCATTGTTTCAAGTTGTACGACTTCCTGATTATTTCTGGCACGCATTGCCTGAAAAACCATCATAAGAACATATACGGCAAATATAATAAGGAAAATGATTCCATCAAAACGTCCAAGGATCATATGTGATCTATCTCCGAATGCAAGATAACCAAATATGAGAAGTAATGTCGCACATACAAGAGATAATGGAATATCTCTTATAATTGTTTCTCTTTTTACACCGATCGTTGCTAAAATTGAACAGACTCCGATCACAAACATCATATTAAAGATATTAGAACCAACTACATTACTGATCGCCAGAGCATTATTATTGGCAATAGACGCTGTTACACTGACTGCAGTTTCTGGAAGTGATGTTCCCATGGCTACGATCGTCAATCCAATGATAATAGAAGGAACTTTTAAACGTTTGGCGACACTTGAACTTCCTTCTACAAAATAGTCTGCTCCTTTCATTAAAAATGCAAATCCTATGATCAGACAGATGATCACTAAAAATAATGGGGATTGGTTGATAAATTTCTCCATTTGTTTTTCTCCTTTCAAAATTGTCTTTTTATTTGTACATAAGAAAAACTCATGTATGTTCCAGATGTACTATAAGAACATACATGAGTCTCATTCTTTAATATTTGCCAGGCTGACTTGCTTGATATCTGCGAGTCATTACCGAGTCTGTTGACAAATCACGTCTTTGTATAACGCGAACTACTCCCTCATGGAATATTGATTGTTTGATTACTTTAACAAAAAAATATTGATCTGTCAAGTATAGTTTAAATTGCAAATTGAATCATAAAACCGTATAATAAAATTAATTATGTTGATTTTGATATACAATGCGATCAACAAATGGAGGGGGAAAACTATTTTGATCAGAAAACCATACAAAACTAATAAAAATATTTCCAGACTATTTTATATTTTGATGATGATCATCTTTGTCTGGTTCATTGGGATTCAGATTTTAGGACCTGATGAACAGTTTTTTGACCAATCTGGACATTCCATCATCTACAATGGTACTTTTACATGGAAGAAATCCGATGGCACAAAACAAAACATTTCTGTTCCTGGACGTTATAAAGTTCCAGCAAAACAGACGATGATCATTACTACTACACTTCCAGATGATTATAACGAGAATGTGATCGCGATCCGTTCTTCCCTTCAAGATGTACGTTTTTACATTGATGGAAAACTTCGAAAAGAGTACAATGCAAAAAGTCTGCACCGATTTGGCAAAAACTCTGCCAGCCGTTATATATTCTGCAATACTTCGTCTGCAGATGCCGGAAAGGAACTTTGTCTGGAACTTACAACATATACGAGTAACTACTCTGGTGTTGTCAATACGATTTACTGTGGAGATCAAATGCAGATCTGGAGTTATATTTTCAATCATAACTTCTCTGGAACCGTGATCGGATCATTTATCTTTTTTGCATCGATTGTCACAATCTTATTCAGTATCGCCCTTGGAATTGTTTACAAAACCAAGTTTAATATGGAATATCTTGGATGGTGTATGCTTATGGGTTCTGTCTGGATGATCGGAGAATCAAAAATGCGGCAGATCCTTGTTCCAAATGCATCTGGACTTGCAACTTCATGTTTTATTATGCTCATGTTATGTCCGTTGCCGATTTCCTTATATGTCAATAATCTTCAGAAAGGTAAATATAAAAAGATCTTTCAACCGATCTGTTTTATTGCTTTATTGATTTTATCATCTGTACGATCCTGCATCTTACAGGCGTTGCAGTATTATATTGAGACAATGCCAG
>ENA-OQKV01000751-OQKV01000751.1-human-gut-metagenome-genome-assembly--contig:-NODE-751-length-10929-cov-3.620626_pt1 | contig 10929 bp, 10 predicted proteins | sample MGYA00242655_ERZ504811 | MGnify/ENA primary metagenome ERZ504811 (study PRJEB26092, sample SAMD00036406) | human gut metagenome | host: Homo sapiens | study: EMG produced TPA metagenomics assembly of...
GATCTGACAACCACTCTATTACCACTGGCTGCCCCCTACTCGGGGGCTTTTATTTTGCCTATTTTACCGGCTCACCCGTAAACGGGTCGGTATACTCTTTAAAGTTTAATGTATCTTGTGCTATATCCTCTACACCAGAAATGTCTATTCCCATACTTATATTTTAAATTTGCGTGTTTATCAAATATCATGAGGCTACTTTTACTTTTTAAATATCCCATAAAACTCGATACGCTTAAATGTGGTGGTATCGTTACTAACATATGAATATGATCCGGACAGTATTCCGCTTCTATAATCTCTACATTTTTTCTTTTACATAAATCTCTTAGAATTTTACCTACATCAGCTTTTATCCGACCATAAAATATTTGTCTTCTATACTTTGGAGCAAAAACAATATGATATTTACATCTCCATTTACTATGTGATAAGCTTTTTACGTCATTCATTGACATTGAACCTCCTATATTAAAATGTTGTGGTTGCCAGACCAACTTCATTTTATCACTAGGATGTTCTTTCCTTTTCTCTAAGAATTTTTACTGACCCCCAGTTTAACTGGGGGTTTAGTCATGCCTATTCTGCGTACAAAGAAAAAGACGATAGTTTTTTCTCTATCGCCTTTGGTAACCATCTTTATGAAATTTTTTATTTTACAAAACTGGAATTTATATGAATGATATGAATACTGTACAAACCCTAGTTTAAAGCATAATATAAAGTATCTATATAGGAAGAATTCTTGCCATACTTATTCTCTACATCTCGCTCCTAATTAATCTAAAAACGTAGTTTTCATATATTTCAGGAAATCATTTGATTTTCGAAGAACCTCTTCGAATACATCTATTTTACTTTTTTCTGATAAGCCAAATGTATTTGAAATCTTACTATATTCTTTACCTTTTCTGTGTCCAGATCCAGTAGATCTTAACTTCTGTAAATCCCTTAAAAACTTAATATGATTTTCATATCCAACAGCCTCGTTTGATTGTATCCATCTTTCAAGTTTACTTATTCCTTTAATATCAGTTTGAACATCTCCAAGAACGATTAATTGCTTTTCATTAAGCGAGTCAATCAAAACTTTAACTAACGACAAAACTAATTGATCGAATTCTGGCTGACTTTCCCCAAGCGGGATTCTAATTTGAGTTAGATTATATTGATCTTCCACAGATAATGGTAGATATAAATCCCAGCCATATTTTGTGTTCCATTGCTTTATTAAAGAACCATATAGAACTTGAAATTTATGATCTTCCATATTTGACTCCGTAAATATATTACAGAAATCCCTTTGGAAAGATACCTGGCTTACTCCTTCTTCACCTACTATATTGTAACTTTTCCAGTATCCACGCTCATTTTCAGGTAAATCTCTTCCTAAATCACCCAAATAAACTGCTACACAATTTTTATGATGATTATCTATTTCAATACCCCATAATGATTGACAACTCAAATATCCATCTCTAATCTCATATAACTCAGGTTTATTTACATATTTTTGTAATACATCACGCTTAAAAAATACTGGTGTTAAATACATAGGAGAATCTGGATTAGACCCAAAATAATTATTCAGCTTATCCGGATTGCACGTATTAAAAATCTCTTTTCCAAACTCGTCAACACCAATAATAAAGTCCTCGTAACTTTCTTCTTTTTCATACGGCCAATAACCACATTCCTCAATTGGCGCTGGCATAAGAATTTTTTTCCCCATTAAGACACTATACACATATGTTGGAAAATTCATATCACCACCCCATAATCCATAAAACAGATTATTATCTTTAGATTCGGTGTTAAACTCTTCTAGCCCAAAATCAGATATTTTTCCATCGAACTTAGTTCTAATTTACAAAAAAAAGTAAAATTGCCATCTGTTTTGCTGATGAGTAATTACGTAAAAACTTCATTTTAATTTGAATCGTCGTAGCATCAATATATTTAACCGCTTCTTCACTTTCCCCATTTTCATACATAGCCCAATATGATTTACTATTTTTGTTATATCGAAGATTGTTTAGTAAGATAAACTCCTGTGATAACTCAATATAATCTTCCTCAACACCATAAAAATCACGATAATATAAAATAGATTCAAAACCATCTTTTAGCAAATTCGCTTTATACTGATATGCGTATCCATTTCCTTCAAATCCGGGATTTCCTTGCTCGTTAGCAGAAACATCCCACCCAACATCATTATATACCTCATCTATATGATTTAGCGAAACTAACCCACACCAAAATTCTGCATCTGCACCATTCATATCTTTGTGACCGGATACCTGTATCCATTGTTCTTTTCCTAAATTTCTCTTTATATATTCCACGTTCTTGGTCTGTAAAATTATTTCTTTTACTCCATCCATCAAAATACCTCCTAACATAATTTGATTTTTAGGTAGTCTAAACAACGTTGTAAGGTGTTAATAACCAAACCCATTATTTAGATTTTTCTATGTTCTCTATATCTATCATCGTTATTCTATATTCTTATTTAGATTGATTTTATTGCTTCATTGATATCTTGTAAAAAAGCTATAACTGCTGCTCCAACCATCGGTATTCCGTATGGGCTTAACAAGAATCCTACAACCAATGCTTCTATACCTATTAAAAATCCTTTTGAAACAATGATACGACTCCAACAACGACACACATAAGCAGTAGCAAATACAGTATTGTTGTTCCTATGGCAAGTAAAAATATCAGAAATGCAGTGAGGATACTTAACATCAAGCTAATTGGAAACAAGATTATTTTTAATATCCATCTCATAAATACCCTCCATTTCTACTAAATCATTTTAAAATGCCTTAAAGCATCCATAATAGCTTCCTCTTTTTCCGGTGTGCATTGTGGAATAACCTGTTTTTCTTTTTTTGATTTATTATAATTCTCCCTTAATTCAATACCACACTTCTTTTTAATCTGTGCAATATAAAGTGTTGGAACTTTTAATCCAAATTTTTCTAATATATATTCCTTGATTTTTGCATAAGTCGCTTTACTTTCAGCAGATGTCAAATCAAACTCATTCAGCTTAATTTCAACATCTATATGCTTATCGACATTGAGTTTGGACAATAATGCTACTGTCTCAACGTGAGCAGTCATAGGGAACATGTCTACAGGTTGAACTTCTTGTAGTTCATAGCCGTAGTGTGTGAGGATTTCAATATCTCGCGCCATAGTTGCAGGATTACAAGATACATAGACAATGCGTTTTGGTTCCATTCCTGCCGCAGAGGTCAGAACTTCTTCCTTACAGCCTGCACGAATTGGATCAAATACGATTACGTCTGGTCGTACGCCCGCTTTGTAGAGTTTTGGCATTTCTACGGCCGCGTCAGCTACAATAAACTCCGTATTATCATAGCCATTCCGACGTGCGTTTTCACGAGCATTGATAATAGCTGGTTCTACGATTTCTATACCTATTACATGTTTAGCTTTATGTGCCAAAAACAATGAAATAGTCCCTGTACCACAGTACGCATCGATAACGGTTTCATCACCTTTTAAGTCCGCATAAGTTAATGCTTGATCGTAAAGTACTGTAGTTTGTTCTGGATTCACTTGGAAGAAGGAATGTGGGGATAAGGTAAATTGTAAGTCCTTTATATGATCTGTAATTGTTCCATCACCGTAGAGGATATGATTCTTAGGTCCTAATATAACATTGGTACGCTTACTATTTACGTTATGAACGATTGTTTCTACTTGAGGGATGCGTTCTGTTAATTTCTCTACCCACTTTTCTTGATGTGGTAAATGGTCGGTAGCAGTTACAAGGATAATCATCCATCCAGATTGTCCGATACGACCGATGACATGACGTAGTACACCCTTACCAGTATGTTCATCATAAGGTTCAATATCAAACTCTTTGGCGATTTGGTAGCAAGCTTGAGCAATACTATTATTACCTTCTGCTTGAATTGGACAATTCGTACCTTGCACGATATCGTGAGATCCCATCGCATAGAATCCCATTTGGATATCACCTTTAGTACCGCCTACAGGCATTTGCATCTTATTGCGATATGCCCAGGGATTTTTAGGTCCTAGAGTAGGTTTAACAAGATCTGGATTTTGATGACCAATACGCTCAATTACGTCCTTCACCTTTTGTGTTTTTAGTGAAAGCTGTCCTTCATAGGTAATGTGTTGTAATTGGCAGCCTCCACAGAATCCATAAAGATCACACCTAGCATCAATACGATTAGGAGCCATAGTAACAATTTCTAATAGTCGTCCTGTAGCATAGGTCTTTTTCACCATATTGATGGATACTTTCACGGTTTCCCCAGGCAAGGCAAAGGGAACAAAGACTGTAAAGTCCTCTACGCGACCTACCCCTTCGCCACTACTGCCAATACCGTGAATGGTAACTAATACTTCGTCCCCAAGTTTAACAGGGGCATTCAAAAGAGCTTGTTGTTTTTTAGATACAGAAGTATTGGTATTTTGTTGTCCATTATAATGATTGGAATTCTGTTTCCCATTAGATCGATTTTTATTCTGTTGTTTAAATTTCGATTTATTCTTACGAGATGTACGACTTGTACCATTCATTACGAGTCTCTTTTCTTCCAAATTTTAATCATGCCAGTTACGATAAGTACAAAAAATACAGTGCCAAATTTCACGAGTAATTCTTCACCTTGAATATATGGCATAAGAAGTGGGTCTTCCACAATCATTTCACCAGCAACCCAACCTAATAACGCACCACCAGCCCAAAGAATGACAGGAAACTTATTGATGATACGAGCAAATAGTGTAGAGCAGAACACAATGATGGGAACAGTAATCAACATACCAACAATAACGAGCTCTAAATGTCCTTTAGCGGCACCAACTACGCCAATTACATTATCGATACTCATCATCGCATCAGCCACAATGATTGTCCAAATGGCTCCCATTAAGGAATTCTTAGCTTCGATATGTGCCTCTTCATCTCCGCCTTTTAAGAGTTGAATGGCAATCCATACAAGTACAAGGCCACCACCTAAGTGAATAAGAGGAATTAAAGTAAGTGCTTCCACTAAAAGAGTGGCAAATACAAGGCGCATTCCAATAGCCCCTACTGTACCCCAGATAACGGCTTTCTTTTGTAATTCTGGCGCCAATTTACCCGCTGCCATACCAATAACGACGGCATTATCTCCTGCCAATAAAATATCGATCAAAATAATTTTACTAATCGTTATCCACGTTGCAGCTTCTAAAAATTCCATTCTATACTTACCTCAATTCACTCTGCTAATTCAATAACTATCCCTTAACTATACCACAAATTCTCTATTTTCTCATCTAAAAGAAAGCTCTTAGATTACCACTGTTATTCTTAAGATTAGCCTATAAGGTTCTTTATAATGGCTATACTTTTACGAAAAAATATCTCTCCTCCTATGACTAGAAGAAGAGATTTATTACATTATTTTTTAATTTTCTTTACTAACAAAGATGCCCCTACTACGAGGATAACAGCTCCGACTTTGATGAGTAATGCATACGGTTCTACGGTATGTGAAATTAATTTATCTTCCACACTCATCGCTGCACCCACCCAGGCAAGGATACCGCCACCAACGTAAAGGATGATTGGAAAGCGTTCGATAACTTTTACAAATAAAGTACTACCATAAATGATAATAGGTACTGTAATAAGCATACCAATAGCAACTAATGTCATATCACCACCAGCGGCACCAACTACACCAATAACATTATCAATACCCATAATTCCATCTGCAATAACAATGGTCATGATAGCAGCGCGCAAGTTATCTTTAGCCTCAATATTGTGCTCGCTATCATCATCAACAACAAGCTTGTAACCGATCCATAAAAGAAGGATACCACCTACTAAACGTAAAGCAGGAATATTGTTCAATGCCTCTACAAATAGGAATGCCATAACAAGGCGTAAAATAATGGCGCCAGCTGTGCCCCAGAAAATCGCTTTTTTTCTGTAAATGTGCGGGTAAGTTTGCGAGCCGCCATACCAATAACGATAGCATTATCACCAGCTAATAAAATATCAATAACGATGATTTGAAGCATCGCTAATAAGCCTTGTACAGTTAAGAATGTCCAATGTATCCTCCTTAGAATAAAACAATAGTATATATATTATAATCGATATAGTAAGGTAGTGTAAAATTCAATTATCAACATATGTATACGTTTTTATCATAATTCTTTCTTATTAAATAAGATAGTTTATATAACTGCATTTCTCCCCTTACATAATCATAGTATACGCTCAATATTTTTATAAATTTAATTCCTCTTTTTCTTAGGTTTTGGCTATTAAATTAAGCTACTTTATGATATGGTATAGTATATCGTTACTAGGGAGGTTAGTATGTATCAAACATATTCTATACTGCAAAAATTATGGTTGTTCATAAAACTATTTACTCCAATGTGCATCACTCAATTTTCCCTGATTGGGGCGACCTTCATCGCCATTTTTTTAACGGGGCAATATAGTACGACTGATTTAGCGGGTGTCGCTACGGGATATAATTTATGGCTCCTCTTCTATATCTTTGCACAAGGTACATTAATGGGTATCACGCCAATCATTTCTCAACTATTAGGAGCTAAGAAAACAGATGATATTCCAATAATCTTTCATCAAGGCCTTTTCATCGGTACAGGACTAGCATTTTTAATTTTATTAATTGGTATATTCGGCTTACGCCCTTTATTGACATATTTAAATCTTGAACCCGCTGCCGCCGAGGTATGTATTAGTTATCTGAAAGCCTTTGCACTTGGTTTATTCCCATTACTCTGGGTAAATACCTTGCGTAATACTGTCGATTCTCACGGATTAACACATTATTCCATGGCCATTGTCTTTACAAGCTTTGTGATTAACGTATTCTTAAATTACGCACTCATCTTTGGTCATTACGGCTTTCCTGAAATCGGTGGTGTTGGTGCTGGCTATGGTATTGCCGGTGCCTGTTGGACCAACTTTATTCTATTTAGCTTAGTCATTCTATTGCATCCTAAGTTAAAAGGCTATCCCATCTATAAAGATTTCCATAGTCCTAATTTCCACTATATCCGTGAACAATTACAAGTTGGTATACCCATTGGTTTTTCCATCTTCTTTGAAGCTAGTATCTTTAGCATTGCTGGTCTCTTAATGGTTCACTTTGGATCTGCTGTAGTAGCAGCTCATCAATCGGTTATTTCCTTTACTAATGTATTCTACTGCTTACCATTAAGCATTGCCATGTCTTCTACCATTGCCGTTGCTTATGAACTCGGTGCAGGGCGAAAAAAGGAAGCCATTCAATACTCTTATATTTCTCGTGTATTAGCCATCATCATAGCCGTTCTCATTTGTGCCTTTACGTTCACTCATATGGATAATATTGCAGATCTATTTACAAATGATGATGAAGTATATGAACTTATTTATCACTTCCTTGGGTATGGCGTATTTTTTGCAGCTATTGATGCCATAGGTACTCCATTACAAGGTATTCTAAGAGCCTACAAGGATGTAAAAGTAGTTCTTTACATTTCTCTCATATCTTATTGGGGCGTGTGTTTCCCAACAGCTTATACCCTTGCCAAAAATCCTAATTATGGACCATTTGGCGTATGGATTGGTTTGTTGGCTAGCGTAGTAGTTGCGGGTATATTATTTACACTTCGCACATACTACATACAACATTACAAACCTAGAACTATTGTAAAATAATAAAAGCACCTATTGAATATTACATATCAGTGTAAGGCATCAATAGGTGCTTTTTCAATTTTATTTTAAAACCTCTTGTTTCTCTACTTTGGACATACGGAAAAAATTATATAGCGTTTCTGCCGTCTTATAATTCATAGATTCTACATTTGCAAGTTCATCGATAGATGCCTCTTTCATGGCCTCTAAACTATTAAAGTGAGCCCATAAGGCCTTACGGCGTTTAGGCCCGATACCTTCAATATGGTCAAGAATAGATTCAAGATTTCGCTTACCGCGCAACTTACGGTGATAGGTAATGGCAAAGCGATGCGCTTCATCACGAATTTGTTGAAGTAATTGAAGCTCCGGTGTGTGATGACTCAAGATGATACTTTCAGATTGCCCTTCTACAAAGACCTCTTCAATACGTTTAGCCAAGGAGATAACAGGCACATCGGTAACACCTACGGCACGTATTAACGGCAAGGCTGCATTAAGCTGTCCTTTACCACCATCGATGATAATAAGGTCCGGCATAGGCCAGTCTGTTTCATTACCATAGCGTCGTTCCATGATTTCTGCCATGGATTTGAAGTCATCTGGCTTACCTTGTGTAGTCTTCAATTTAAAACGGCGATATTCCTTCTTCGCAGGCTTGCCACCTTCAAAAACAACCATAGAAGCCACAGTTTCAGTTCCTTGTGTATGAGATATGTCAAAACACTCCATGCGTTCAGGTAAACGCGGTAAGTCGAGAATCTCGGCTAGTTTCTTAACCGCCCCGCCAGTCTTATCAATTTGGTGTTGCCACTGACGACGACGTTCTTCAAGGAAAGTTTCTGCATTTTCATGAGCCATCTTAATCATATCCATCTTATAGCCACGTTGTGGCACAGATACATCTACATGTTGGCCTTTGAGCTGTGTAAACCATTCCGTTAATAAGTCCCTATCTGTACTCTCCATAGGTAGTAACAACTCTTTAGGAATAAAGTTTGTATCTCCATAGTATTGCTTGATAAAGTCTGTCATAATCGTTTCTGAACTATCGCCATCATGTTGCACAAAGTAATTCTCACGGCCTAACAGACGACCACCGCGGATGAATAGCAACTGTACACAGGCCATCGATGTATCAACAGCCAATCCTAAGACGTCTAAGTCGCCACGTTGGGTAACCATGCGTTGCTTTTCTTGTATCTTTTCAATGCTAGACAATTGATCACGATAACGTGCAGCATCTTCAAAGCGTAAGTCCTCTGCCGCTGCTTCCATCTTTTCTTTGATTTCTTTAAGAAGCGATACAGACTTGCCTTCAAATAAAGCTACGATTTCATCGATATATTTACGATAATTGGGTACCGATATTTTATTAAAGCACGGTGCCTCACAGTAATGCATATGATACTGCAAACATGGGCGTTCTACATTCATAGACTTACAAGTCCGTAGTGGGTAGTACTGGCGTATTAATTTCAATACCACATGGACAGATGTTACATCTGTAAAAGGGCCAAAGTACTTGGCTCCATCACGCTCTAGGCGACGCGTCATATATACGCGTGGGTAATCCTCTTGCACTGATATTTTAACATAGGGATACGTCTTATCATCACGAAGCCTAATATTATATTTCGGTTCATGCTCCTTGATAAGTGTATTCTCCAAGATGAGCGCTTCCATCTCCGTTTTTGTTTGAATGACTTCCACATCGACGGCTCGTTTCATCATGGCCGTAACCTTTGGTGCGCGGTTCGCATCGTTACGTACATAGGAACGCACACGGTTGCGCAGATTAATAGCTTTACCTACATAGATGATGCGGTTATATTGATCACGCCATAAATAGACACCTGGCGTCGTTGGCAGATGACTGACCTTTTCCAGTAATTCTTCAGACGGCATGTTTCCTCCTTTCCTTGTAGATTACAAGAGAATAGCTTACACACTTCTTTAAATAATGCCCTTCATGAGTTGAAGGATGTAGTCTATTCTCTTTATGATTTTTCTTTTATAGAAACTTAATTATATGTACTATTTTATTTCTTATGCTTTGCTGCTTTCATAAATTTCTTAGTCTGTTCCAATACAGGACCTAAGAATTTGCCGGTATAGCTTTCTTTCACCTTAACAATTTGCTCAGGCGTACCAGTTGCCACGATAGTGCCTCCGCGATTACCACCTTCAGGACCAAGATCAATAATGTGATCAGCCATCTTAATAACATCTAAATTATGTTCGATAACAACAACTGTATCTCCGCCCTCTACAAGTTGTTGCAATACATGTAACAACTTACGAATATCTTCAGCATGAAGACCTGTAGTAGGCTCATCGAGGATGTATAGCGTTTTACCGGTGCTACGACGCGCTAGTTCTGTAGCTAATTTAACCCGTTGAGCCTCACCACCAGATAATGTGGTAGCCGCCTGACCTAAACGGATATACCCAAGGCCAACCTCTTGGAGGGTAACCATCTTACGGTTAATTTTAGGGATGGCACTAAAGAATTCTACCGCATCATCAACTGTCATATCTAATACATCAGCAATGGATTTACCTTTATATTTAACCTCCAAGGTTTCACGATTATATCGCGCTCCTTTGCAGACTTCACAAGGCACGTACTACGGATACGTGAGAAATGCATTCAATCTTGATAATACCATCACCACGACAAGCTTCACAGCGGCCACCTTTTACGTTAAAGCTAAAGCGCCCTTGTTTGTAACCGCGCATCTTTGCTTCCGGTGTTTGACTATAGAGCTCGCGTATGGCATCGAATACACCCGTGTATGTAGCTGGATTGGAACGAGGTGTACGGCCAATCGGACTTTGATCAATATTGATGATTTTATCGATATGTTCAAGACCACGGATTTCTTTATGAGCCCCTACTTTGTGGTTAGAGCGATATAATTGATTAGCTAAACCTTTGTAGAGAATTTCATTAATCAAGGTAGACTTACCAGAACCGCTGACACCAGTAACAACATTAAACAAGCCAATAGGGAATTTTACATTTACATTTTGTAAATTGTTTTCCTTAGCACCGCGAATTTCAATGCAGTTCTTACCTGGTTTACGGCGTTCTTCCGGAAGAGCGATAAATTTACGACCACTCAAATACTGACCAGTAATGGAGTTTTCTACCTTCATCACTTCATTAACAGTACCTTCTGCAATGATTT
>ENA-OQKV01000754-OQKV01000754.1-human-gut-metagenome-genome-assembly--contig:-NODE-754-length-10884-cov-4.324347_pt1 | contig 10884 bp, 8 predicted proteins | sample MGYA00242655_ERZ504811 | MGnify/ENA primary metagenome ERZ504811 (study PRJEB26092, sample SAMD00036406) | human gut metagenome | host: Homo sapiens | study: EMG produced TPA metagenomics assembly of...
TAATTTAAAAGTAAAAAATAATAGTACAATTAAGTAAGTAAGTTAATAAAAACTAATAGTAATAACTTAAAAAACTACCCTATAGTTAGTATTAAAACTAGTGGTAGTTTTGTTAATATAGTTTAAGTTATACTAGGAATTATTCAAAGTAGGAGCTGACTAAACGTCCATCTTGATCTTTAATATACCATGTTGAATTAACTTTCTCCATGGTTACATTACCCGTAAAAAACTGATGTTTTACTCTACCATTAATTGAATCTTTTGCATGTAACTGATATTCGTAAATTACTTGATTTGGATTAGCAGATAATACCCTTGTTGAAGTTAAGGTAACATTAAGGGTTGTATTATATCCATTTCTCCAAGTGTTGTAATAACCTACGCTAGCTTGTTGCTGCTCGGATAATAGTGCATAAGCTCCATTAAAGTTCTTTTGGTTTAATCTATCGTAATAAGATTGTAATGCATTTGTGCTTTGTTCGATATAATTATTTTCGGGTTGTACAGCAGGTTGAGGTGTTGAGGTGGACTGAGGACTACTTCCTGATTGTGATACTGTTTTTGATGTATTTACTGTTGTAGTAGACTGGGATGGTTTTGACTTTGTTGTATTGCTTGGGAATTTATTAGAATCCATTGATACGAATGCAGCTACTATAATACCTATTAGAATAATAATTGTTAAAATAAATTTTGTTGCTGAACCTGAATCTGGGGATAATTGAATATCTTTTTCAGCACTTACTTTAGGCGTTACAATCTCAAAAGATGTTGGATAGCCATATCTATTAGGTGTAATATCACCTTTTTTTAGAAGTAGATAAAGTGAATAAAGTACATTGATATAAGGAATGAATAAAATTATAGATGTCCAACCAGGGTTGTTTAAGTCGTGAGCTCTTCGTGTGGAGATGGCAAGTGTTGGTAAAAAAAATACTACGTTAAATAAGACTATACCATAAAAGACATATTCAGGTTTTTTACTTATATAAGTAATTAATAAACCGATAGCTATTACTAAAACAAGTAGCAGCGTTTCTATTAATATATAACGACAATATTCACCTCTACTTGCTCGTCCATTAAACTCAGCGTATTTTTGAATAAATGAAAACTTAAAGTTATCTATTTCACTAAGCATATATGGATCTAAATCGTATGTACTTAAGGGGATAGCGTTATTAGAGTTCGTTGTTTCTAAATTAATTTTGGGACTACTAGAGGATTCAGTTGTTAGTGGGTTTTTGGTAGAGCTATCCTCAACTACTTCGGAATTTATTGTTGTAGAAGTACCACAATGCGGACAAAAATTATTTTCAATAGGCATTGGTTTACTACATTTGGAGCATGTTTTTTCGTTTGGGGGTTCTTGTTTCAAACCACAATTTCCACAGAAAACTGTTTTGTCATTCAATAATGCATCACAATTAGGACAACGTCTCATAATGTTTATATCCTTTCGGTAAATAGTATTGGATATAGAAGTATAAAATCATATTTTTATTATACTTAAATATTGTTAAAAATGAAAGCTAGGTGAAGTCGTTTTGGAGTTTAAGCCTTTTGACTATAGAGGCTTTTTCATGTATAATATTTATATTGCAATATTGGATCATGGCAGTTCTCGGGCCTGTGCAATGGAGGCCTGTGAATCGTGTCAGGACTGAGAGGTAGCAGCACTAAGCGGTAACCTTCATGTGCCACGGGGAACCCGGGGGCTGTCGTGATCGAATATTGCAAGGCGGCCTGTGAGGCCGCTTTTTTTATGTCTAATTTTCTTGAATATGGTATAATAAAGTATTGTAAGTTTCGGAAAAAGGGGGTGTTCTAATGGCATATATTGCGCTATATCGTAAGTATCGTCCGCAGACATTTACCGATGTAGTTGGTCAGCATCAGGTGTCTGATACGTTGATGCGCGCTATCCGGGAGGATAAGGTAGCTCATGCCTATTTATTTGCCGGTCCTCGGGGGACTGGTAAGACGAGTATGGCGAAGATTTTTGCGCGCGCTATTAACTGTGAGCAGGGCCCAACGGATCACCCTTGCAACGAATGTAGTTCTTGTAAATCAATTTTGAGCGGCCAGTCCATGGACGTTCTTGAAATTGACGCCGCATCAAATCGCGGTATCGATGAGGTGCGTGCTCTTCGTGAGAGCGTCAAATTTATGCCTGTTGAGGGACGTAAAAAGGTTTTTATCATAGACGAAGCCCACATGCTCACTACAGAGGCGTGGAACGCGCTTTTAAAAACAATCGAAGAACCTCCTGCTCATGTGATGTTTATCTTTGCCACTACAGAAATTGAAAAATTGCCTGTTACTATCGTGTCTCGTTGTCAGCGCTATACTTTTAGACGCATTACTTCTGATGACATCGCACAACGGTTATCTTACGTAGCAGAAAAAGAAGGCTTTGGTCTTGATTCTGCGGCGGCGCAGCTTATCGCTGTTCATGCAGATGGTGGTTTGCGTGATGCCTTGAGTATTCTAGACCAATGTGCAGGTATGGCAACGGGCTCTATTACACCGCAAGTGGTGGAAGAGTTAATCGGTCTCGTAAGTAAGAAATGGATTATTCATTTCCTAAATGCTTTGCGCAACGGCGATGGCCCTAAAGTATTATCCTACGTTCACGATGCATTGGCGGAAGGTCGTGATGCGACGCAGATTATGGAAGCTCTTATTCAACATGTGCGTGCCTTGCTCGTTGGTAAGGTGGCTCCTGATGCGGATGAGCTCAAGGTATATGACGCCTTTAAGGATGAGTTCCTAGCTCAGGCCAATAGCGTTGATTTCAATGAACTTAATCAATATGTGCGCAGTGCGCAATCTATCATGAATGATGCGAAACAAGTGGATAATCCACGAACCATCATTGAAATGGGTCTACTCGTGCTTTGCGCTAAATTAGGCTCTGTTGATGAAAGCTTAGAAGATCGTGTATATGCTCTAGAAAGTGCTGAGCGATCTGAACGAAATGATTTATTGAACCGCATGGCTCAATTGGAACAACGAGGCCCAGCGGCTCCTACACCAGCTTATAGTGCTAATGCATTTGGTCCACCTAGCGGCTATGCGAACAGCTTTGTTTCTGTAGATAATGCTGCTGTACAGAATACTTCCATGAGTAGTATTCAAAATACTGCTGTTGGCACTGTGCCACCTCCAAGCAGCGTAGGCATGACACCACCGCCTGCGAGTGTAGGTATGACGCCTCCACCGATGGGAGCACCAGGTAGTACACCGCCTCCGATGAATGGAGTGGGTATGGCTCCGCCACCAATGGGCGGCGTTGGCATGGCGCCACCACCGAATAATGGAGACCCAGTTTCCCAAAAAAACACGAGAAACCAAGCTAAAGGTCGCGGTAAAAAAGGCATTAGTACACAAGCTATCATTAGTGACCAAATCTTATCTGCTCAAGAGTATCGCAATGTACAATCCAATGTGATTAAATACTTGAAGGATAGTAATCGCAACATGACCTCTACCGTTATTGGTCAAGGTCAGCTAGTGTACGTAGACCAAAGCAAGGCGGTCATGGCCTTTAAAAATACATTGCATCTCAATGTGATGACCAATGAAGTGAACTTGGCGGAAGCGGCTGATGCTTTCACCTATACCCTGGGCTATGCAGTACACGTAGAAATCGTGGATGCCCTCACGCAAGTTTATAAAGACTATAAAAAGGCTGCTGGTAGCACAACACAACGCCAAGTAAAAGCACCCCAACGACCACAAGAACCGATGGTTGACGTAAAGACGACCTCTGGTGCGGAACCGACACAAATGGATTTAACCAATAATCCTCAAGAGAGTAAGGCTGATTCTGCAGCTGTGGACGCGGCTAAGGCTGCGGCGATGGTGTTTTTAGCTAAGAAAACAGGTGGTGCTGTTGCAAATACAGCAGTTAATGATAGTGCGAATACAAGTACAATAGCTGCATCAGAAACTTCATTAGGAGCTGGTGTAGAGACAGAGTCAGCATCCGGTGGAGATGTGCCGATTACATCTTTTGATGGCAGTCCATCTGATCAGGTCCCTGATGGTGAAATTCCTATTGAGTCTCTAGCGGGTTCTATTGAAGGGGATGATATTCCAGTTCATTCCTTTGATGATGTGCCTGTAGACGATATGGAGAGTTCTTATGTATCATCCTTAGATGATATGCCACCACATCCATTAGATAGTGTGACGGTTATCAGCGAGGATGGCGAAGTATTAGAACGTCCTATGGATAGCGGTGCGCATATCGAGGTAGAAGCTGTCCCAAAGTCTGATGGGGGTGAACCTCGTGAGGTAACCCCGCATCAAGGTGATGACAATGATATGCTTTCAGCAGCACCTATTGAAGTAGAGGCTATCGATAGTGTTACGGTGGCTCGAGAATACGCTTGGGATCCAGAGCATATGACAGAAGAGGAACGAAACAATCCTCTCTTGGCGGAAACGCTAGAAAAATTATCTGAAGACCATGACATCATAGTCGAGGTTATCGAAGAATAGATAAAAAATTAATTGTTAGATAATAACCTTTGGCCTTGGGGCTATTAGGTGACACATATGTTATAAATCTATGTCATATATTGTTAATGATGTGGACTTAGAATGTTAGTATAGGACGATGTCTTAAAAGGAGGAAATACAATGTTTGGTAAAGGTATGGGCAACATGGCGGGCATGATGAAAAAAGTTCAAAAGATGCAAGAAGACATGAAGAAAATGCAAGAAGAGTTAAAAACTCGTACTGTAGAAGCTTCCGTAGGTGGCGGTGCAGTAACCGTTGTGATGAACGGTGAAAAAATCATCGAATCTTTGAAATTGAATCCTACAGCTGTTGATCCTGAAGATGTAGAAATGTTAGAGGATCTAGTAATGGCTGCGGTAAACGAAGCTAGCAAAAAAGTAGACGACCTCTTGGCTCAAGAAATGGGCAAAGTGACTAGTGGTCTAAACTTGCCAACAGGTTTATTCTAAATGACAAACGCTTTAGAACGGCTCGTAGAACAGCTGCGCCGCTTGCCTGGCATCGGCTCCAAGTCGGCTAGACGCTTGGCTTATCATTTGGTAGAAATGCCGAAGGAAGAGGTAGACCGCCTCGTGGAAACCATTGTAGAAGCGAAGGGGGCTACGCGTCACTGTTCTATTTGCTTTAATTTATCAGCTCAAGATCCTTGTGAATTTTGTAGCAATCCAAATCGCGACCAAACGACGATTATGGTTGTTGAAACATCTCGTGATGTGATTGCTGTCGAGCGCAGTGGTGATTATAAGGGCTTGTATCATGTATTGGAAGGTGCTTTGTCCCCTATGGAGGGCATTGGTGCTGACGATATTCGCGTAAAAGAGTTGATTGCACGCCTTCGTGATGGTGTTGTACAAGAGGTGATCCTCGCGACAGACCCAGATGTCGAAGGGGAAGCAACAGCTCTGTATTTGGCGCGCTTATTAAGTCCAAGTGGCATCAAGGTAACGCGCATTGCCCGCGGTGTTCCTGTGGGCGGCGATATCGAATATGCCGATGAATTAACGCTAGGCGGTGCCGTAGTGAACCGTCAAGAAATGAAAGGATAATAGTATGGGAGCTTTATTAGCATCACCGATTATATCGGCGGTTATTTCCATTGCTGTAGCCTACATTGCTTTCAAAGTAGCATTTTTCACCATTAAACGGGTGGCTATGAATGTTGTGATTGGTGGGTTAACCTACTGGGTATGCGTTCATATACTTAATATTCCAATGGATATTGGGGTGGGTATTTGGGCATTAACAGCAATTTTAGGCCCTATTCCTATGGTCTTAGCTGCTATATATTACGGCATTAAATAACAGGAGGTTTTTATGCTTATCAATCGTGAACAACAACGCGTTATTGATGAAGTGGAACAGAATATCCTCTTGTTAGCGTCCGCTGGGACGGGAAAAACGAATACACTTGCTTATCGGGTGGCTCATCTCATCGAGGGTGGCTATGCGAAGGCGGAGAATATCTTGTGCATGACCTTTACGAACAAGGCCGCAAACGAGATGAAAGACCGCATTCAATCGCTCGTAGGCAGTCCTGCAAAGGCTGTGGAGGTTAGTACATTCCACAGCTTTTGCTTTTTCATTCTCCAACAAGAGGGCAAGCGCAACGAAACCTTGTACACGGACGTGACCATTTTTGACGAAGAAGACTGCAAGGAACTATCTGAACCGTACCGTCCTGGTAAATTGCGAGAAATGTCCTTTGCTAATGTTATCTCCATGGTGAAAGAATATCGTTCTTTATATGGCTTTTATTCTGATGATCTCGTAGGTGACTACAAGCGGACAATTGAACGCTTACAGAAGGAACAGCGCGAAGCCATTGAGCAACAATTCTCTAGCTTTGGCAATGTCCTCTACAGTGAACTCCATGATTTCTTGAACCATGGTCATGAATGGATTGCTGCCTATGATGAAAGCTTAGCTTCCGTGCACGGCCTAGATTTTACAGATCTCATCTGCGGTGTTCATCGCCTATTTCAAGACCCTGTAGTTCGTGAGAGCTGGCGCAGTCGTTACAGCTATATCTCTGTAGATGAAATGCAAGATACAGGCGTACTAGAGTACAAGGTTCTAGAAATGCTGTGGGAAGGTAATCACGTACTTTTGTGTGGTGACTATTTCCAAACGATTTACGAATGGCGTGGCTCCGATCCGTTCCGCTTGCTCAAGCAATTTGATGCGGATTTCAAGCCTTTAAAAATTATCTTCTACGAAAATTATCGTTCTAATTGGACGCTCTTTACGATGGCTTTCAAAACCTTACAAAATATGTTTCCTGACCTGGTTGGGTCTATCTACACTGAATTGCCTCGTGCCAATAGTGAAAGCAAGGGTAAGCCTGTTCTCATTAAAGGTTGTAAAAATAGCTACCTTGAGGGCCGATATATCTACGAAGCTATCTGTGCATTACCGAAGGATGCTAATATCGGCGTTCTTGTGAGAGACAATAAAAAAGCACAGCAACTAAGTGATTCTTTTGAACGTCTTAACAGCGAACGACCTGAAGAGGAACGTCGTCACTTCATGATTATCGACGAGTTTAAATTCTTTAGACGTCAAGAAATTAAAGATGTTATGGCCTACTTCAAACTGCTCATGAATCCAAACGACTCTGTCAGTGCGAAGCGCATTATCAAGCGATATGTTGCTGGTATTGGTGACGCTCGTATCGCTGCGATTGAAAGCCCAGAGACGCGCCAAGTAGGTTTAAAATTGACGGACTTCATGGATATGCCTATCTTTGAGGCTGAGCCTTATGCAAAGCTTGTCAGTGGCTTAGAGCAGCACGAAGTAGTTGTTTATGACGTGGAGAGCACCGGCACAGATACGTCTCAAGACCGCATCATTCAAATTGCAGCTATCCGCATCGATGAAAATGGACAGGTCTTAGAGGCCTTTGAACGATTTATCAATCCTGGTATACCTGTTGGTCAATCCGAAGAGGTACACGGCTTCTCCGATGCGTATTTACAAGAACACGGTGAAGATCCGGCTACAGTACTCAAAGCGTTTAAGGAGTTTTCTAAGGATGCTATTATCGTAGGTCACAATGTAAACTATGATGTGACCATCTTTACGAATGAATTGGCGCGTCATAACTTAGGCAATCCTGAGTTCAAGGCTATTTACGATACACTCGATATCTACCGTCGTTTCTATCCTAATTTGCCAAATCATAAATTGGGCTTCCTAGCATCTAAGTTTCCTATACACCATGAGCCAACACATAATGCAATGGATGATATCTTGGCCACTGCACAGCTTTTAATTTATGCGGTGAAAGAAAAAATCGTACCGACCACAACGGGTCGTATGGTAGCTATAAATAAATATAAAGCAGCTTTCACGGATATCGCCTCTCAAATGCGACCTTGCGTAGAAAAGCCTATACGGAGATGCCAACGAAATTATTGGCGTATATCATGAATCAAATGGGGGTTTTAGAGTACTATAAATCTCATGGGAAGCGGCTAAAGTAGAGCATATACGCGATTTGTATCGCATCATGGAAAAACTAGATGCGGCTTATGAAGGGCCTGCTGGTTTGGCTCGATTAAACCAAATCTTACAGATGGCGGCCCTTACGGCGGGTGAACCAGCACAACAGGTGAGAAACGAAGATCGCATTCCTATCATTACCATTCACCAAGCGAAGGGTAGCGAGTTTGACCATGTATTCTTAGCTGGGCTAAATGAAGGAACTTTCCCGAGTCCCTTTGCCATTGCAGAAGGTCGTGAAGACGAGGAAAAGCGTTTGTTCTATGTGGCCATCACGCGACCTAAACAAGAATTGACCATTACCTTTGAACAGACGAATATACGAGGTAGGGCAGTTCAACCAAGTTCGCTACTTAACTATATGCCACGAGATCCTGAACTCGTAGAAAGGAGATACTAATGGCGCGAAAAACACATCGCCCCGATGATATTCTGTGGACCGTGACAGCTGTAGATATAGAAGCTGCACTTAGCAAGAAAAATGCAAGACAAAAGCTAGTAGGTAATGGTCAAGATATATCAAGTAAAAATCGAGATATATCGAGTAGCAATCAAGACATATCAAGTCGCGATTCTGAGCATATTGGAGAAATATGCGATATTTCACTTGGTGAAGTGTTAGATACTAGATATCCTCGAAAATCTTTAGTTAAACTTTTTGAAGAGAAATTAATTCATATTAATGGTCATAAGGCTACGCCAAAAGATGCAATCTCTGAAGGCGACGAGATTTGGATTGCTATGGCGAAGGAAAAAATAGATCATGACCCTATCGAAATGGACTTACGCATTCTGTATGAAGATACTGATCTCCTTATTGTGGATAAGCCAAGTGGTGTGACGGTAAACTCTAAAGATCAAGTATCTCTTGCCAATGGTGTGGCGCATTATTTTAAAGAACATGGTATCAAGCGAAAGGTACGTTTCTTGAATCGTCTCGATAGAGATACGACAGGTTGCATTGTCATTGCAAAAAGTGGTTTAGCACAAAGTATTTATCAACAGCAAATGGATGATAATACCTTTGAAAAGTGGTATATGGCGACTGTGGAAGGCATTGTAGAAGCCGATGAAGATTCTTTGGTATTCCCTATGGAACGCAGTGCTTATGGGATTCATTACGAAGTGAATCCTAAGGGAAAAGAGACTCGTACAGATTTTTCCGTCCTATGTAGACATTCTTCGCAGGCTGTGGATAACTCTGTGAATAAGTCTAAAAATTCTGTGGATATAGCAGCAAAAAATGTGGATATAAACTTGGGAGATGTTGATAAAAGCAATCAAAATGTGGACAAAACTGTGTATAAGTCCAATAAATGTGGATATACTGAGGTTTTAGTTCGTTTGTACACGGGAAAAACACATCAAATTCGAGTAGCTTTTAGCCATATAGGACACCCTCTTGTAGGGGATACATTATACGGTGCACAACCTACGGGACAGCCATTCCAATTGCGCGCTCAAAAGGTAGTATTTACACACATTCGCACAGGAGAGCATATTACGGTTATGGCATAATCTGATCTGGTTAACTCGTTACGTAATACAAAATACTAGTTTGTTAGTCATAAGTTTGTACTATACATTGTGAAGTCACAATACATCAAAGTTCCTAATTGAGAAATGAGAATTATTGATAATTCAGTAAAATCAATAAGTTTAAAAATATTTTTCAAGAAAAATAATGACAAATGATAATCGATAAGCTATAATATAAATAGGAGCAAATCGATATAGTTCAATTTAAGAACTATAAATCAGAATGTAAGAGGTGTAGTATGATTTTACAAGATAATGGTGCAGCACGTAATCGGGGGATTACGCTTGTCAGTATAAAAGGCATTATAGGTAATGTCGTTCTCGTTATTTTTAAAATGATTGTGGGCCTTGCGTCTAATTCTATCGCCATCATCCTTGATGCAGTAAATAACTTAACAGATGTATTGTCCTCTGTATTAACTATTGTGGGTACGAAATTAGCCGCCAAAGGGGCTGATAAGGAGCATCCATTTGGTCATGGTCGTATAGAATATATGACTACTATGGCCATAGCTTTCATCATTCTCGGTGCAGGTATTGGATCCCTTAAGGAATCTGTGGATAAAATTATCCACCCTGAGGTATCTACATTTGATATTCCAGGTCTTGTTATCATCGCTGTTGCCATCGTGGTGAAAGTAGTGATGGGCCGTTACATCAAGGCACAAGGAGAAAAATATAAATCCGATGCGCTCGTAGCATCTGGTATAGATGCCCTTTTTGATGCGGTGATTACCTTTGCTACATTGGTATCTGCAGGCTTAGTATTTTTCTTTAACTTTGATATTCAAGGTTATGTGGGCGCTGTTATTTCTGTTTTGATTTTAAAAGCGGCGTATGATATTTTACGTGAAATGTATAACCATTTGCTCGGTGTTCGAGCAGATGATAATTTAATCCGTAATATTAAAGAAACTATCGCACAGCATCCGAATGTGGGTGGTGTATATGACTTGGTATTAAATAGCTATGGTCCGGGAGAAACAATTGGTTCCGTTCATATTTCTGTACCAGATTCTATGACAATGGCAGAAGTTCATCCATTAACAAAGGGCATTGCGGTTCATCTTTATAAAAAGTTTGGCATCAATATGACTGTTGGTGTATATGCTGAAAACAAACCAAGTGTAGAAGTACTTGAAATTAGAAAAGCTCTTGATCAAGTTATTAGTTTATATACACATGTAGTACAAGTACATGCCTTCTACGTACAAGAAGAAAAGAAGGTTATCTACTACGATATTATTTTTGTACTTTGTACGAAGAAGATACCGCATGGCACATTGGAAAAAATTAAGGACAGAAATGAC
>ENA-OQKV01000755-OQKV01000755.1-human-gut-metagenome-genome-assembly--contig:-NODE-755-length-10878-cov-5.881034_pt1 | contig 10878 bp, 9 predicted proteins | sample MGYA00242655_ERZ504811 | MGnify/ENA primary metagenome ERZ504811 (study PRJEB26092, sample SAMD00036406) | human gut metagenome | host: Homo sapiens | study: EMG produced TPA metagenomics assembly of...
GAAGTTGCAAGATGGTTCACGAATTCACTCCTCTTCAATATAGTGGCATTAGTTATTTTGTTAAATGAACATTGTTCATGTTGAAAATATACACTGTTCATTTTATTTTGTCAATACCTTTTTAGTAATACTATTCATGTAAACAAACATAACAACACTATCAACAAAATTCCCAGTAATGGGTATTTAAAAATATATCTCCACGAATCCGTAAAAACACTGATGAAAATTCAAAGCCCTGATACATTTATTTGACTTCAATAAAAATGGTGTATTATTCTATTTTTCTCATTTAGCAAATCTGTTTTAATAGCGTTGACAAATGTGTAAAATGAAACGCTACATTGAATGCTGTGCAAAAGTCACCTCGAAAATCGTTCCACCGGTCTTGCCTGATTTAATACAAATACTGCCATCATGTACTCTAACGATTTCACGGACAAGAGCAAGACCGAGGCCTACGCCACCCAGCTCCCGGCTTCTGGATTTATCCACACGAAAGAATGGCTCGAACACTCTCTCCCTAAGCTCCTTTGGTATTCCGCTTCCCGTATCTTCTACAGACACATAAACATGCTTGTTTCTCTGATATGCGGTTACTGTAACCTGTCCAAGCGGATGATTATATTTGATGGCATTCTCAACCAGATTGTATACAAGCCTGTAAATAAGGATATCACTGCCTATCATAGTGGCATCCTCACATTTACCAATCAGCTTTATATTCTTTTCCACGGCAAGAGGCTCAAGGTCTGCCAAAACCTCTTCAACAATAGCATCCAATATAATTTTATCATCCCTTCCCACCGTCTGAAGCTCACTCATGTCAAGAAGTGTCTTTACCATCCTGTTTAATTTATCATTTTGTTCCGTAACCATTTTTATGGTCTGCAAAGTGTCTGCATCATTTCCCGGGTGAGAGGCAGAATTATATAAATCAAGCTGTACCTGCATTAACGCTAATGGAGTACGCAGCTCATGTGCTGCATTTGCAGTAAACTGTCTCTGTATCTCAAATGCATCCGACAGACGCTCAAGCATCTTATTATAAGAAATCCCCAGCTGGTTCAGTTCCTTAACATTGTTTTCCTCTATTCTTGAATCAGACAGATTCTGAGCCTGTACCTCTTCAATTTTATCTGAAAACTCCCTGATTGGTCTGAGTGCATGCCCGCTTATAAAATAAGTGACAACACCTCCCAAAAGCGCCAGCAAAACCGTGATTATCAGACTGTTTCTTTTATAGTCGGCCTTATTATTGTACACCTGAACCGAAAATTCATCCGCAAACTCATCCCACTTATCGTCCGGTATGCTGATATATATTTCATCTGATTTGTTTCCTTTTTCATCCCCCTGTGACTCTACCGCATCCTGTAAAGAATCGATGTAATGCACACCATTTTTATAGACAAACATAGTCAGGCAGCCACATATAATAGCAATACACAATGTAGTAATGCACGTAAGTCTCCACTGTAGCGACATTCTTTTCATCTGTCAGACTCCTCCCGTATTTTATAGCCTTCACCTACCTTGTTCAAAATGGGATCATATCCCAGCTTCGCCTTAAGCTTTTTTCTAAGTGAAGACATATGTACCCTGATTGCTCCGCTAAAGCTGTCTGCCGTGGCATCCCACACATGCTCTATCAGCTCCTCCTGGCTAACCGGTCTGCCTATATTGATAAGTAAATATTCCAAAATACCATTCTCTTTTCTTGTCAGTGGAACCGGCTCTCCCTTTGCATATGCCTCGCGTTTAATCGTATCAAACTTTATTTCTCCGCATTTAAGACATATATCATTCTGTACAAATTTCCTTCTTGTCAGGCTTCTGATACGTGCCTCAAGCTCCTGCAGATGGAATGGTTTTTCCATGTAATCATTTGCTCCTGCATCCAGTCCCTCTACCTTATCAGCAATCTGACCTCTTGCAGATAATATCAAAACCTTAGTTTCATCATTGTATTTTCTAAGCTCCTTGAGAAGCTCCATGCCATCCATCCCCGGCAGATTCAAATCCAAAACTATCAGATCATAATTCTCCGACAGTATACATTCAAGAGCCTCTTTCCCATCATAACAGGTATCCACCTCATAACCGGCAGCATACAGACTCTTTGCAACCATATCACATATTGGTTTCTCATCCTCAACAATTAATAATCTCAAAATGTTCTCCTGCTTCTTAACAATAATTTTACAACCTATATTGTATAATACCAAAGTCAGCTGGTCAACAATACAACAAAAAGGAGCAACATTATGTTGAAATACCAAAAAACATGTCAAATCATTCTGCTTATCCTTGGTGTATCCATGGTAAGCTATGGTGCAGTCAGAGGTGAGGCGGCTACCGTGCTTGGTAAAGCAATAAAACTATGTCTGGAGTGTGTCGGAATTGGATAAGAAAAAGAAATTACTATCAAAAAAGCTGGCAAAAATACGTGGATGGATACAGGCCGCAGCAACGCTGCTGACCAATATTCATATTCCGAATTTATTTAAGGGTAAAATATATCAGGGCAATGCAAAAACAGTATGCGTACCCGGATTAAACTGCTACTCCTGCCCTGCCGCGACAGGAGCCTGTCCAATAGGGGCATTTCAGGCAGTCGTCGGATCATCCAAATTTAAATTTTCATACTACATAACCGGATTTTTTATTTTACTCGGTGTAACTCTCGGCAGATTTATATGTGGTTTTTTGTGCCCATTTGGATGGTTTCAGGATTTACTTCACAAAATACCCGGAAAGAAATTATCCACAGCCAAATTAAAACCTCTTAGGTACCTAAAATATGTCATTCTTATTGTTTTCGTTATACTTCTTCCGATGCTTGTAACGAACTCTATAGGAATGGGAGACCCGTTCTTCTGCAAATATATCTGTCCTCAGGGTGTTTTAGAGGGTGCTATACCGTTATCTATTGGAAATGCTGCTATCCGTTCTGCGCTGGGAAAGCTTTTTTCTTTCAAGTGTATGATTTTAATTGCAGTGATTGTACTAAGTATTTTATTTTACAGGCCCTTCTGTAAATGGATTTGTCCGCTTGGAGCAATCTACTCATTATTTAATAAGGTCAGCCTGCTCAAAATCACCGTTGATAGCAGCAAATGTGTCGGATGCGGTCAATGCTCAAAGGCATGTAAGATGGATGTGGATGTGTGTAAGACACCGGATCACCCCGAGTGCATACGCTGCGGTGCCTGCATAAAGGCCTGTCCGAAGGACGCCATCTGCTACCGGTTTATTGGAAAAGCATGTCAAAAAAATGACAACAGATAACTATTAAACATTTTACTATTATTTTTAAAGGAGAAATTACTCATGAAAAACAAATTATCATTTATTTCTATTTTTACACTCTGCATAGCATTATCACTTACAGCATGCGGCGTAAAGCAAGCTTCCACAACAGATTCTAAAAACACTCAGACTGAAGCCGGCTCAGAAGCATCCGGCAAATCAGATTCCAGGCTTGATGATTTATATCAGCAGGAAAATCAGCTTTTTGCAGATCACGCTGATGTGTGGAACAAGGCATTTGGCATGATGAGCAAAAGCTACGCCGATCCAAACGGAAATTATGCTGATTATCTTGCCGGTACCGTAGAATCAAACAAGGATTCATTCACAGACGATGAGCTTAAAACACTTAATGAGGATATTGAAACCATACGAAAAATCGAGGAACAGATAGCAGAGCTTGAAAACAAAAATACATCATCAGACGATAACAAGAAGGACAGCTCTAAAGCCTCATCTGTATTCAGTAATTTTTCCGGTGAGGATTTTGATGGCAATAAGGTTGATGACAGCCTGTTTTCCGGTAATGCAGTAACAGTCGTCAATTTCTGGTTTACCGGCTGCAAACCATGTGTCGCTGAATTATCCAAGCTTAACGAATTAAATGATGCTATCAAATCAATGGGCGGAGAAGTGGTTGGCATCAACACCGAGACCTTCGATGGCAATAAAACAGCTATCAAAGAGGCTGCCTCTGTTCTTGAAAGCCAGGGTGTCAAATATCGTAATCTGTCAATTGACTCCTCTAGTGCTGCCGGTAAATATGCCTCAGAAATCATGGCATTTCCAACAACTATACTTGTTGACAGAAATGGCAATATTGTAGGCGAACCAATGCTCGGCGGAATTGATAACAAGGACAACTATGATGCCCTTATGAAGCAGATTCAGTCTGTAATTGATGCAGACAGCACAAATAAATAAATGTCTACAGAGTTTGTCAAGTAAAGTGTGTTAAGTTTTTAATTTTTTGTGGTGGTCGATAAATCGACCACCATTTTTATGGGGTTCAATCAAACGGAAGTTCTTCATCTACTTCATATGGTGTTGATTTCCGTTTACTTATTTAAAATCTCCTTAGTAATTCTCGTATTTTAATATTCGTGTTTGCAGCTTGTCATCCATTGAAAGCTGATTCCTTACCAATGCCCAATTAGCCACGAGTCTGCCTTTCATTTGCCGTTTCTATAACCTGATCCGTGATATTAGAAATAGTTCTCAATTTTATTTGCGAGTATTTATAATCCATACAATATCGCCTGTCGATCAGCCACATAAAATTCATAATTACAACATCGTTCAATCAATTCCCTGTCATGGGTGATAATAAAAATACTTTTACCCATGTCACGAAGTTCTTTAAACAGCTGTGCAGTACTTACCATATGATAATAATCCAGACCGCTCGTCGGCTCATCAAATATCAGTATCTCCTTTTCTGCAAGCACAGACGATGCAATAGCCACACGCTGTTTCTGACCACCGGATAATGACATCGGATGTTTATCACGAAATTCCCATATACCAAGTTTTTGCATAATTTCTTTGGCTCTTTCCTTTATCTCTTTTCCGGTATCCGATGCTCCAAGAAGAACTTCATCTTCTACAGATTCACAGAAAAGCTGATGATTTACATCCTGCATTACAAGATAACATTTACGGAGCATTTCCTTTGGTTTATACTGCTTCTCTTCTATGACCGTCTGTCCCTTAAATTTTTTCTCCAATCCGCAAAAGCATCTGACGAACGTAGATTTTCCTGCTCCGTTTTGTCCTGTAATTGCTATAAGTTCATTCTTTGGGAGCTGCATATCTCCAAACTCCAGTACCTTTTTTTCTCCATAGGAAAAATAATAATTCTTCAGTACTATATCCGACTTTTTGGCAATATACTCATGTCTTTTACTGCTTTCATCACAATGTGGCTGCATTGTACGAAGTCCGAGATTTTGCAGCTTTTGCTCTGAAAATTTCAGAAATTCCTGCATTGTGATATCAAACATAATTCTTCCATGTTCAAGATAGACTACACGGTCACATATTTCCTTAAGCCAATACAACCTATGCTCCGCTATCACGATTGTTTTTCCCTGCTTTTTCCAGAGTAAAAGCGTATTTTTTAGTCTTTCTATGGATTCTTTATCCAGATTTGATGTCGGTTCATCAAGTACAAATACGTCGGGCTGCATCGCGGTTACAGAACCACAGGCAACTCTCTGCTTCTCACCGCCTGACAATTTAAAAATATCTCTGTCCATAAGATTTTCCATTTCCAGTTCGCTTACAGCCAGTTTTACACGTTCGTTAATATCGTTTTCTACAAGTCCCATATTTTCGCATCCAAACGCAACTTCACTTGTCGTATCCATGCAAAAAAACTGACTTCTTGGATTCTGAAATACACTCCCCACCTTTTTTGATATATTATATAGTTCTTCACTCTGCACATTCATTCCATAAACGCTGACATTTCCGCTATACTCTCCTTCATAAAAATGTGGGATAAGACCATTTATAAGGCGCGTTATTGTTGTCTTTCCACAACCTGATGCCCCACATAACAAAACACATTCTCCTTTATCAACTGAAATCGAAACATCTTTTAACGCTCCTTTTTCTGAATTATTATACTGAAAACTGACATTTTCTATCTGTATCATAATATCCTCCATTTGTAACAAAACCGCACTCTGCCAATATCATGACAGCATGCGGTTTTATCTATATATTACATAAATAATCTTGAAATCATTGAAACGCTCCATATTACATAAGGAATAAAGCAAATAAGTACTACAATATAGTCCTGAAAATGAAAACCAATCCGGCACACATTGGTCCGCTTTACATCACCGCCAAGTCCCCGTGTAATAGCTGCGGCATTGAGCTCCTCTCCAAGTTTTGCGGAGCAGACCATAAGTGGAATCAGTCTGTACTCTATCATTTTATCGACATTTTTCCCGCCGAAGCGAATATCCCGCATACGCATCGCATCATTGATTGCCCGGAATTCATCCGCAATCGTTGGAAAAAAACGAAACATAACAGAAAGTGGTATGGTCAGCTTATCCGTAACATGCATCCTGCTCATAGCCGAAGAAAACTCACTTACTGTTGTTGTCTGCATCAGATAGGTTCCAGCCATGATTCCCGGCAGAAACCTTGTCATAATCCCGCAGAATGCAAGCAATATAAATCCAATAAAACCTGTCATATGAGGCAGCACAAACACTGTCAGCAAATAAAATACACTGTACAAAATGATGTATCCTGCTGCTCTTTTCCACTTACCTACAAGTATAAAAAGCACGAACGGAAGCAGACAGAATAACGGAAGGTACGCACCAAATAATTTATCTCCTGCTCCTCCCAGAACAAATATTGCCATTGTCATTAAAAGAAGCATTTTCGTTCTTGGATCAAATGTGACGTATGTATGTATCATTATGCAATTCCCGCTTTCTCAAAATGCTTTTTCAACAATGATTTTCCAAATACTCCTCCGATCCATCCACAAATCACGCATGCTGCAATAAGTAATGGGATCAGCCATGAGTTCGCAAAGATATCTGTCATTTTAGTGATATACTCCTGTCCAAAACTCTGACGCGTACTGAAATATGCCTCAATATTCATAAACATTGGAACAAAGTTTCCAAAGATGATCAGATTAAATACTCCACAACTTAATATATTTTTCTTACTGCTTTTATAATTTCCCGATTTTACAATAAGGTCTGTAATAACACCACATATAATTCCAAAAATAAACGGCCAGTATCCCATTCCTGTAATCCACAAAAACAATCCAACGATCATAGCATAAATAGTTATCATTCCAAATTTATCAACTTTTGTCAAAAAAAGCATATATGGAATACCTCCAAATATTGGGACAATCACACATAAAAGCGGCATCATGATCGGTATAAATCCCAGCATTGCAACTGCTGTCATAATCACACAGTAAATCGCTGCATAGATTCCAATATTGATCAAATCTTTTCCTTTTAATTTCTTTTTATTTTTCATTTTGAATTCTCCTTGTTTTTTATCAATATATTACTTTGTTTCTTAACGTGCCAGTTTCCAGCTGACTGCCTGCTCTCTTGCATCCACAAACCGCTTGTAAATTCCTTCCTGCTTCATCAGCTGCTCATGGGTTCCTTTCTGCACAATCTGCCCTTTCTCTACGACCACGATCTGATCTGCATGGCGTACCGTCTTCAGTCTGTGTGCGATCATAATGATCGTTTTTTCTTTCGTCAGTGCATCCACAGCCTCCACAAGTTCTTTCTCATTCTCAGGATCTACATTCGCAGTTGCCTCATCAAGAATAATGATCGGTGCATCCTTCATAATCGCCCTGGCAATGGAGATCCGTTGTTTTTCACCACCGGAAAGCGTGGCACCGCCCTCTCCGATCACGGTATTATATCCATTTGGAAGTTTGCTGATAAACTCGTGACAGCAGGCTTTCTTTGCTGCTTCCACCACTTCCTCATGACTTGCATCCTGACGCCCGAACTTAATATTATTCTCAATTGTATCTGCAAAAAGATAGACGGACTGAAAGACAAATGCAAAATTATTCATCAGGCTGTTCATGCTGTACTCTTTTACATTTACACCGCCAAGGGTCACTTCTCCGGAATCCACATCCCAGAATCTGGCAATCAGATTACAAAGTGTAGATTTACCTCCGCCAGACGGACCAACGATTGCTGTCGTTGTTTTTTCTGGGATAGAGAGTGATACACCATCAATAATCTTCCGCTTATCGTAGGAAAATGTAACATCTGAAAGTCTGATATCATAGTTTTCCGGCTGTATCTCTTTGCCGTCGATATCCATCGTATCCAGTTCCAGAATTGCATTTGCTTTGTCCACACATACACTTACCACATGTAAGAGGGATGAGTAATTTCCTGTACATTCCAGACTGGCATAAAGCATAAATGCTGAGATTGTCATACCAATGGCATAAACCGCACTCATAGTTCCATTGATATAAAAATATGCACTGCATGCCACAATTACGGCTCCTGTTATCTTCGTTATCACGCTTTGCAAAAAATGATACGGGACAAATACCATTTCCATCCTAGTATTGATTTTGGCACTCGCATCGTTTGCATCATTTAATCTCTTTGCCTGTTTTCCAAGCAGATTGTAGGATTTCACTTCTGAGATTCCCTGAAGATACTCCATGATCTGACTTACGAGTTCTGTATCACATACCACCTTTTGTTCCGAATCTTTTTTCCCTGCATTCTGCATCATAGAATTTACACCAAAGAAAATCAGGACTCCAGCTGCAGATATCAGTCCGATTCTCCAATCAAAAACAAGCAGCATAAGGATGATCATCAAAGTCTCTAAAATCCCCTGCGTTGTCAGCATAACCACCCTGGCCGCTATATCTCCTAGTGATTCCATCGTATTGGTTGTCACCGAAGAAATTTCCCCAATACTGTTGGAATTAAAATATCCCATCGGAAGGTAACGCAGATGCTCTGCAATTTTGATTCTCGTAAAAGCACTTGCATTATAGCCACCTTCTGTCTGAAGTACCGTAGAACTTCTCTTACATATAACAGCAATCACAATCGCAATGACCATAATGGCTAAGGAACCTCCGATATATTTTCCTATCGGTTTTCCACCAAGCAAACCAATCAATATGTACATAATGGCTGGTATCTTCATTGCAGATGCAAGTGCTTCTACAAGCCCAATGACCATCGACAGTTTGAATTTGTTTCCATTTTCCCTCCCTGAAAATCGAAAGAATTTCGCCAGAATCTCAAACATATCATTCGCCCTCCTTTACGGTATCTTTTACTGAAATATGGGCATTCCACATTTCCTTATAAAGCGGGCATGACACCAGAAGCTGCTCATGCGTGCCATGTGCTGTCACGTTTCCATCATTTACCACAAAGATCTGGTCACTGTCATTAACGGTAGAAAGCCTGTGTGCTATGACGATCAGTGTCTTTCCGTCCACCAGTTTTGCAATGGATTTTTGTAATATAGCTTCGTTTTCCGGATCGGTGTAGGCAGTTGCCTCATCTAAAATGACGATCGGTGCATCCTTTAGCATCGCCCGGGCAATCGAGATACGCTGTCTCTCTCCTCCCGACAGATGTCCACCGGCACCGCCTACAACGGTATCAAATCCATTTTCTAACTGCATGATAAATTCATAACAGCCGCTCTTCTTTGTAACCTCAACCACCTGTTCATCCGTAGCGTTTGGATTTCCCTGTCTGATATTTTCACGAACTGTCTCATTAAACAGATAATTGTCCTGCGCGACATAGGCAATTTTCCGGTTGAAATCTGTAAGTGCCAGCTCTTTTACATCAACCCCACCGATTTTAATGCTGCCGGAATCCACATCCCATAAAGATGCGATTAGCTTTGCGATAGTTGACTTTCCGCTTCCGGAAGGTCCAACAATTGCATTTACAGTCCCTGCTTTCAGTTCCATATTTACTCCATGCAGGATTTCTTTGTCGTGATAGCCAAACCTTACATTTTCAAGAATGATGGAATTATCTTTTGGAACATCTTTACTTTTATCCGGACGTTTTAACTCCGGCTGTTCTAAAATACCTGCTATCTCATCAACGATCACTCCGATTTTCCCAAGGTCATCTGTATAGGAGCCCACCGTGATCAGAGGCCCGACAATTCCCAGTGAGAGAATGATACAAATGACAAAATCAGATAACTCTAAGGTTTTATTCGATACATAATAGGCTCCAAAAGGCAATACTGTAAGAAGTGTATACGGTGTCACCACCATCATCAATGCATGATAGACAGAACATCTTCTCATCCATGAAATGAAAGAATCCGCATATTTCCTTGCCGCTTTTGTAAATTTAGCATAAGAGCTTTCTGTCTTTCCAAATGCCTTTATGACCTCTATTCCGTCAATATATTCTACCGCAGCATCATTCAGCTCCTTTGTGGTCTTAACCGTCCTTTCAAAACTTGGCTTATAATCCAGCATCATTCCAAAATATGAGAAAAGTCCAACAACAATCGGAACTAAAGACCAAAGTGCCAGCCGATAGTCTGTCAGGAAGAAATAAATCAGGATTACAACCGGTGCAAGCAGATTGGAGGTAAATTCTGGTACTATGTGAGCCAGAGTTGTCTCGATACTGTCAATTCTTTCCACCATGATATTTTTAAAAGTACCTGACGGTGTATCTTTCACATATCCAAGAGGTACCCTGGCAAGCTTGTCGCAACACGCTTTTCTTATATTTGCAAGTACCACAAAAGTTGCTTTATGTGACAATGACGTTGAAAGTGAATGAAACAGTTCTGCGATCACAAACGACAGTGCGATCAGGACTGCTTTTATCAGATATTTTTCAAACTCCTTTTCACCGTTTAAAAACAGTTTCACCACATCCGCAATTATAAAGTACGGAAGAATCTTAAAAATAACATTTCCTATTGCGAGCAATACACTCCACACATAGGCACTTCTTTTTTGTCCAGCCCATGTCAGTATCCAGCTGACTGCTGACTTTTTCTTTTCTT
>ENA-OQKV01000757-OQKV01000757.1-human-gut-metagenome-genome-assembly--contig:-NODE-757-length-10868-cov-2.903175_pt1 | contig 10868 bp, 11 predicted proteins | sample MGYA00242655_ERZ504811 | MGnify/ENA primary metagenome ERZ504811 (study PRJEB26092, sample SAMD00036406) | human gut metagenome | host: Homo sapiens | study: EMG produced TPA metagenomics assembly of...
TCTTTTTCTTGTCCACCAATGGCTGCTCTACCATGTTCTTAGCTATTCTGGCACCCATGGCTGTTTTGTCTTATCTAATACCCATAAGAGTGAACCTTTTTTTGTTTATCACGTAATGTCTCACAAAGTTCCAAATTTCTACGGCTGGAGCTGTCGATGATCATAAATTCACTTGTCTCATAAGCTTCAATATGCATCAGATGATCCAGAGAACTCTTCTGTGTCTCATGAAGATATCCAAGCAATGCACCAGTTGCGATCACTCCCATTGGATGATCCAAAAGTCCAAGACCTTCTAAATTCCCTACTTTGAACTGACGCTTGATCCTTTCCTCTGCCTGTTCTTCATCAAAATGGTATGGCTCAATGCTTGAGATCACGATCGACATCTTGTCTTTTAAGTAATCAAAATCCATGCCACTGATCAAAAATGCATCATTACAAATGATCTCTGCCGGCTCGAACTTGAAGATCTCATCTCTGACTTTCGCTAAACTATCCATTGATGTTGTTCTAAAATCCCCCGTTGTAACATCAACAAATGAAATTCCGTAACTTCCATCATTTGCAAAAATACACATCAGATAGTTATTCTTCTCATCATCAAGACTCTGCTGGGAAATATTCGTTCCTGGCGTTACAATACGCACGATCTCTCGTTTTACGATTCCCTTTGCCTGGCTTGGATCTTCAACCTGCTCACAGATCCCGACTTTATATCCTTTTTCTACTAATTTATTTAAATAGGAATCCACAGCATGATAAGGAACGCCACACATTGGTGCGCGCTCCTCAAGTCCACAGTTCTTCCCTGTTAATGTGATCTCTAATTCTTTGGATGCTGTCAGTGCATCATCAAAGAACATCTCATAGAAATCTCCGAGACGATAAAATAAGATACAATCTTTATTCTCTTCTTTGATCTGCATATACTGCTGCATCATTGGTGTCAGTTTTCCTTTTTTAGCCATGGATCTGCTCTCCCATATAATAGAAACCTTTTTCCTCAACTAATTTAACATCTGCCATTGTACCAATCTGTTCTTTACATCCTTTAAAATGAACTAACAGGTTATTTTCCAATCTTCCTGTTAACATTCCTTCTTCGTGCGTATTCTCTTCTTCGATCAGAACTCTCTCGATATCTCCGACTTTCTTCTTGCAATTCTTTGCAGATGTCTCTTTTAATAAGGCAAGAAGTCTGTCAAAACGATCTTTGATCACATCTTTGTCCACCTGATCTTCCATGCTCGCTGCTGGTGTTCCGGAACGTTTCGAATATACATATGTGTATGCACTGTCAAATCCAACTTCTCTTACAACATCTAATGTCTCCTTGAAATCTTCTTCTGTCTCTCCAGGGAATCCTACGATAATATCTGTTGTAAAAGACACTCCAGGGATTCTCTCCTGAATCTTCTTAGCAAGTGCCACATACTGTTCTTTTGTATAATGACGGTTCATCAATTTTAACAGGCGGCTGCTTCCTGACTGCATTGGAAGATGCATATGTTTACATACTTTCTTGCTTGTTGCCATCACTTCGATCAGATCATCCGATAAATCCTTTGGATGTGGTGTCATAAAACGGATTCTTTCTAGTCCTTCGACTTTCTCTACTTCTCTTAATAATTCAGCAAAAGACATTGGTTCTTCTAATGTCTTTCCATAAGAATTTACATTCTGTCCAAGAAGCATCACTTCTTTGACACCTTCTGATACGACCTGCTTTACTTCTTTGATGATATCTTCCGGCTTACGGCTTCTTTCTCTTCCTCTTACATATGGCACGATACAGTAACTGCAGAAGTTATTGCATCCATACATAATATTAACTCCACATTTGAATGAGAATTTACGGTCACTTGGAAGATCTTCCACGATCTGGTCTGTATCTTTCCAAATATCAACGATCATTCCCTTGGAGTCTACTCTTGCTTTTAATAATTCTGCTAATTTAAAGATATTGTGTGTTCCAAAGATGATATCTACAAATTTATAGCTTGAACGAATCTTCTCGATCACATGCTCTTCCTGCATCATACATCCACATAACCCGATCATCATCTGTGGATTTCTCTCTTTCATCTTCTTAACCTGCCCCAAATGTCCATATAACTTTGTATTGGCATTCTCACGAACTGTACATGTATTAAAGATCAGGAAGTCTGCTTCTTCTGTTTCAACTTCTTCACATCCGATCGTTTCTAAGATCCCTAATAACTTTTCAGAGTCTTTTTCATTCATCTGGCAGCCAAATGTGGTTACATGGCATGTGAGCTTTCTTCCCAATTCTTCAGACTTTTTTCTGAACCCATTTTTTTCATTTCTTCCATATATTCATACTGTCTTGACGACTCGTTCTTTAACTGTTCCATTCTATTATTTCTCCTACTTTATATAAATTCATCTCTATTTTTACAGTATCTTTGATTATAACATGAATGTTCTGCTTAGACAATTTTAATTTTGTGGCAACTACTCTTCAACCAAATTTTTCGATATTTTTCTTGTCACATTGCTTCGTTTAAAGTAAAATATAAGTAATATTTATGTTAAGTTATTGTTAAGAAGGAGAACTGTCGTATGAACTATACTATCATACTTGCTCTGATGGGAGGCCTTGGCCTCTTTCTTTATGGGATGAAACTGATGAGCGATGGACTTGAGAAAGCTGCCGGTGCGAAGCTTCGCCGGATTCTTGAAATATTTACTACAAACCGTTTAACGGGTATGTTAGTCGGAATCTTTTTTACCGCTGTTATTCAGTCCTCTAGTGCTGCTACTGTTATGGTAGTCAGCTTTGTAAATGCAGGGCTTATGAACCTGTCTCAGGCTGCTGGAGTTATCCTTGGTGCTAACATTGGTACTACTGTTACTTCCCAGCTTGTTTCTTTTAACCTTTCTGAGATTGCCCCTGTCTTTTTAATGGCGGGTGTTATTATGGTATTATTTATAAATAATCCTACCGTTCAGAAAGTGGGAGAAGTTATTCTTGGATTTGGTGTTTTATTTATGGGATTAACTTCCATGTCAAGTGCTATGTCTGTGTTAAGGAATTCACCTTTGATCACATCTTACCTTCAGACGCTGGATAACCATTTCCTTGGTGTTTTATTTGGATTTATCATGACTGCGATCTTACAGAGTTCTTCTGTTACTGTAAGTATCGTTCTTTTGATGGCATCTCAGGGATTATTACATCTTCCAATCTGCTTCTTTATTATTCTTGGATGTAATATGGGATCTTGTGTGTCCGCATTGCTTGCCAGCTTAAGTGGTAACAAAGGTGCAAAACGTGCTGCGATGATTCATTTCTTATTTAATATATTTGGAAGTATCATCATCTTTACAGGACTTAGCTTTGCACTTACTCCTATCACAAACTTTTTCTTAAGTATTTCCGGTGGAAATCTTGGACGAAGTGTTGCAAATGCTCATACAACATTTAAGATCATTGAAGTATTATTTATGTTCCCATGTACACCTTTAGTTGTTGCATTAACAGAGAAGATCATCCGTGGAAAAGATGAAAAAGTTCACCATAATGAACTGCAGTATATTACAGAGATTTCCTTAAAATCTCCTGCAACAATGATCCCTCAGGCGAAGAATGAGTTAAGACGTATGGCTAATATGGCACAGGAGAATTTAGACCATGCCATCCACGGATTTCTAAATCAATCCGATGAATTTGTTGATAAAATCTATCATCGCGAGGAAGATATCAATAATGTCAGTCATGCGATCACTGATTATCTGGTAAAGTCCAACCAGCTATCACTGCCTTTAGCCGATCAGAAGATCTTGGGTTCCATGTTTTATGTTGTTAATGATATCGAACGTATCGGTGATCACGCAGAAAATTTTGCTGATTTTACAAAAACAGAGATCAAACATAACACTGGACTTACTGGAGATGCAAAAGAAGAGATCAAAAAGATGTACACTGCTGTTTCCAAACTGTTAAAACTTTCCCTGGAATGTTTCATGGAACAAGATGGTGTCAACAAACCTGAAGAAAAGCTTGCTGAGATTGCAATTCTGGAAGCTTCGATTGACAAAATGGAACGCAGATATCAAAAACACCATATCAAACGTCTTGCCAAAGGCGAATGTGAGCCAAGAGCTGGTTTATTGTTCTCCGATATGCTTTCTGAATTAGAGCGTATTGCTGATCATAGTGTGAATATTGCTTATTCCATGAGTGATGAAGATGAAGATGAAATACTTGCTGCTGAGAGTGAAGCCCTCACTGCTAAGAATTAAATTTGAGTTGAACCTAGAATATAAGAAAAGGATCTGCAAACCCTTTTGATACTTTATGTATCTTTGATCTGCAGATCCTTTTTCTTTTTGCTTTTATAACTCTATCACTTTATAATCTATAGGTGCTACATTTGCCTTGATCACAGCGTTGCTCAAGTTCTTTAACAGTGCCTGTAATGCATTCTCATTTACACCTTCTTTGACCTTGTTGAGATCTAGATTGATCTCTTCTTTTTTCATCGTCGGATTGACGAGAAGTAATATTGCTTTGTTCTCACTTGCTTCTCCAAAGACATCTTTTTTCTCACTGATAAATCTTAAGATCGCAAGGACATTTTCAGTCGGTGCCATGTATATCCTGTCTGTAAGACTTTTTCCCGGTTTCTAAGGCTAGTCAGTCTCAAAACTTCCTGATAGGTTTCTTTGTCATTTTCAAAAAATGCTCCTCGGTTAAATGGGTCCATCAGTCCATGCATTCCATATTCGTCTCCATAATAAATGCATGGCATTCCTGGGACAAAGAACTGAACTGCCATTGCAAGTCTTGTGAGTGCTTTTCCTTTCTGATCCATCTTTGATGTTATAACATATTCTGCCTGCTGCTCTCTCGATGGCAGATTCTCATTCATTCCAGTTGCAAGTGTTGTCCGAATTCTTGGAATATCATGAGAAGATAACAGGTTCATCAGTGCATAATACAATGGTTTTGGATAATTACACTGCTGGGATATCAAGAATGTCTTCATATCTTTGGCACTTTGATTACCGAGTAAATAATCTGTAACGTTGACTTTCAGCGGATAGTTCATTGCGCTGTCTAAGCCTTTACCCAAAGCATATTTACGTTTCGTTCCGTAACTTTCTTTGGTTGTGACATCTTCCCATACCTCACCGATCAGTGTATAATTCTTGAATTTCTTCTTTAATTCACTTCGCAATTTAAAGATAAATTCATCTGGAAGTTCGTCTGCAACATCCAGACGGAATCCTGATGCTCCAAGTTTTAACCAATGCTTGATCACCGAATCTTCTCCTGTGATAATGTAATCAACAAACTTTTCATTTAATTCATTGACTTCCGGCAGTGTTTCAAACCCCCACCAGCTCTTATAAGTTCCATCTTCGTTAAAGTCATACCAATCATAGTACTTTGACTCTTCCCCTTGATATGCCCCTGGTTCTTCGTAATTTCCCTTTTTGTTAAAATAGACACTATCATCCCCAGTGTGGGAATATACCCCATCCAAGATCACATGAATCCTGCGTTCTTTGGCAAGCTGGCATAGCCGCTTAAAATCTTCGTTATTTCCAAGGAATGGATCGACTTTCTTATAATCTGATGTATTATAGCGGTGGTTTGATGCTGCTTCTCCGATCGGATTCAGATAAATACAACTGATCCCCAATCGTTTCAGATCATCAAGTTTGGATATGATTCCCTCAATATCTCCACCAAAATAATCACATGGATCATAAAATTCTTTTCCTGGAAGTGGTCCAAATACTGGCTGTTCTTCCCAGTCATCATGCAGATAGACCGTTCTTCCCATATTTTCATGATATGCTTTCCCGTGTTTCATATTTTCTTTGTTTCCCTGGCAGAAACGATCTGGGAAAATCTGATACATGATTCCTTTTGACATCCACCTTGGGGTATCAAAATTTTCTTCATATACGGTGATCTGAAAACTATCCGGGTTGTCATCAACGATCATTCCTTCTCCTTGTGTCTTCCCATGTCTGGCTCCATAAAAATAACATTTCCCATGTTCCCAGATTCTGAAATAATACCAGACAACACCTGCTTCACTGGTCATCTTTATGTGTTCTTCCATGCAGTCTTTTTTTCGTTTCATCTCATACTCCCGGTGAAAACTTTCAGAATACATGATGATCTCTGCCTTATTGACTTCCTGCCCTACATCATACAGGCGGATCATCATCTCGCTTCCACATGTGACTGCACCTACGGGAGTTCTGTATTTTTCTACTGACGCGTTATGAATCATAATTTAATCTCATCTTTTTTGTAACTCTTATTTTACTGGTTTCAGATTCCAGATTTTTTCATTATATTGTTCAATCGTTCGGTCTGATGAAAAATATCCGGATTTTGCTGTATTAACAATTGCTTTTTTAATCCATTCATCCTTATGATCGACATACAAATGATATACTTTTTCATATGTTTCAATATAAGACGGAAAATCTGCAAGTATGTAGTATGGATCTGCCTCTCCATATTCCCCAAATAAAAGATTCTGGTAAATCTCTGAATATTTTCTGTTTCCGTATCGTAACAGATTTCCTTCGATCAGACAATTACATACATCACGGATTCCTGGATGATTCTCGAAAATAATCCCTGGATTGTATGTATGGTACATTTTTTTATTGTAATTACCCTCAGCGCTGTCCCCGAAGATAAAGATATTCTCCTGACCTACACGCTCTGCGATCTCTATATTGGCTCCATCCATAGTGCCGATCGTCAATGCACCATTCATCATAAATTTCATATTTCCTGTTCCAGATGCTTCCATTCCTGCGGTAGAAATCTGCTCACTGATATCTGCTGCCGGAATCAGTATCTCCGCAACCGATACACAATAATTTTCTACGAAAACCACCTGAATCTTTCCGTCCATATCTGGATCTTTATTCACCATTTCCTGAATGGAATGGATCAGCCTTATGATCTCTTTTGCCCTGGCATATCCCGGTGCTGCTTTCGCCGCAAAAATAAATGTGATCGGTGTTGTAATACATGCTGGATCTTTTTTGATCTTCTGATATATATAAATGATATGCAGACATTTTAACAGCTGTCGTTTATACTCATGCAAACGTTTGCAATGAACATCAAAAAATAGATTCTGGGTTCACTTCGATCCCTTGCTTTTCTTTGATATACTTTGCAAAACGGATCTTATTATTTCGTTTGACCTTCTCATATTTTTTACAAAATTCTTTGTCATCTTTATATGGAAGGATCTGTTCAAACAGACGGTAATCCTTTAAAATATCCCCTTTCACATACTCTCTTACCAGATGATATAGCCCCTGATTGGCCAGTGCTAACCAGCGTCTGTGTGTGATCCCATTTGTGATCGCAAGATATTTTTGTGGAAAGATCTGATAAGATCCTTTAAAAATCCTCGTTTTTAAAATATCAGCGTGAAGATTTGAAACACCATTGATCCTGCGGCAAAGAGCTACGCATAGGTTTGCCATGCGGATCTCATTGTTTCCGATCACTGCCATCTGTGCGATCTTTTCTTCTTCCTTGCTGTAATATACGGAAAGTTTCTGACAATATTTCTCATTGATCGCACAAATGATCTGATAGATTCTTGGAAGCAGTAAACGAAACATATTCTCATCCCAACATTCCATTGCTTCTGACATAATTGTATGATTCGTATAATGAAATATCTTCTTGACCATACCGTAGGCCTCATCCCATCCAAAATCTTCTTCATCCATTAGAATCCTCATAAGTTCTGGCATCGCCAATGCCGGATGTGTCTCATTGATCTGAATGACAACATGTTCTGGCAAGGAGTTCAGATCATCAAATACTGCTTTATGTCTCTTGATCATCGACTGCATCGTTGCAGATGCCAGAAAATAAAACTGTTTTAAACGCAGCATTTTACCCTGCATATGATCATCTGACGGATATAAGACTTTCGAGATTGCTTCTGCAAATGTCTGGTCTGCCATCGCTTTATCATAGATTCCTTCATTAAACGAATGAAAATCGAACCGCCGCTTGCTTCTGGCACTCCACAGACGAAGAGTTGCTGGCGTCTTAGTCTTGTATCCAATGATCGGTACATCATATGGGACTGCAATGACGGTATTATAATCTTTATGTTCAATCTTTAATCCATTCTCTGTCCAGTTTTCCTGAATCGTTCCATTAAAATGTACTTCCACACTTAATTCCGGGCGCTCGATCTCCCAAACATTTCCATCTCTTAACCAGTCATCTTCCATCTCAATCTGCGTTCCATCTACAATTTTCTGACGAAACATTCCATATTCATATCGGATCCCACATCCGAGTACTGGAAGTTCCATCGTAGAAAGTGAATCCAAAAAACATGCTGCCAGTCGTCCTAGTCCTCCATTTCCAAGTCCTGCATCATTTTCTTCATCCGTAATCTTATCAAAATCAAGTCCCATCTCCCAGAATGCTTCCCGATATGCCTCATATAATCCTTGACTGATCAGATTATTAGAAAATGCCCTTCCCATCAAAAATTCGGCTGACATATAGTAAAGTTTCTTAACTCCCTGCTCTTGTACCCTTTTTCTGCTGTCTGCCCAGGATATCATGATATCATCCCTGATACACTCCGCTGCTGCCTTATAGATCTCATCATTTGTTGCCTCACTGATCGTTCTTCCAAGTGCATGAATTAATTTATTCTCGATCCGTTGTCCGATCTTATTGCTGTCCATATAGTCCATTGTGATCTAAGCCTCCTTTCTAGTCTTTATCTTTGACCTGTAAATTTATCTCATTTTTTGTCTTTATGAAGAATGGGCATCTTAAAATAAGATGCCCATTCTTCTTTTGAATTTATAATACACTATTATACATATCAAGATAAATCTTTGCAGATTTTGCAAAACTGTTATCGGATTCCATCGCTCTTTGGATCAATCCATGTTTTCTCTTTGGACTCTGCAATGTCTGTAATGCATAACGGATTGCTCCCAGCATCTCATGTGCATTGTAGTTTGCAAATGAGAATCCATTTCCTGTGTCCTCGTATTCATTGTAACTTTGTACTGTATCACGAAGTCCACCTGTCTCACGTACGATTGGAAGTGTTCCATAACGAAGTGCGATCATCTGAGAGATTCCACATGGTTCAAATTTGGATGGCATTAAGAAGAGATCACTTCCTGCATAAATCTGGTGTGCAACTGCATTATCATATGCGATATATGAGCATACTCTTCCTTTGTATTTTTCTTCCATGTAACGGAAAAATTCCTCATATTCATAATCACCCGTTCCGAGAATGACAAATGCGACATTCTCTGTACACATGATCTCATCCAACATGTATTTCACAAGATCCAGACCTTTCTGCTCTGTTAATCTTGTAACCATACCGATGATCGGAACTCCTGGTGTGATCGATAATCCAAGAGCCTTGATCAGTTCCTGTTTATCTTTCTTCTTTCCAGAAAGATCATCTTTGTTAAAATGATATGGAATCAATGGATCTGTCTCTGGATTAAATTCTTCCTGATTCATTCCATTTAAGATTCCCCATGTATCTCCTGCTCTCGCATTTAAGATACCTTCCTGACGGTATGCAAATGCTGGATCACGAATCTCCTGTGCATAAGTTGGACTTACTGTGCTTAAACGATCTGCAAACACAAGTGCTGCTTTCATGAAACTTGCACATTCATAGTTATGCATAAATTCTGGTGTGTCATACTTTGGATCGATTCCTAACCAATGTTCAAACTGATCGAAACCAAATTCTCCTTGATACATCATATTATGGATCGTAAAGATCGTCTTTGCATGTCCAATATCCCAATGTCCGTACTGTGTGCGGAGTAAGATAGGGATCAGACCTGTCTGCCAGTCATGGCAGTGCACTACATCCGGCTGAAAACCGATCACAGGCAGTGCAGAAAGCGCTGCGCGGCAGAAGAAACAGAATTTCTCCAGATCCCAATACCAGTCCCCGTATGGTTTTGGTCCATTAAATAACTTTCATTGTCAATAAAATAAAATGTAATACCCTCATGTACATACTGAAGGATTCCCACATAACGGCTCTGTCCCAGATAATCCATGTAAAAGTGGTCCACATACTGCATCTTGTCCCGCCATTCCTGTTTAATACACAGGTATTTAGGGATAATGACTCTCACATCAAAGTATCTTTTGTCAAAGCACTTTGGAAGTGAACCGACTACGTCTGCCAATCCCCCTGTTTTTATAAATGGTACTGCTTCAGATGCTGCAAATAAAATCTTTTTCATCCAAACCTCCCTCTCCCAAGTTACAGGCGGCGTTTTGCCTTAATCTATAGTATACCGTACTTTTGAGAAATAAGAAAGAAGTTATTAGTAAATTTTTTATAACGAAATCTTTACATGGAACATTCCATTTATAACCCAATTTTCTTATAATCTAAGCAGATCTTATCGGCGATCAGGGCGATAAACTCTGAATTAGTCGGCTTCCCTTTCCCCGTACTGATGGTATACCCAAACAGCTCATCGATCACTTCCAGGCTGCCTCTGCCCCAGGCAACCTCAATGGCATGGCGGATCGCCCGTTCTACGCGGCTGGAACTGGTATAATTTTTCTTTGCGATCTCTGGATACAGGATCTTCGTCACTGCTTCCATCATTTCCCGGTCTTTTACTACCATAGTGATGGCATCCCGCAGATACTGATTAACCTTTTATGTGTGCCGGTATACCTAATTCATGGAGCATTTTGGTAATATCTGTCTCCAAATGCTCTTTTAAGTACTCTTCCTTGTTATATTTTTCCTCTTCCGGTGTAGATGCTTTCTGTGGCGCCTCTAACACCTTTCCCATAACCGGGC
>ENA-OQKV01000758-OQKV01000758.1-human-gut-metagenome-genome-assembly--contig:-NODE-758-length-10821-cov-5.920142_pt1 | contig 10821 bp, 8 predicted proteins | sample MGYA00242655_ERZ504811 | MGnify/ENA primary metagenome ERZ504811 (study PRJEB26092, sample SAMD00036406) | human gut metagenome | host: Homo sapiens | study: EMG produced TPA metagenomics assembly of...
TTCAGCAAAATCTTTTGGCTTATAATTTGTGATATTTGATGTATTCATAATAATTTACTCCTTTGAGTATATTTAAACACATTTAATCACATTTAACAATATATTCAATTACTTATTTTCTCCTCCTAGGTTGTTGCTACTACTTTTATTTTATGGTACGGAATTTTCGGCAACCCGCCAGCCGGGACTTTTCAATGCTCAGGTTCTTCGGGCTAAGAGGCTGTATGAATTATGATTTTGGTTTTCTATGCTTGACGCGACCGGCTTTTACACACCTTCCGAAAATTCCTTACGCTGTGGTGTTATTTAGAAAATCAGAATATGCAGGCACTTGGCCTGCACATTCTGGAATGTTGGATATTTTTTTATATTACATTCTCTCGTGGCATGTACGTGAGATTACATCGAGCTGCTGCTCTCTTGTGAGGTCGATGAACTTAACTGCGTATCCTGATACTCGGATTGTGAAGTTTGCGTACTCCTCCTTCTCAGGATGCTCCATTGCATCGATGAGCTTCTCTTTACCGAATACGTTTACATTGAGGTGATGTGCACCCTGATCGAAGTATCCGTCCATTACGTTTACAAGGTTGTCGATTCTCTCTCCCTCGTTGTTTCCGAGTGCTCCCGGATTGATGGTCTGTGTATTTGAGATTCCATCAAGCGCCCACTCATATGGAAGCTTTGTGAGTGAGTTTAAGGATGCGAGAAGTCCGTTCTGCTCTGCGCCGTATGATGGGTTTGCTCCCGGTGAGAGTGGCTCTCCGGCTTTACGTCCGTCAGGCATTGCTCCTGTAGCTTTTCCGTATACTACGTTTGATGTAATTGTAAGGATTGATGTTGTAGGCTCTGAATCACGGTATGTGTGATGCTTCTTTAACTTGTCCATGAATGTCTTAAGAAGCCATACACCGATTTCGTCCGCGCGGTCATCATCGTTTCCGTATTTAGGGAACTCTCCCTCGATTTCGAAATCCTTTGCCAGTCCGCTCTCGTCACGTACTACTTTAACCTTTGCATATTTGATTGCTGAAAGAGAATCGATTACGTGTGAGAATCCTGCGATTCCTGTTGCGAATGTTCTCTTTAAGTCCGTATCCATGAGTGCAAGCTCTGCTGCCTCATAGTAGTATTTGTCATGCATGTACTGGATAAGGTTTAACGTATTTACATAGATGTCTACTAACCAGTCCATCATCTTGTCGTATTTCGCCATTACCTCGTCATAGTCAAGGTACTCTGCTGTGATAGGTGCGTAGTTTGGTCCTACCTGCTCGCCTGATTTCTCATCAACACCACCGTTGATAGCGTAGAGGAGACATTTTGCAAGGTTTGCACGTGCTCCGAAGAACTGCATCTCTTTACCTGTCTGTGTTGCAGATACACAGCAGCAGATTGCATAATCATCGCCCCATACAGGCTTCATTGCGTCATCGTTCTCATACTGGATTGAGCTTGTCTCAATTGAGATGCGGGCTGCATAATCCTTGAAGGTCTGAGGAAGCTTTGATGAGTAGAATACCGTGAGGTTTGGCTCCGGTGCAGGTCCCATGTTCTCTAATGTATGGAGGAAACGGAAGTCTGTCTTTGTAACCATTGAACGTCCGTCCACACCTGTTCCTGCCACGTCAAGTGTTGCCCATACAGGATCACCTGAGAATAACTGGTTGTATGAAGGGATACGTGCAAATTTAACCATACGAAGCTTCATTGTAAAATGGTCGATGAGCTCCTGTGCTTCCTGCTCTGTAAGGATGCCCTTGTCCATATCTCTCTTGATGTAAATGTCAAGGAATGTAGATACACGTCCTACTGACATTGCTGCGCCATTCTGTGTCTTGATTGCTGCAAGGTATCCGAAGTATAACCACTGAACTGCCTCTTTTGCGTTTGTTGCAGGTCTTGAGATATCATATCCGTAAATCTCTGCAAGCTTCTTCATATCCTCAAGACATTTAATCTGCTCTGCAATTTCCTCTCTTAAACGGATAACATCATCTGTCATCTGTCCACAGCCACAGTTTGCCTTATCCTTCTTTTTCTCCTCGATGAGGTAATCAAGTCCGTATAATGCTACACGACGGTAATCGCCCACGATACGTCCACGGCCGTATGTGTCAGGAAGTCCTGTAAGGATCTTTGCATGACGGACCTTCATCATCTCAGGTGTGTATGCATCGAATACTGCTGTGTTGTGTGTCTTATGATATTTTGTGAAAATTTCCTTGAGCTTTTCGCTTACATTGTAACCATATGTCTCAGCAGCCTGTACCGCCATCTTGATTCCACCGTAAGGCATGAATGCTCTCTTTAACGGCTTATCTGTCTGAAGACCTACAATCTGCTCGAGGTCCTTTAATGACTCATCTATATATCCAGGGCCGTAAGCTGTGATTCCTGTTACAACCTCTGTCTCCATGTCAAGAACTCCGCCCTTGGAACGCTCCTCTTTCTGTAATTTCTGAAGCGCATCCCACAGCTTGTTTGTAGCATCTGTCGGATCAGCTAAAAAACTCTCGTCTCCGTCGTATGGAGTGTAGTTGTCCTGAATAAACTGACGGACGTTGATTTCCTCTTTCCAAAGACGTCCTTCAAATCCATCCCACTCTTTCATTTCTATCATTGTAATATCCTCCTTAAAATGTGTGAATGTTACTTCATTTGATTAGTTTTGTTTAACTGTGGTTAGTATATACTTACTACAGCATTTTTGTCAATATCCATGTTGTTTCTTTTGAGATACATTCCCTGGTTATTTATACGACTATGGCTGATTTTATAATCAAAAAGAGCCAACTGTCCGGGTTTATCGCCCAGACGGTCGGCTCTTATTTGTTATATTTCATGTGGTTATTCCACTTATCCGTCAGTCATATAACACGTTCATAGTAGACTATTTTTCTCAATAAAGCAATAGTGTTTTAGAACTATTTTTATTCTTTTCTATTCCGCACGGACCGCCCAGCGCATCTTCGTGGACCTGGCACGTCCGTTCTGAGCACATTCCTGTGCTGATGGACGAATCACATCCTTGGAATAGTCGCTGTATATTCCTGCTTTATATCCTGCCTTGAGTGCTTTTTTGACCAGCTTGTCCTCTCCTGAATGGAAGGTAAGGATGGCAGCTCTTCCACCAGGCTTTAATGCTCCCGGAAGCTTTTCCATAAACTCATATAGCACCTCAAACTCATGGTTTACGTCTATGCGGAGCGCCTGAAATGTGCGCTGACAGGTCTTTTTGATTATGTCCTTCTTATCCTTTTCAGGGAGAAAATCGAGTGTCTGCTCTATAATGTGACGAAGCTTTGTGGTCGTATCTATGCGGTTGCCCTTCCTGATCTCGTCTGTGATAGCCTTTGCAAGCTCCTCGCAATACGGCTCATCTGAGTTCTCATAGAGCATACCCGAAAGCTCCTCACGGGATATATTGTCAAGCCGCTCTGCCGCACTGATACCGGCATTTGGATTAAGACGCAGATCCAGCGGTCCATCCACCTTAAACGAAAATCCACGCTCAGGATTATCTATCTGCATTGATGAAACTCCCAGATCGGCAAGTATGAAATCAAAGCCTCCTACTTCCTTTGCAATCTCATCTATTGTGCAGAAGTTCTGAAGCTTTATGGTGAGAATATCCTCTCCAAAACCTGCTTCCGCGAGACGCTTTTTTGTCTTTTCAGACTCGATTGGGTCAACATCTGTAGCAAACATATGTCCCTGTCCTTCAAGCTTTTCAAGCATTGCCCTTGTGTGGCCACCGTATCCGAGTGTGGCATCAAAGCCTGTCTGCCCCGGCTTTATGTCCAGAAAATCTATGATTTCTTTTACCATTATGGATATGTGCATGCCCGCAGGAGTATTTCCCTTGCTGATGACATGCTCAATTGTATCCTTGTATTTCTCCGGATTTAATTCCTTGTATTTTTCCTCAAATTTTTTGGGATATTTTCCGCTATAGTGCACGCGGCGCTTGTGCTGTTTTTCTTCGCTCATTTTATGCTCCGTTTCATTCTGGGTTAGAACTGTTATGCTGACTTTTGCTACAGTATAACTTTTATTTTACTTTTCCGCAAGATAATGACTTACATTCCTATACCATCTGCACGAGCCACACGTCGCTTTTCACCATGAAGTATCCGATGACTACCTTTATCAGCTCTGTGGCCTGCACAAGGAAGTACACTGCTACTATGCCAAGTGCAGTGTATTTGGCGAGCACAAATGCCACCGGCACCACTATCACCCACGTAAATACGGAGTCAAACAGAAATGTGACCAGTGTCTTGCCGCCTGAGCGGAGTGTGAAATACGACGAATGTGTAAATGCACAAAACGGCATAATTATCGCTGATACCGCTATGAAGCTTGTTGCGAGTGATTTGATTTCATCGGTTGTGTTATATATCTGAGGGAAAAGTCCGCCTACCAGAAGCATGACCGCCGCCATTACAGAACAGCAGAACACACTGAACACTATCATCTTGTTATCCGCATCCTTTGCCTTTTCAAGCTCACCGGCTCCAAGATACTGCCCTACAACTATGCTGATGCATGCGCCAAGCTGTATAAACACTATATTGAAAAGGTTTGTTATCGTTGTCGCAATGTTTAAACCTGCGATTACCGAGAGCCCACGTACTGAATAGCACTGTGTAACCGTTGTCATGCCTGCTGCCCAAAAAAGCTCATTGAGCATGAGTGGCAGTCCCTTGATGAATATAGTCTTAAACTCACCAAACGGCATTCCTATTCCTCTGTAAGCGCCCTCGAGATATCTATTCTTATCCCTGTTTTTATGCGCCCACAGCACAACTATTATTGTCTCAATATATCGCGACATCACAGTGGCAATAGCGGCTCCCGCCACACCCAGCTTTGGTATCGGTCCTATTCCGAAGATAAGCAGAAAATCAAGCACCGCATTGCTTCCAACTGCTGCAAAGCTTGCAATCATCGGTACAAAAGTCTGTCCTGTTTCCTTTATGTTTGTCGCATAGGCCTGTGTCACCGCAAACGGTATGAGACCTATCATAACAATTTCCAGATATTCCTTTCCATATGCCAGTGCTACCTCCGTGGCACCGTTTCCTGCCGTATCTGTCAGATAAAGTGATATGAAACCTGTTCCGTTCGTGATAAACAGTGTCATCGCTATTGCTGTAACAAGCAGCGCTGCATACAGCTTGAATCTGAAGGAATACATATGCCCCTTATGATTTCCCTTGCCAAAATACTGTGCTCCGAATATACTTGCCGCTGACACCGCCCCAAATACAGCCAGATTGTACACAAATATGAGCTGGTTTACGATTGCTACTCCTGACATCTGCTCTGTACCAAGCTGTCCTACCATAATGTTGTCCAGAAAGCTTACCAGATTTGTGATTGCATTCTGGATTATCATTGGTATTGCCAGCATGAGATAGCGCTTATAAAATGCCTTGTCTCCTATATATTTTTGTCTGAATTTATGCATGTTTGTCCCCCTTTCGATTTCTCCATGGTTCTTTCGTGTAATGCTACTATTCTACTACGTCAGACTTTATTTTTCAAATATTTTATGTGTTTTTCCTTAACTTATTTTAGGATTCAGATTTTTGTATCATAATGGCCATGGGGCTACTATGACCTCGGTCTGCACAATGAAAACTTCGTAATTAAAGCTCCCGGCTGACAACACTGTTTGTGCTGTCACTCGGGAGCTCTTAATTTAATTTTTTATTATAGTTTTACTTTTTATGTCAATATCCTGTTTATTTGTTTACTGCCGGTTCATATCCTGTGTTTCCTGATATTTCCTGATTACGAAAAACATTGTAGTTCCATCACCCTCTTTGCTGGTAGCCCATATCTTGCCGCCGTGATCCTCTATAATCTTCTTTACGATGGAAAGTCCTATGCCGCTGCCTCCGGTAGCCGAATTTCTCGACGCATCCGCTCTGTAAAATCTGTCAAAAATATATGGCATATCTCTCTGGTTGATTCCTCGTCCATTGTCCTCGATTTCAACCTCTATGAAGTCACCAACATCATTTATCCTGATATCTATATAGCTTTGTGTCTTGTTCATATACTTCACCGAATTGCCGACTATATTATTAATCACACGGCGAAGCTGCTCCGGATCAGCAATGATAAGGACGTTACTATCCACATGATTCTCATATGAAAGCCTGATATTTTTTGCCTCAAGATCGAGTCCTATTTCCTCAACACAGTCGTTAAAATAATCTGTGACATTTATCTTCGCAAAATTGTATGGAATCCTGTTCGTATCAATCTTCGAGTAAAGTGTCAGCTCATTAATGAGCTTATCCATATCGTTTGCCTTATTGTAAATGGTTCTGACGTATTTATCGACCTTTTCAGGGGTGTTTGCCACTCCGTCAAGTATGCCCTCGGCGTAGCCCTTTACCGCGGTAATAGGAGTCTTTAAATCATGTGCGATATTGCTGATTAACACTCTGTTTTCAGACTCATTCGTCACCTTTTCCTCGGCATTTTTCTTGAGGCGCGCGCGCATCTGCTCAAACGCAGTACACAGCTCGCCAATCTCTCCGTCGCTCGGACTCGTCTCAAGCTCAAAGTCCAGATTGCCATCCTTGATATTTTCAGCGGCAATACGCAGCCTCTCTATCGGTGTGATGATACTCCTGTATATCCACACTATAAGCATGGCAGCCGTAGTAAGAAGTATCAATACAAGCGCAAATGCTCCCTCTATCAAAACAGTCCTGACCTCAGGGATCACGCACGCGGTTGATGTCACTATGTAAAGACTCGCCTTGTCACCATCACTGTCACGAAAATTAAGCTGCTTTATGAGCACCTTGTCATCACTGTCCATATAGCTGCTCACATCAGAGCTGCTCTGCTTATTGGATATTCGCGGAAGCTTTCTCAAAATATCATCATTGTCAATTCCACCATTGAAAATGAGCTCTCCTTCACTTTTCACTATGAGATATGAATACTTCTTCTCCAGCTTCTTATTTATCTTAGTCAGATAATCACTATCAAGAAGCTTGGATGGTTCTATGAGCGATGTCTTCTCGAGCTCATCATATGTGCGCCCTGTCACCTTGTTCAGAAACTGCACCGTGTCAGTGAGCGCGAGCATGCCCGCATCCTCCATGCCATATGTCTTGTTTATGGCCTTTAGCTGAATCTTATTGAAACCCACAAGCACTATACTGGTGAGCACAACAGGCACAAAAATAATTATGCAGAATGATATAGCAAGTTTTGTTTTTATCTTCATAGTATTCTCCATTTGAATAAATTAATAAGCCACTTTATATATACAACAAGGACATATCCTTTCGCATTTGAATTTGATATGTCCTATTAATACTACAATATCTACTATATTTTTTAAAAATCACTACAGCTTAAAACGGTATCCAACACCCCAAATAGTCTCAATATACTGAGGCTTTGCAGTGTTCATCTCGATTTTCTCACGAATCTTCTTGATATGTACAGTGACTGTCGCAATATCTCCGACCGAATCCATATTCCAGATTTCCTTGAAGAGCTCCTCCTTGGTAAATACATGGTTTGGATTCTCAGCAAGGAATGTGAGCAGATCAAATTCCTTTGTGGTAAACTGCTTTTCCTCTCCGTTTACCCAAACACGGCGGGCTGTTTTGTCAATCTTGATGCCACGAATCTCAACGATATCATTTTCAGGTGTAGCGCTTCCGATCAGGCGCTCATATCTGGCCAGATGAGCCTTTACCCTGGCAACAAGCTCTGATGGTGAAAACGGCTTTGTGACATAATCATCTGCACCGAGTCCGAGTCCTCTTATCTTGTCGATATCATCCTTCTTGGCTGAAACCATGAGTATCGGTGTATTCTTTTTCTCACGAATCCGCTTACAAATCTCAAAGCCATCAATGCCCGGCAGCATAAGATCCAAAATAAACAGATCAAAATCCTCCGCCAAAGCCCTTGCGAGACCGCTTGTGCCATCATTCTCCACCTCTACCTCAAAGCCGCTCAGCTCCAGGTAATCCTTCTCAAGATCAGCAATTGCAACCTCGTCCTCTACTATCAAAATTCTGCTCATATCCGTTCCTCCTGAAAATTTATTCGTTATCATATATCTATAGACATATTTATAGTTTTATTATTCGCGCATTCCACATTACTTCAGTATGCGGACTGAAAATTCTACGGTTATTTTAAAACACTATAATCATTATTTGATAAATCACTTACAACTAAATCATATATATCGATGATACCTTTTGACCCTTTATATAATAAAAAGCCATGGAAACCGACTCAATGTCAGTCCCATGACTTGATTATATCATATATCCGATAACTTCTGTCTAAATTTTCTCTAAATTCTTTCTAATATAATATAGGACTTTGTTTAGAGATACTTCTTGAGGTCCTCAACCTTATCAAGTGCCTCCCAAGGCAGCTTGATATCTGTACGTCCGAAGTGTCCGTATGCTGCTGTCTGGCGGTAGATAGGTCTTCTGAGATCAAGCATCTTGATGATTCCGGCCGGACGAAGGTCGAAATTCTCCCTTACGATTTCAACGATTCTGTCATCTGCAAGCTTTCCTGTGCCGAATGTATCAACCATGATAGATGTTGGCTGTGCAACACCGATAGCATATGAAAGCTGAATCTCACACCTGTCAGCAAATCCTGCTGCTACAAGGTTCTTTGCTACGTAACGTGCTGCGTATGCTGCTGAACGGTCTACCTTTGTACAGTCCTTTCCTGAGAAAGCTCCGCCGCCGTGACGTGCATATCCGCCGTAGGTGTCTACGATAATCTTACGACCGGTGAGACCTGCATCTCCGTGTGGTCCACCTATTACGAAACGTCCTGTAGGATTGATAAAGAACTTTGTCTCATCGTCAATCATATCCTTTGGAAGAATTGGATCAAATACATATTTCTTGATGTCCTCATGGATCTGCTCCTGGGTAACATCCTCGTCGTGCTGTGTTGAAAGTACAACTGCCTCAAGTCTTACCGGCTTTCCTGCCTCATCATACTCTACTGAAACCTGTGTCTTTCCGTCCGGACGAAGGTATGTAAGTGTGCCGTCTTTTCTAACCTTTGTGAGCTGGAATGCAAGCTTGTGAGCGAGTGCGATTGGGTATGGCATATACTCCTCAGTCTCATTTGTAGCATATCCAAACATCATTCCCTGATCTCCGGCTCCGGTGTCGAGGTCGTCTGTAAGGTCGCCCTCTTTTGCCTCGAGTGCCTTGTCAACTCCCATGGCGATATCAGCAGACTGCTTATCGATTGAAACCATTACTGCACATGAGTTTCCGTCGAGTCCCTTCTTTCCGTCATCATATCCGATCTCAAGTGCTGTTTTTCTGACAATTGCAGGGATATCAAGCTGTGCCTTTGTGGTAATCTCTCCTGTTACAAGGATGAAGCCTGTGCAGCTTGCTGTCTCACATGCGACACGGCTCATCGGGTCCTGTTCCATACATGCATCAAGGATGGCGTCTGATACTGCATCGCAGAGCTTATCCGGATGTCCCTCAGTTACTGATTCTGATGTAAATAATAATTTCTCCATTAGTTTTCGGTTACTCCTTTCCTGTTATGTCACCAATTTTCCAATAAAAAAACCACTTACTGCAAATAAGTGGATTAAAATTAAGATAATAAAAATCCTCTTATTGTTCGATTACTCGCTCAGGTTGGCACCTTCCTGTTTTCTAACGGGGTTGCCGTGATTTCATAGATCCTTTGTATCTCCATCACTCTGAATAAGAGAAGTTACAATATAGAATTTTTCAAATCTCTGTCAGCTATGTTACTACCACATGATATATATGTCAAGTATCATTTTCGATACAGCTTTATCAATAATCCATTTTCGATACCCTATTCATTTTTATAATCAAAAGGGTTACGGAGTAGTTACTCAAAAAAATTATAAAATAACCAAAAATAAGAACCGTACATCTACAGTAAGATGCTGCCGGTTCTTATTTTATATATACCTATCTATTACGATACCTTGAGTATGAACTTCTGAAGCTCCTTCTCATCCTCTACCCTGGCAATTTTTGCACCAATCTTTGTAAGCTTCTCCTCGAGTGCCTCATAGCCTCTCTGGATATAGTAGATATCATCAACCACTGTGATGCCATCTGCTGCAAGACCTGCTATAACCAGTGCAGCCCCTGCTCTTAGGTCAGGTGCATTCACTCTGGCACCTGTGTATCTTTTCACACCGCTGATGATTGCTATATTGCTCTCTACCTTTATATCAGCTCCCATTCTGGTGAGCTCGTCAACATACTTGAAACGATTCTCAAATATGCTCTCTGTCACTGTACTGGTGCCCTCAGCGATACCCAAAAGCACTGCCATCTGTGGCTGCATATCTGTCGGGAAGCCCGGATATGGAAGTGTTGTGACCTGTGTATGCTTTAAATGTCCGTCTGATATTACTCTGACTGAGTCATCAAACTCCTCTACCTGGCAGCCTACCTCCAACAGCTTTGCTGTGGTGGCCTCAAGATGCTTTGGAATGACATCCTTTACCAGCACGTTGCCTCCTGTTGCCGCAACTGCAAACATGAATGTACCGGCCTCAATCTGATCCGGAATGACAGAATACTCTGTCGCATGTAATTTCTCCACACCTACAATTCTGATGACATCGGTTCCTGCGCCCCTCGATATTTGTCTCCCACTGCTGTTTAAGAAGTTTGTCCACGTCAACGACATGAGGCTCCTTAGCCGCATTCTCGATAACAGTCTTGCCATCTGCCACTGGCGTGCAGCCACTCATAAATAATTGATTGTTGGCGACCTACC
>ENA-OQKV01000765-OQKV01000765.1-human-gut-metagenome-genome-assembly--contig:-NODE-765-length-10744-cov-4.473957_pt1 | contig 10744 bp, 8 predicted proteins | sample MGYA00242655_ERZ504811 | MGnify/ENA primary metagenome ERZ504811 (study PRJEB26092, sample SAMD00036406) | human gut metagenome | host: Homo sapiens | study: EMG produced TPA metagenomics assembly of...
GGAGTCTGGGCCGTGTCTCAGTCCCAATGTGGCCGTTCAACCTCTCAGTCCGGCTACCGATCGTCGCCTTGGTGGGCCGTTACCTCACCAACTAGCTAATCGGACGCGAGGCCATCTCAAAGCGGATCACTCCTTTTCCCTCTGCTCGATGCCGAGCCGTGGGCTTATGCGGTATTAGCAGTCGTTTCCAACTGTTGTCCCCCTCTTTGAGGCAGGTTCCTCACGCGTTACTCACCCGTTCGCCACTCGATTTGAAGAGCAAGCTCCTCATCTCTCGTTCGACTTGCATGTGTTAGGCGCGCCGCCAGCGTTCGTCCTGAGCCAGGATCAAACTCTTTATAAATGATATTTATCACTTAAAAAGTGTTAAATCTCTCTTCGCTCAGCACGCAATCGCTTGCGTCCTGTGTGAATTACTTTGTTTGGAATTGTTTAACGTGTTTTTCCAACACGAAAATAGGTTCCGTTACAAGTTTTTCGATATTGTTCAATTTTCAAGGTCCTGTAAGTGCCTCAGCCATGCGGCTGACGACTTGATTATTTTATCACAGAAGTGATTTTTTGTCAAGCTCTTTTTTCGAAGTTTTTCGTGATTCAGATTTCTCTGGCGAACTTGGAACGCTCTCGGTTTCTCGGCGCTGGCCGGAACTTTCGGACGTCTATTGGTTCTTTTCGCTTTACTTCCAGCTGGGACTCAGAAGTCATTCTTTTGTCTCAGCGCTTGGCGCTCAAGTATAATACCATATGCCGGGCCGGATGTCAACACTTTTTTGCAAGTTTTTTCAGGTTTTTTCTTCTTTCTCCAAAATTCATCTTCCAGCAGGCCCCAACCCCTCCGCTGCGGCCATGGCCGCAGCGTCTCCCCTTGCCAAGGGGAGACGAAGGTGTTATATATTATATGTACATTATAAACAAGCAGGGAGGCACCAACCATGATACTTACCGTCAATCTCGGCAACACCCACATCACCATTGGCGGCTACGAGCACGACGACCTGAAATTCTGCGGACGGCTCCACACCGACCCCGCCGCCACCGTCGATGAATACGGCCTGCGGCTGCTGAATCTGCTTTCGCTCCACGGCGCTTCGCCAGAACAAATCGAGGGCGGCATTCTGGGCAGTGTGGTGCCTGCGCTGACGGGGCGGGTACTGGCCGCTTTGCAGATGCTCTGCCCGGTGCGCATCCTGACCGTCGGGCCGGGACTCAAGAGCGGCATCCGCCTTCGGCTGGACAATCCCGCCCAGCTGGGTGCCGAACTGCTCTGCGGCGCGGTGGCCGCACTGGCCGAGGGTTCTGGGCCTCTGGTGGTCATTTCCGCCGACACAGCCATCTCCCTGATGGCCGTCAACGGGAAACAGGAACTTGTAGGCGGCGTCATCCTGCCGGGGCCGCAGCTTTCGTTGGCTGCACTGGTGCAGAACACCGCCCAGCTGCCTCAGATCGACCTTTCCGCGCCTGCGCCCGCCTCTGTACTGGGCAAGAACACCGCCGCCTGCTTGCAGAACGGCTTTGTCCTCGGCACTGCCGGGATGCTGGACGGGCTGGCTGACCATTTCTGCGCCGAGCTTGGCCCTGAGACAAAGTTCTACGCCACCGGCAATCTGCCCACGGCTATCCGGGACGCCTGCCGCACGCCCATCCTCTACCGTGAGACGCTCATCACGGACGGCCTGTACTGCATCTGGCTGAGGAATCGCCGCTGAAGTTTTATTTGCATTTTTTTAAGAGGCTGTGCTATACTATATTGTACTGATTCATCAGTACAGATCGTGCGATCGTAGCTCAGCTGGATAGAGCGTTCGGCTCCGACCCGGAAGGCCAGAGGTTCGAATCCTCCCGGTCGCACCAAGAAAGACCCATACACAATGTGTATGGGTCTTTCTTTATTGCAGACGCCGTTTCCTGCCAGCCGGTAGAGTTTATTTTCAGAAGCTAAGAAGCCTCAAATCATATTGCAAAAAAGTAAAACTCCTTTATAATAGAGCTTGTGCCCCGGTGTGCGCGGGTACTGTTTTGGGATAAGAAAAGGGAAAAAGAAACTATGAGTTCATCCGCAAAGTCTCTGACCGAAGGGCCTCTGGCCAAACAGATCCTCCTGGTCAGCCTGCCGCTGGCCCTGTCCAATCTGCTGCAGGTGCTCTTTAATATGTCGGACGTGGCTGTGGTGGGCCGGTTCGCAGGCTCCACGGCCCTCGGCTCGGTAGGCTCCACCAGCATCTTCGTCACCCTGTTCACCGGTTTCCTCATCGGTCTGAGCAACGGCATCAACGTGCTGGTAGCCCGGTTTTACGGTGCGCGCCATGCCGACGATGTGGAGAAGACTGTCCACTCGGCTCTGCTGGTCAGCATCGCCGCCGGCGTACTGCTCCTGCTCATCGGCCTGCTGGGTTCTCCGGCCCTGCTCCATCTGCTCAACACCAAAGAAGACCTCTACCCCGGCGCTGTGCTCTATCTGCGGGTGTACTTCCTCGGTATGCCGGCGCTGGCTCTTTATAACTACGGCAACGCCATCTTCAGCGCCATTGGCGAGACGAAAAAGCCGCTGTACTACCTGTGCATCGCGGGCGTGCTGAACATCCTGCTCAACCTCTTCTTCGTCATCGTCTGCCATCTGGACGTGGCGGGCGTGGCGCTGGCAAGTGCCATTTCCCAGTGCGTCTCGGCCTTCCTCGTTCTGCAGGCGCTGACCCACGTGCAGGACTGCTACGCCCTGGACTTCCACAAGGTCGCCCTCGACCCTGCCACCACCCAGCGCATCCTCGCGCTGGGCCTGCCCGCCGGATTCCAGAACGCCGTCTTCGCCATTGCAAACCTCTTCATTCAGGCCGGTGTCAACTCCTTTGACTCCCTCATGGTCAAGGGCAACTCCGCCGCTGCCAACGCCGACAACATGATATACGACGCAATGGCCGCGTTCTATATGGCCTGCGCCAGCTTCATGAGTCAGAACTACGGCGCGGGCAAGCCCGACCGCGTGAAGAAGAGCTACTTCATCGCCCTCGCCTATTCCTTCGGCGTCGGCCTCGTGCTGGGCGGTTCGCTGTTCATCTTCGGGCGGCAGTTCCTCGCCCTCTTCACCACCGAGGGCGCCGTCATCGACGCCGGCATGAAGCGTGTAGGCGTCATGGGCTTTGCCTACTGCATCTCGGCCTTCATGGACTGCACCATCGCCGCCTCCCGCGGCCTGGGCAAGACGGTAGTGCCGACTGTCATCGTCGTCCTCGGCTCCTGCGTGTTCCGGGTCATCTGGGTCTACACCATCTTCGCCCACTTCCATACCATCCCCTCGCTCTACCTGCTCTACCCCTGCTCCTGGACGCTGACCGCCATCGCAGAGATCGCCTACTTCATCCACGCCTACAAGGACAGCATGAAGATATTCACTCAGCCCCAGCCCGCAGAAGTCTGATAAGACACAAAAATGCCATCGCCTCACGGCGATGGCATTTTTTCGTTACTGATAATCGTGGTTGAGGAACATGGCCTTGATTTGGACGATCTCGTCGTACTCTTCCTGCTCCACCTGAACGTCGGCGTTGACCTCTTTGAGGCGGTTCTTCACAGCCTCGAGAGCTTCGGGCAGGGTGACGGCCCGGCCCTCCTGAAGGGCATCGGTCATCTGCTTGAGCACCACAGGGTGAGCGTAGATGTCCGGCACCGGGAAGTTCCCGCCGGGATAGGCTTTGATGTACTCGGCCATGGCCGCTTCGGCCCTGTCGGCACGCTTCATGATGGCGTTATGGTTGTTGTGGGCCGTAGGCATCATGTTGTAGCTGGAGAAGAGGAAGATGGCCGCAAAGCCGAACAGTGCAAAGTAGATGCCGTAGTTTCCGGTGTGGTTGATGATGCTCTGGATGCCATAGGCCGCAGACACCACGCCGAACAGACTGATGATGAGGGCCACATATTTATACACCGGCTTGCTCTGCAGCTGGGCGCGCTTGCGGCGCTCGGCAGCGCTGAGCTCTTTGGCAAGCTCCGGCTTCTTGGCGAGATAGTCCGATGCGCGCTTGAGCTGGCCCACGCTCTGCTCTGCCTCTTTCGAGAGCTGGGGCAGCCTCCGGGCGGCTTTCTCGGCTTTCTGGCGGGCAATTTCTGCCTCGCCCGCGGCGCTCAGACGCGGGATGTTGGGCTGTTCTTTCGCCAGCACTTCCAGCAGGGCATCCACATCCCGCTCGTCCTTGAAGTTGCACTGCTTCTGCTTGCCGCCGTCGTACTCCACCACGAGGTAAGCCATCGAGGCAAACATCCCCTTGCCGGAGAAGCCTCCCTGGCTCATGGCCACCCGCTTGAACACGCGGCTGATGCTGCCATAGGGCAGATAATACCGGCGGTCGATGTAGAAGCTGTTGAGGTAGAGGGCCTTTTTGCCCACGCCGCAGGGGCCGATCTTTTTGCAGGCTTTCTTATCGGCTTCCAGCGTTGCTTTGTCCAGATGGGCGAGGCCCAGTTGTGCAGGATGAAACAGCATAGAGAATCCCCTTCTTCCATTTCTTTCCCTCATTCTGCCACTCTGAGCCGAAAAAAGCAAGAGGCAGTTTCAGATGACCTTCTGCTCGAGCCATTTTCCCCGGACAAAACGCACCATAAAGCAGATGGAGCGGAACGCCCAGTCGAGATACATCCCCATCCAGATGCTGAGCAGTCCGCCGCCCATCTTCAGGACCCACAGGTAGCAGAAGCCCACGCGGAACACCCACATGGACACGATGCTGACGGTCATGGTGAAGCTGGCGTCGCCGGCGGCACGGAGGATGTTGGGCAGGGTGAAGCTGGAGGGCCAGAAGAAGAGGGAGACGATGTTGAACCACATCATGACTTCCAGCGCCATGGCCGAAGCCTCCGGCGAGAGGCTGAACCAGGACAGCGCCCAGCGGTCGGCGAAGAAGAAGGCCGACAGATTCATGACCCAGGCACCGCAGTAGGCCACCAGCAGCAGACGGCGGGCATACCAGACAGCCTGCTCTTTCTCGCCTGCACCGAGGCACTGGCCCACCACCGTGAGCACCGCCATGCCGACGGCGCTGGCCGGGATGTTCAGGAAGGTGCTGGTGGTGTTGGCCACGGCATTGGCCGCGATGGCGGCGGTGCCGAGGGTGCTGGTGAGGCTGGCCACCGACAGTTTACCGATTTGGAACATCCCGTTCTCGATGCCCGCCGGGATGCCCACCCGCAGGATGCGCCGGATGAGCTTTCCGTCCGGCTTCATGGCCGACAGGCCGGTGACGCGGAGCATACAACCCGGCTTCTGGAGCAGGAAGAGGACGGCACAGCAGGCCACCGCGCGGGAGACGAGGCTGGCCAGCGCCGCGCCCATGACGCCCATCTTGAAGCCAAAGATGAGGATGGCATTGCCGCCGATGTTGACGACATTCATCACAAGGCTGGACATCATGCTGATCTTGCTGTTGCCCTGCGCCCGGAAGAGGGCCGCGCCTGCGTTATACAGGCCGATGAAAGGGTAGCTCAGGGCCGACAGCAGGAAATATGTCTCGGCGTACTTCATCACGTCGGCGTCGATGGAGCCGAAGATACCCCGCAGGATGGCGTGGCGTCCCACCACAACCACCGCTGCCACAAGAATGCTGAAGCTGGACATGATGAACATGATCTGTGCGGCGGCAGCCCGGGCGCTCTTCTCCTCCCGATGGCCGATGTACTGGCTGGCGACCACCGCGCCGCCGGTGGCCAGCGCTGTCATGATCTGTATCATCAGGGTGTTGAAGGTGTCCACAAGGCTCACGCCCGACACCGCCGCCTCGCCCACCGACGACACCATGAGGGTATCGGCCAGGCCGATGGTCACGCTCAGGGCCTGCTCCGCAATGAGCGGCAGCAGCAGGGCCGTCAGCTGCCGGCGGGTAAACAAAGGCTTCGTTTCAAATTTTGTGCTCGTCATTCGCTCCTCCGCGCCGCCCCCGAAGGGGCTTTTTCAAAGTATACAGACTTATCCTTATGATACAGCGTCTTTCCCCAAAAGGCAAGAAGATGTATACAAGAATCTCTCAAAATTTTAAGGATCCTGCCCCTCTGCGCCACTTTACCCCCATTCCATCTTGTGTTACAATGAAAGTTACCAGAGGGCTTCCCTTTTCTGCGCCGTGCAGGGACGCGGACAAAACGGCGCTCCGGTATCATGATAAGAAGGACAACCCAAGACCCATAAGGGGGAAGGAATCTATGCCAAAGACAGCTCATAAAGTCGTGGTCATCGGACATCGCAATCCGGACACCGACTCTATCTGCTCTGCCATTGCGTACGCAGAGCTGAAAAATAAGACAAGCTCCCTCGTCTGCGAGGCCCGCCGGGCCGGACGGATGAACCAGGAGACGGAATTCGTGCTCAAGCGGTTCGGCGTCGCGCCGCCCCGGATGTGTACCGATGTCAACCCGAAGATCCGTGATGTGGACTACCGCGAGATGCCCGGCATCCCCGGCTCCACCAGTCTGCGCAAGGCATGGGAGATCATGCGCGACCAGAAGATCGACACCCTGCCCATCACGAGCGCCGACAACGAGCTGGAAGGCATCATCACCGTGAAGGACATCGCCACGGCCAACATGGACGTGTTCGACACCGGTGTGCTTGCCACCAGCCGCACCACCTATAAAAATATCCTCGAGACCCTCGGCGGCACCATGGTCGTCGGCAACGAGAACGCCGTCTGCACCACCGGTCATATCAAGATCGGCACTGCCACCCCTGAGATGCTGGAAAACAACGTCGAAAAGGGCGACATCGTCATCCTGACCAACCGCTATGAGAGCCAGCTGTGCGCCATCGAGAAGGAAGCATCCCTCCTCATCATCTGCAACGGCGCCAAGGTGGGCCGCACCATCCAGCGCATCGCCGAGGAGACCGGCGTCGCCATCATGACTGCCCCCTGCGACACCTACGCCGCCGGCAAGCTCATGAGTCAGTGCGCCCCCATCTCCTACTATATGACCCGCGACGACATCATGAAATTCACCCTCGTCACCCCGGTGGCCGACGTCACCCGCGTGATGGCCAAGGTGCGCCACCGCTACTTCCCCATCCTCGACGAGGACGGCAAGTACTGCGGCATGGTCAGCCGCCGCAACATCATCGCCCTGCGCAAGCGCCGCATCATCCTGGTGGACCACAACGAGGCCACTCAGGCCGTGGAGGGCTTCGACCAGGCTGAGATCCTGGAGATCATCGACCACCACCGCATCGGCAGCCTCGAGACCAGCGGCCCGGTCTATTTCCGCAACCAGCCCGTAGGCTGCACCGCCACCATCATCGCCCAGATGTACGATGAGAACGGCGTCGAGACACGGCCTCAGATCGCCGGTCTGCTGCTGGCGGCCATCCTCTCGGATACGCTGGTCTTCCGCAGCCCCACCTGCACTCCCGTCGATGTCTCCACCGCCCACCGCCTCGCCAAGATCGCGGGCGTCGAGATCGACGCCTTTGCCTCCGAGATGTTCGAGGCCGGCGAGAAGCTGGACGGCAAGACCCCGGAGGAAGTCTTCCTGCAGGATTTCAAGGTGTTCATGTGCGGCGACGTCCGCTTCGGCGTGGCGCAGGGCAGCTACATGACCCGCAAGAACCTGAAAGCGGCCCAGCAGCTGCTCACCCCCTATCTGCCCGAAGCCTGCGGCAAGCAGAACGTGGAGGACCTCTATATGCTGCTGACCGATGTAGCGAAGGAAGAGAGCGTCGTCATCTGCACCGGCCGTCATGCCGACGAGATGCTGCGCAGCGGCTTCGAGAAGGAGCCGGAGGAAGATGGCAGCTGGGTGCTGCCCGGCGTCGTCAGCCGCAAAAAGCAGTTCATCCCCGCCCTGATGAGCGCCTATCAGGAGCTTTAAGCTACCATGTTTGACTTTCTGAACGAAAAGGACCGCCAGCCGCCCACCCTGCCTCAGGGGACAGTCCGGCGGCGCTACTCCATCGAGGGACAGGTGCAGGGCGTGGGCTTCCGCTACCGCGCACGGTACGCCGCCCAGAGCCTCGGCCTGACCGGCTGGGTGGAAAACGAAGACGACGGCTCGGTCACACTGGAAGTGCAGGGCGACCCGACCCTCTTCCTTAAGCTGTTCGCCCTCATCCAGCGCAGCGACTATATCCAGATTACTTCCATCCGCCAGCGCGACCTCGCCCCTGACCCGTGGGAACGGGATTTCCGGGTGCGCGGCTACTGATAACAGCCTGTAACAAACACGAAGCCCCCCCGGAGTCCTGCATTCCGGGGGGCTGTTGTGTATCTATCAGGAGTAGTTCCGCCTTGTATTTCGAACGAGTACATTATCGGGGAGTTCTTCTGTATTTAAGGCTATCACAAATTCGTGGAAAATGTGTGTAATTTCAGGAAAAGATTGGAGAAATCCTCTCACACTTTCTTCTTTTTTCAGCAATTTGGTTGACAGAATGCCAAAGTCGTGCTATCATCGAATCAATCATTGTCAGGCTTTTGTGCGGCATTGCCGCCGGGCCTGGGAATAAGGGAGCGCCGCACGGGCCGGCAAAGGGGTTTCATACCGCTTTGCCGGCCCGTGTTTTTATTTCCCGGCGGGGTGCAAAACCGTGCCATCTGTGGTACAATAGAAGTCGAACTTTACCGATTGAAAGGGGCATACGGATGCAGTTGTTTGAACTGGTCAGCCCGCGGCTGTTCCGGCCGCTGGCGGGGCCAAACCGGGCGATTTATGCAGAGCTGCTGCTCTTGCTGTGGAGGAGTGCCGCCACACGGCAGATTACAGCATCCTGCGGGCCGAGGCCGTATCCCGGGCCGAGGATTACTTCGCCGCGCTGGCAAAGCCTCTGGCACTGGACGCCGACGACGCGGGCGATGAGGCCGAGCAGCCCACCCGCGACCCCCACACGCTGGCGCTGGGCTTTCTGCTGCGGCTGCGGCGCACCGGCTGGCTGGCCGAACAGCCCGGCAGCTACGAAGAAGAGCCTGCGCTGGCCTTTGTGCCGGAGGTGACGCCGCTTCTCGAGGCGCTGGAAGAGATCCTGAACCCCCGGGTCGTCACCTACACCGGCAAGCTCTACAAGGCGTGGCAGCTTTTGCAGAACGTGGGCCAAGAGAAGAGCCCCTACGAGAACGTCCTGCGGGAGGTAGCCGGCGACCTTGAGGCGCTGAACAAGTCCCTCCGCGCCCTCAACGCCTCCATCGGCCACTACATCGACCGCCTCACCCGCAACCGCACCCCGCAGGAAGTCTTGGAGCTTTTCGACCAGTACGAAGAAAAGGTGGTGGCGGCCGCCTACCACCGCTTCAAGACCAGCGACAACCTGTTCAACTACCGCGCCTTCCTCGAAGAGGGACTGGACGACTGCGAGACGAACTACCTGCCCCAGCTGGCGCTGGATTACGCCCGGGTGGAGCGCTGCGCCCCGAGCGAGGCCGCTCCCGCCGTCCGCGCCCTCATCCAGAAACAGCGGGACGCCCTCGAAGAGATGAGCACCCTCATCCGGGAGATCGACGCCAGCCACGTCCGCTACCGCAAGCGGGCCGTCCAGCGGGCGCAGTTCCTGCTGCTGAGCGACCGCTCGGCCCAGGGCAGCGTCACCGCCCTACTGCGGCGGTACGCCGAGGACATCAAAACGCCCGACCAGCTCTTTGAGCCGGACGACGGCCCACTGGCCGCGCGGCTCAGGCTCTGGCCGGTGCAGGTCTTCGGCGAAAAGCCGCTCTATCCTCCGGCCGCACCCCGCACCGACGCGCCGCTGGCCCCGGTGCAGGCCGGACAGCTGGACGAGGAGCAGCTCCGCCGGGAGCAGAAGCTCCTGCTGGACTACGCCCGGATGGCCGTCACCGAGGAGAACGTGGACATCCTCGCCCGGCAGGCGCTGGCCGCACGGCCTTCTGTCACGGCGTCCACCCTCGCCGACGAATACCCGAACGACTTCGCACGCATCATCGGACTGCACACCTACTCCCAGTCGCCGCGCCGCTGTTATGACATCCAGCTCACCGGCGAGTGGGCCACGCGGGGCGGCTTCCGGTTTGAAGAATTTACTCTGACACCCCGCAAGGAGGACGCCGAAGATGACCGAAACGAATAAAATGCTGGAAGAGTGCGCAAATTATCTGCTCAACCACTGCTTTGTGCTGGGCGGCGTGGAGGACCAGCGCGCCAAATATCTCTATGTTCAGGACCACCTCAACGAGGTGCGGGCCGTGTTTGCGCCGCTGGGCTACTCGGTGGTGCTCTACCCCGCCCCGCTGCAGGCGGCGGCCCTCGTCAATGAGCATGAGGGCAGTCAGGCCCGGCTTCTGAAGTACGAGAGCATCCTGCTCTTAGTCCTGCGCCTGCTCTACCTCCAAAAGCGGGAGAGCCTCTCGGCCAGCGCCGATCAGGTGCTGGTGACGGTGGAAGAGGTACAGGCCGAACTCCAAAAGATGAACCTGCCCCGCCGCCTCGACCAGCCCACGCTGGAAAAGCTGCTGCGCACCCTGCGCCGGTACAATCTGGCGCGGCCTGTGGGGCGGCTTTCCGGGCTGGATAGCCGCATCGAAGTATTCCCCACCGTATTGCTTTGCTCTGCCGGATCCCGACCTTGCGGACGCTGCCGCCGAGGTGACCCGCACCCGCAGCGAGCTTTTCGCTTTATGAGCGGCCGGAGGACGGCACCGCTGCCGTGGAGGTAGGAAGAAATGATAGAACTGAAACGCCTGAAGCTCATCAACTGGCACAACTTTGAGAACGTCACCTTCGACTGCGCCCGGCTGACCTACATGATCGGCGTCAACGCCGTGGGCAAGAC
>ENA-OQKV01000770-OQKV01000770.1-human-gut-metagenome-genome-assembly--contig:-NODE-770-length-10686-cov-3.669571_pt1 | contig 10686 bp, 10 predicted proteins | sample MGYA00242655_ERZ504811 | MGnify/ENA primary metagenome ERZ504811 (study PRJEB26092, sample SAMD00036406) | human gut metagenome | host: Homo sapiens | study: EMG produced TPA metagenomics assembly of...
GGATATACACTGTTAAGGCACTGCTGTCAATGTAATTCCCATCGCAGTCCCACAGTGCATCCAGAATTTGTTCCTTGGATAGCACGGCATTCGGATGCTGCATAAAGAAGCAGAGCAGCTTGTACTCTGCGCCGGTCAGTTCCAGCAAGGTTCCGTTTTTGTATGCCTGCCCCTGCAACAATCGGACGGTGATGCCATTGGATTCCAGTACGGGTTCTCCTGCGCTGGACGCATTTGCACGGCGAAGCAGTGCATTGACCCGCGACAACAGGACACCCAGCTTGAACGGCTTGGTCAGGTAATCATCCCCGCCCAGATCCAGTCCCATGATGATATTCATTTCCTCATCCGAAGCGGTCAGGAACAGAATCGGCACGTTGGATGTGCGCCGCACCTTCTGGCAGAAATCGAAGCCAGAGCCATCCGGCAGGGAAACATCCAGCACCAGCAGGTCATATTTTCTGTCTGACCACAGCACCTCGGCTTCTGCCAGTGTCCGGGCTGTATCCAGTGCAAAGCCCTGTTTCTTGAATGCAAAGGTCAGCCCACTGATCAGGCTCAGATCATCTTCCAAAAGGAACAGTTTTCTCATGATTCCCTCTCTTTTCTGCGTTTTGTGTGTCCTACAGGTTCAAAAGCATTATAAGTTTTTTCTGCGAACATTACAATGTGCGAAACGGAAATTGTTTCTTGCCGTGTGTTAAATATAAGTCCTACTATCACCGCTTTACTGCAATAAAATTTGCAAAACCATCTTGACGCTCGCCGCAATCCGTGATACTCTTTATCGCAAATCCCACCAAATTTGTAGAAAAATACAGAGTGGCGAGGATTTATTCTCCGTGAAGATTTTTACCGCCCCGCAACACACCCGATTCATTTTGCCGCCGATTCACCCGACAAAATCATCGCTGCGCTGCGTGGGCGGTATTTTTCTTTTTCACAAATAAAATCTTATGTAGTTGTTCAATCTTCCAAAATTTGTTTTTAGTTGTTGACTGCACAACCTCAAAGTGTTATTCTTATGCTTGAAAGAAGCAGGTTGTAGTGTTCGCACTGTGCCCGGCTTTCTTCATACTGTACCTTGAATCTTACATAAGCCGTCTGAACGAGATACTGCGCCATGACCTCACACTTTCTGTGGGCGAGCCGGACAACGCCGCTGCAAAACAGGGGCAGGAACTGCGTTCGGTGTGAACGGTGACCATGAGCAGGGGCTTTGCCTTTTCACACGTTTTGCTCTGCAAAATTTTCAACGTGCATTGCGGTTCGACTTCTGAAATTTTCAGTGTTGCACGGAAAGGGCGAAAGCAAGTATCGACCTGTGGCCACAAATTTTCAATGCTTGAAAATTCTGTTGCTCACTCAGTCATCCTTGTTGGGGAGTGCCTTCCCCAAACCCTGCTCCAGCGTTGCGCTGGTTTCAGCGCAAAAGCGGCGTGTCGCATTACATAGCCCTCTCCATCCCGGAGCGGGCATTTATCATTTTCACAGGAGGTCGAATATGGCTGAAATGAAAAGTCCGAACGCACACGCACGAGAGAACCGCAATGACACGCCGCGAAAACGAAAGACACACATCATCAAAGTCCGAGTGACCGCAGAAGAAAAGCTGCGGATCGCATACGCCTGCAAAGAACTCCACCTCACCCAGTCCGAACTCGTCCGCCGTGTCCTGTACGGTGTGAACGTCAAACACACCGTTGTGGTGGCGCAGGGCGGCGAGGATGCACTGGCGGCGCTTGCTGCCTTGTCTGCCCAGTGCAGCAAGGTGGGCAGCAACCTCAACCAGCTTGCACGACACTTCAACTCCGGCGGCAAAGACACCGAGCAGCTCCGGGCGCAAATTCTGGAGGAACTGTCCGCACTCACGAACTTTCGGCTGAAAGCCGAAGAAACGGTTGGTGAACTGTATGGCAACCATCAAGCATTTGACCTCGAAAAACTCTAACTATGCCGCCGCCGAAAGCTATCTCACCTTTCAGCACAACGAGTACACCGGTCTGCCCATTCTGGACGAGAAGGGCAGACCTAAGCTGCGGGATTCGTACCTGCTCGACACCCTTGAGTGCGGCGAATCCTCGTTCGCTATGGCCTGTCTGCTTGCCAATCGCAAGTACGGCAAGAACGGCAGGCGGGAGGACGTGAAGACCCACCACTATATCATCAGCTTCGACCCGAAGGACGCAGTAGAGAACGGCCTGACCATGGAGCGGGCGCAAGCCCTTGGCTTGCAGTTCTGCAAGGACAACTTTCCCGGTCATCCCGCCATCGTCTGCACCCACCCGGACGGTCACAACAGTGCCGGGAATATCCACGTTCACATCGTCATCGGCAGCTTGCGCGTCCGCACCGTGGAACGGCAGCCCTTCATGGACAAGCCGTGCGACTGGGAAGCGGGCAAGAAGCACCGCTGCACCTCTGCCATGCTCCGGCACCTTCGTGTCGCAGTCATGGAAATGTGCGAGCAAGCCGACCTGAACCAGATCAATTTGCTGGAAGCCCAAGGCGACCATGTTTCCGAGCGCGAGTATTGGGCGCAGCGGCGTGGACAACGCCGCCTCGACCATGCCAACGCCAAACTTGCCGCCGAAGGGCAGCAGCCCGCCCAGACCGTCTACCAGACCGAACTGGACAAGCTGCGAAAGCAGATCTACGCTGTGCTGAACAAGACCACCACCTTCGAGGAATTTTCTGCATTGCTCATGCAGGAACACGGCATCGCCGTGAAGGAGAGCCGAGGCCGGTTGAGCTACTGCCCGCCCGGCCGGACAAAGTTCATCACCGCCAAGAAACTGAGCAAGAAGCTGGAAAAGGAGCAGGTGCTGACCGCCCTCTCCCAGAACATCCAGCTTACCGCCATCATCCAGCCCAGCAGCGAGAAGAAGCCGGATAAGATCAGGAAACTGGTTGACATTCAGGCGAACGTTGCTGCGGGCAAGGGCATCGGCTACGAGCGTTGGGCGAAAAAGTTCAACCTCAAACGCTGGTCGCAGACCTTGTGCCTCCTGCAGGAGAAAAAGCTGCTCAGCGAAGATGCCCTAGACCAGCGCATTGCCGAACTGCAAACCCAGCACGACGATGCACTGGCAGTGGTCAAAGACATGGATGCCCGCATGGTCTCCCTCAAGGAGCTGCGCGGGCATCTTGTGGTCTATCGGCAGTACAAACCTCTTGCACAGAAGCTCCAGACTGTGCGGAATCCCGCCAAGTTCAAGGAGCAGCACCGTGCAGAGCTTGCCGTGTACGAGGCTGCTTGTGCCTATTTCAAGGCCATCGGGCTCAGGACGCTGCCGGACCTCAAAAAGCTGGATGCTGAATATCAGACCCTTTCCTCGGAGAAAAACGGGTTCTACACCCGCTACAAGAAAGCGCAGATCGAACTGCGTGAACTCCGCACCGCACAACAGAACGTGGAAGCCTTCTTCCGCAAGGAGGAGCGCAACCACGCCGTACCGCAGCAGGAGGTCAAATGAACAACACTCTGACGGATCGATGTGTGAATAAACCCAACCTCACCCACGCCCCTCACCGGGCTTCGTCCTTTCGACTGTACCCCACCCATTGGGACGGAGGGTAGCACCTCTGTCTTTTCGGACGTAAAAAACGCCATCTCGACCCGGCAGGCGGCGGAGCTATACGGCTTCGCCGTAAACCGGAACGGTATGATGTGCTGTCCCTTCCACGGGGATAAACACCCCAGCATGAAGGTGGACAGCCGTTTCCACTGTTTCGCCTGTCAGGCCGATGGCGATGTGATCGATTTTGTCGGCAGACTTTTTCAACTTTCTCCCTACAAGGCTGTGGAAAAGTTGAAGGAGGACTTCGGCATGGCACTTGCCGACGGCAAGGTGCGGCTTGCCCCCCGCAGACCGCCCACCGTCCGGCAGCAGCTGCTGGACTATTACCGCTGTCTGCAGCGTTGGCGGGTCCGATATGCACCGCAGTCACCCACAGAAGAACTTCACCCCTGCTTTCTTGAAGCGATAAAGAACCTTGACATCGTTGAATATTATCTGGACTGTTCGGTGCTCCCGGACCCGCAGACCGAAAACGAGCTACGGAAGTATTGGGAGGGATTGCATGAGCGACTGGAAAAAGAGGAACGAAGATTGGCGTGATGAGGACGAACTGGAAGAAGAGGAAGAATGCGAATGCCCTTGGGTAGACAGCAAGGGCAAAGTGCGTGAAACCGCTTACTGCCAGTACCTTTTAGAGAAGCACCCCATGATGTGCCTGAAACAGAAGCTGTTCGACCAGAACGGCGAGGTAGACGAGGACGCACTGCTCTACGAAGTCCACAGCGACCTCCGTGACTTTGTGCTCGACAACCTTGCCAAGAAGGAGAAGCAGGTTCTGGACGCACTCCGTATCGAAACCTATACCCCTGAATGGAAACCCCAGCTTGACCGCATCCATCTCCAGAACGGAACCTACTTTCTGGACGAGCGGGGATTTGTGCCGGAAAAGGAACTCTGCCTGAACCGGCTCCCCGTGGAATACCAGCCCGATGCCCCCGCACCGACCAAGTGGCTGGAATTTCTGGACGGTCTGCTCATCCCGGAGGACATTCTGACCTTGCAGGAATATCTCGGCTATCTTCTGATCCCGTCTACCAAGGCGCAGAAGATGCTGGTCATGACCGGCAAGGGCGGCGAGGGAAAATCCCGCATCGGCTTGCTGCTGAAGAAGCTGTTCGGGGAAGCCTCTCACTCCGAATCCATCCTCCGCATCGAAACGAACCGCTTTGCCAGTGCAAATCTGGAGTACAAGCTGGTCATGGTCGATGACGACCTGAACATGGTGGCTTTGCCCGAAACACGGAACATCAAGTCCATCGTCACCGCTGAAGACCGTTTGTGCATCGAGCGGAAAAACAAGCAGGCTGTCCAAGGCCTGCTGTACGTTCGTTTCATCTGCTTCGGCAACGGCAACCTTGTGGCTGCTCACGATGATAGCGACGGCTTCTGGCGCAGACAGATCCTCATCACGGTGAAAGACCGTGACCCTGCCCGGGTGGATAACCCGTTCCTCATCGAAGAGTTGTCCGAGGAGCGTCCCGGCATCCTGCTGTGGATGCTGGAGGGGTTACATCGTCTGCTGGCGAACCGCTATCAGTTCACCATCAGCGAGCGCTCCATCCAGAACCTCGAAGCAGCCATGGCAGACAGCGACAACCTGACCCAGTTCATGCAGGCCAGTGCGTATGTCCGCTTCAAGCCCGACACCGAGGAACGCTCCACCTATCTCTACCGCGCCTACACCAAGTGGTGCGAGGATAATCTGGAATCACCCGTTCCGCAAAAGAAGTTCAGCCAGTTCCTGCTGAAAAATGCAGGGAAGTATGGTCTGACCTTTTCCAAGCACATCGAGGGAAAGTACCGCGGCTTCCGGGGCGTATGCGTCCACCCCGCCTTTGCTGCGGCATAAAACACACGAAAAGTGAAATTCTCCCGCCCTACGCGCCCCAAATCAGTAGTTTTGACTTGCTATCGCTGTTTTATCCGGGCGCGTATCTACCCTTTCCGGGCGGATGCGGGGCGGGAGAGAAGGCAAGATGCGCCCCAAAAGGGCGCGTGCATCCCAGCCATGCGACCCTAAAAAATCAACACAGAAAGGTACTTTTGTGTGGTTTGGGGCGCGTAGGGCGCGTAAATTCAAGTTCTCGCACTTTTTGGGGCTGCTGCTTCGGGTCAGGAGCGGCAGGCCCTTACATATTTACCGGCCCACAGGGTGCAGCTCAACCGGAACTGCGCCGGGTCTGGAGAAGTGCAAAGGAGACATGCCTATGACGAATGTCCGCAAAAATTCCACCAAACTGACCTGTGAGGACTTGAAAATCGCGCCCGAATCCCCTACAATGAAATTGTCCGAAACCCCTGCCGTAGAACCTTCTGACCAGACCAGCAAAACCGTCCGACACGCCCCGCTCGTTTACCGGGTGGAGGAGATCGCCCAGCTTTTGGCGATCTCCAACCGTGCTGCGTATAACCTGTGCAACACCACGAAGGACTTCAAGGTGATCCGCCTCGGTACCAGCATCCGGGTAAGCAAGCAGAGCTTTGACGATTGGTTTGCAGCGGTCTGAGGGAGGGAACATCTATGGCATCTATTATGAAACGTGGCAACACGTATTCCGTCCGATACAACTACAAAGATCATGCTGGCAAGCCCTGCAAGGGCTGGGAAACCTTCAAGACCAAGGCCGAAGCGCAGGAGCGCAAGATCACGGTGGAGAAGGAGCTGCTGGACGGCACCTTCCTCGTGCCCGATGCAATGACGGTGGAGGAAATGCTGTACAAGTGGATCCCCATTCAGTCCAGCAAACACAAGTGGTCTCCCAAGACCTACACCCAATCTGTGGCGATGGTGCAGAACCTCATCGTGCCGTATATCGGAAAGCGGAAGGTGCAAGACCTCCGCACCTACGACATTGAGCAGTTCTACGCCACCCTGAGCCAGACCCCCTGCGGCCAGTACGTTCACGGCGAGAAGCAGGAGCTGACGGAAAATCAGAAGAAACGGCTGTTATCCAGCACGTCCATTCACGAAGTCCACACGCTCCTGAAAACTGCCTTTTCGTATGCCGTTGACTGGGATCTAATCCACAAATCGCCTACTCCCCGTGAAGCCCCCAAAATTAACACCGAAGAACGCACCATCTGGGATGAGCGCACCATGTTGGCGGCGCTGCAGACCATCGAAAACCCCGCCCTGCATCTGGCGGTGCACATGAGCATGATCCTCTCCTTGCGAGAGGGTGAGATCCTCGGCTTGCAGCCGGGAGACCTCGATTTTGACGCAGCAAACGGACGGGGAACCATCTCGGTGAACAAAGCCCTGCAGCGTGCCGACAAGGTCGCCTTGTCCAAGATTGATCCTACCCAGATCTACCACACCTTCCCGGACAGACGGAGGGGAGCAAGTCCTCGCTGATCCTCAAGCGGACTAAGCCAAAAAGTCCAACCGCATCCTGTACATGACCAAGCCCTTGAAAGAGGAGCTTCTGGCATGGCTGGAAAAGATGAAGCAGGACGAGCAGAGCGCCCCGGAAAAGTACAGCAACTGCGGTCAGCTGTTCCGCTTACCAGACGGCTTACCCATTGCCCCGGACGTTCTGACCAAGTGGTACCGTATGTGGCGGGCAGAGCACCCGGAGTTTGAGAAGATCGTGTTCCACGGTCTGCGCCACTCCAGTGCCACTTACCAGTTGATTGAATCCGGCGGCAACATTAAAGCCGTGCAGGGCAACACCGGTCACGCCACCACGGGCATCCTGATGGACACCTACGCCCACACGCAGGACAAGCCCCGGTTGGAATTGGCCGAGAAGCTGGAAGCAGACTTCTATTCACAGGACATCGGTTCCCCCAAATCCGGCTCTGTGCCGGTAAAAGAAAATCTGCCGGACAGCATCCAGATCACCCCGGAAGGGATGCTGAAAGTTGTCCGGCAGATGAACCCCGAGCAGCGGCGTGAGTTCACCCGCCTGCTGTTCGCCTGAAAAAAGTATGGAAAAAACGCTCACGATGCACAGAATGCAGACAATGCAAGGAAAAACACGGCTTTCCCGCCGGTGTGCAAAAAGTGTGCAAAAGTGTGCAGAGCCCCAGAAAACGGAAATCCCACGAGGACCTTACGATTCTTCGTGGGATTTTGGTGCGCTCGAGGGAACTCGAATCCCTGGCCCTCTGATTAAAAGTCAGATGCTCTACCGGCTGAGCTACGAGCGCATATTTTCAGATTTACAGATACTGCCGAATTATATTACCACACCCGCGCCAAAAAAGCAAGAGGAAAGCGCAAAAAAGTGCCTCTCCGCAGCACACAGACCCCCTCCGGGAGAGCACCCGTTCCTTTTATAAAAGCCAGTTTTACTGTCACCTCTCTGGGATGCGGATATTCTGGCGGCAACTTCCTCTTTACAAATGGGGCGCAAACCAGTACAATCAAAGCAGAACGCACTGTCCCGGCCCGTATGCGGCGGGGCTTTTTGATAGGAGGCTGTTTTATCATGAAAATCTCTCGTCGGTCTGTCCTTCATATTTCCGGGCTGGCAGCGGCAGCGCTGGCCCTGACCGGCTGCTCTGCGGCTGGAAGCGCCGCGCTGGGCGGCAAGCTGCCCGGCCTGCTCAAGGGCCTGACCAAAAAAGGGGAGACTGCTGCTTCGTCGGAAGCTGCCAGCGACATGACCGTCACCCCGCCGCCCGAGGGCGAACCGCTTGACCCGGCCTTGCCCGAGTACGACGCCGACATCCTCACCGGCACCGAGCGCAGCACCAACAGCCGCCCGGTGGCTGTGATGGTCAACAACATCGCCAACTCCCAGCGCCAGAATGCCCGCCCCCAGCGGGGCATCGGCAGCGCCGACCTGCTCATCGAGGCCAAGGTCGAGGGCGGCATCACCCGCCTGTGCGCCGTGTTCAGCGACGCCGACAGCATCCCCGAGGTGGGTCCCCTCCGCTCGGGCCGCGACCAGTTCCTGCAGCTGCTCATGCCCTGGAACATCCTCTACTACCACGACGGCGAGAGCATCTTCTGCACCCAGTTCGTCAGCGTCTACGGCTACTCCGGGCTGAACATCGGCGGCAAGAATTATTTCAAGACCCCGATCCACCCCATCGTCTCCCACCGCAATAACCGCGGCCGCGATGTGGCCTACGAGCACACCGAATTCACCTCCGGCAAGGAGATCTGCAAGGCCGCTTCTGATGCCGGCATCAGCCTCTACGCTCCCAGCGAGGGGACGTTCTTCCACTTTGCCGACTACCGCACCGATGAGGTCAACAAACTCAAGGGTGAACCCTCGGCCAAAAAAATCGCCATCGTGCATTCGGAGAGCTACCGCACCTCGTTCAGCTACTCCGCACTCAGCCACACCTACGCGATGCAGATGTACAACTCCTCCAAGAAGGCCACCGAGAACACCGTTGATGAGCTGACCGGTGAGCAGCTCACCTTCGAGAACGTCGTGGTCTGCTTCGCCGACATGGACGCCTACGCAGGCGACTCCCACGACGTGCAGGAGGTGCAGTACATCAAGGGCGGCGACGCCTACCTCTTCACCCGCGGCGGCGTGCAGGTGGGCCGCTGGGAAAAGACCTATCCCACCAACCCCCTCAAGCTTTACACCAAGTCCGGCGAGGAGATGACCCTCAACCGGGGCAAGACCTACTTTGCACTGGTGGACAACGACGAGCTGAGCAATTTCAGTTACCAGTAAGCCCATGAGGAACATGACGATGAAGCGTATTCGAACTGCGCTCTGCCTCATTTTGGCCGCCGCGCTGCTGGCAGGCTGCGCCTTTCTGCCCAGCGACAGCGAGCCGGAAACGCCCGCCCCCACCGACCCGCTCACCGGCCTTGCTCTCGAGTGGCAGGGCCAGCGTCCGGTGGCCGTGGCCATTGAGAACAGCACTGCCTCCACCACGCAGTGGGGCCTTTCCTCGGCATCGGTGGTGTTGGAAGCCCTCACTGAGGTGGGTACGTCCACTGAGCTCTGTCTCGTCTATCCGGCGCTGGCCGCGACCCCGAAGGTCGGGCCGGTGGCCGCCGGTCAGGACATCTACTGGCGGCTTCTGGTGGGCCAGCAGCCCATTCCGGTACAGCGGGGCGGGGGACAGTTCGACCAGAACTTCCTCGATTACTATTCCATCCGGGCCGTGGATGCTCTGGAGGCCGGGCGCACCGCCTTCGACTGCGGCAGTGAGTGGAGCAACGCACCGCTGTGGTACACCAGCGGCGAGGCCATCTCTAATGTCTTGGACGAGCTGAGCATTTCCTCTGTTCTGACGGAATCCCGGGTGACGAGCGCCGCATCCGCCGCGGCGGACAGTGCGTCCTCCGGGGCCGACGCAGTGCTGTCCATCCCTGCACTTCTCCCGCAGGAAGCAGACGGCAAACTGCCGGACGCCACCGCGCCGGACGCGGTGAATGTCCGGGTCTGCTTTGACGACGACAACGCCACCGGCTTTTCCTACGACGCCGACAGCGGGCTTTACCGGATGCTCCACGCCGACGGCACGCCCCAGCTGGACGCCAACAACGGCCAGCAGGCCGGGTTCGATAATCTACTGGTGCTGTTCAGCGCCTCCGAGCTGCGGGACGACGGCAAGACCTACGACTACGATTTGAGCATGGGCGGCGGCGTCTGGCTCAACGGCGGGCATCTGTGGACCATCACCTGGACGCAGGGCCGGGACAACACGCTGCTGCTCTACGACGCCGATGGCCGCACCATGAACATCGAAGCCGGGACGAGCTATATCGCTCTTGTCACCAGTCTGACCGGACAGGAGCTGACGGTCACAAATTCCAGCGGAGAAGCGATCCTTGGATAACAAAAGACTTCTGCACGCGAAATGCAGAAGTCTTTTTATTTCCAGGCTGCGGCGCGCGCCGATGGCGCGGGCGGGTTTTATTCTTTTGGTCAAATGGCTTTGCGCTCCGCGCGGTGCGCCTGCGGCGTGGGGCAGGTTTTTCTTTCGGTCAAATGGCTTTGCGCTCCGCGCGGGCCAGAGGCAGGGCTGGTTTTTTCTTTGAGCTGGTTCTCGCGCTGGTGGCGCGGGGCGGGTTTTTTCTTTCGGTCAAATGGCTTTGCGCTCCGCGCGGGCCAGAGGTAGGGAGGGGTGTTTCGAATCCCCCCTCCCTACCTCTGGACTCCACTCTCCCCGCAACGAGTTAAGG
>ENA-OQKV01000772-OQKV01000772.1-human-gut-metagenome-genome-assembly--contig:-NODE-772-length-10676-cov-6.302872_pt1 | contig 10676 bp, 10 predicted proteins | sample MGYA00242655_ERZ504811 | MGnify/ENA primary metagenome ERZ504811 (study PRJEB26092, sample SAMD00036406) | human gut metagenome | host: Homo sapiens | study: EMG produced TPA metagenomics assembly of...
ATAAAAATGCGCCGTTCCATATGGATCTATTTCACTTTGACTTTGAGGCTATGACCTTTTATGTGGGAGATTCAAAAGTGGAATTGAGCAAAACAGAACAAAAATTACTGCGTCTGCTTGTTGAAAATCGTGGTCGAACCATGACCCGTGGAGACCTTGTCGACCGGATCTGGACAGATGGCGCAGAATATGTGGATGAAAATGCTTTGTCTGTTACGATCAAGCGTCTGAGGGATAAGCTTGGTGCACAGAAATACATTAAAACCGTCTATGGAATCGGTTATAGCTGGGTGACAAAAGATGAATAAAACCGGTATTGTGATCATACTGCTGTGTTTTCTGGCGGCGGCAGCTATTGTGTTATGGGAGCGGAGAAAGACCAGAAAAACGATGGAAGAAATCGAAAGGATGCTGGACGCTGCCATGACCGGCTCCTTTTCTGAAACCAATTTTGACGAAAGCCGGCTGTCTGCTTTGGAAACAAAGTTTGCACACTATCTTTCCGCAGCAGAAGCATCTTCTCGAAATGTAGCGCAGGAAAAAGACAAAATCAAAACCTTGATTGCGGACATCTCGCACCAGACAAAAACGCCGATTGCAAACCTGCTGTTATACAGCGAGCTTCTGAAGGAGGAAACTCTGCCTGCATCGGCGAAGGCAAATGTGGAGGCGCTGTACAAACAATCGGAAAAGCTGCGATTTTTGATCGATTCTCTCGTAAAGCTTTCCAGACTGGAAAATGGGATCATTTCACTCACCCCTCAGCAAGCAGCGCTACAGCCGCTGCTTGAAAGCGTAGTAGAACAATATGCCGCCAAGGCTTCTGAAAAAGGATTGTCTTTGCGACTGCAGGATACCGATGCTTTTGCTGTATTCGACTTCAAATGGACAGCGGAAGCGCTGGCGAATATCGTAGACAATGCCATCAAATATACAGAGCATGGCACAATCAGGATTTCTGCCGTAAGTTACGAAATGTTTGCAAGGATCGATATATCGGATACCGGTTCAGGCATACCGGAAACTGAGCAAGCGAAGATATTTGCTCGCTTTTACCGCTCAAAGGCGGTTCAGGAGCAGGAAGGGGTCGGCATCGGCTTATACCTTGCCCGACAGATCATATCCGGCGAGGGAGGTTATATCAAGATTGCTTCCGTTCCGGGAAAAGGAAGTACGTTTTCCATATTTCTGCCGAAATAACAACAATTCTATCAAAACTGTTAGATTTCATTTTCCGCCGGAAAGAATGTGGAAAGATTCCTATGCGATAATCTGTATGTATCAAAGGATGATTTCCTTTCATACATACAGATTTTTTCATGGAGGTACTCATTTATGGATGTTTTACAGGCAAAAGACCTGAAAAAGATTTATGGCTCCGGCAATAACGCAGTTCATGCGTTGGATGGAGTTGATTTAAGTGTAAAGAAGGGCGAATTTGTTGCAATTGTCGGCACATCCGGCTCCGGCAAATCCACGCTGCTGCACATGCTGGGCGGGCTGGATCGCCCTACAAGTGGCACGGTCATGGTGGACGGACAGGATATTTTCTCCCTGAAGGAGGAAGCGCTGACCATCTTCCGCCGCAGGAAAATCGGCTTTGTGTTCCAAGCATATAATCTTGTTCCGGTGCTGAATGTGTATGAAAATATTGTTCTACCCATTGAGCTGGACGGTGGCAAGGTCAATAAGGATTTCGTACAGCAGATTGTACAGACCCTTGGGCTAGATGACCGTCTGGATGCGCTGCCCAATCAGCTCTCAGGCGGTCAACAGCAGCGAGTAGCCATTGCCCGTGCGCTGGCGGCAGCACCCGCTATCATTCTGGCAGATGAACCCACCGGCAATCTGGATTCCAAAACCAGCCAGGATGTATTGAGCCTTTTGAAAGTCACCAGTCAAAAGTTCGCCCAGACAATCGTAATGATCACTCACAACGAAGAAATTGCGCAGATGGCAGACCGCATTATCCGTATCGAAGATGGTCGGATCGTCTCCCAGAACTAACGGGAGGTGGCTACGATGAATGTCAAAAACAGAAAATGTATTCGAAAGCTCAGCTTAAAATCTCTTTATGCGAACCGTCGCCGCAATCTGATCGCCATTTTTGCCATTGCGCTGACAACGCTGCTATTTACGTCCATGTTCACCATTGTCTTGTCGTTGAACGCCAGCTATGAAACCTACCAGTTTCGGCAGGTAGGCGGCTATGCACACGGCACCTTTAAGGATGTTTCCCCCGAGCAGGCGGAACGTATCGCCGCCCACCCGAAGGTAAAGTCTGCGGGGGCACGGAAGGTGATCGGCATCACTGCGGATGGTGTCTTTTCCAAAACGCCGGCAGAGATCAGCTACATGGATGCCAACTGCACCAAATGGAGCTATGCCACCCCTACTACCGGACGGATGCCCGAAAGCGGCAAAGAGGTGACCATGGATACGGCAGCGTTGCAGCTGCTTGGCGTGACGCCGGAACTGGGCGCAGAGGTCACGATTTCCTATTCCATCACGGACAAGGATCAAACCGCCTTTACTGTAACAGATACCTTTACGCTGGTGGGCTATTGGGACTATGATGAACTAATGCCTGTTCATTACATCAACATCAGCCGTGATTACGCAGATGATATCGAAGCGCAGGCAGTGAAAACAGGTTTACAGCCCTTCCGCACTGACCTGAATGTCATGATGGCTTCCAGTACAAACATTCAAGGGCAGATGGAGCAGGTGGATACCGATCTCGGCTACACATGGGACAGCTATACCGATCCCAACAGCGTCCGGATCGGCGTCAACTGGGGATATACCTCATCCCAGTTGGAGTCGCAGCTCGATCCGGAACTTGTGATCGCCATAGCAGCTTTTTTGCTGCTGGTGATTTTCACCGGGTATCTTATCATCTATAACATTTTCCAGATCTCTGTTGCGGGGGATATCCGGTTTTACGGGCTTCTGAAAACCATTGGCACAACGCCCCGGCAGCTCAAACGCATCATTCGCCAGCAGGCACTTCTGCTTTGTCTGATCGGCATTCCGGCGGGGCTGCTGTTGGGCTATGGCATTGGCGCTGTTCTGGTGCCTGTTGTCTTGCGCTCCACCCAGTTGGATGCAGGCATCACCACCATCAGCACTTCGCCTGTGATCTTTGTTGGCTCCGTGCTGTTTGCCCTGCTGACGGTGCTTTTGTCCTGCTCCAAGCCCGGGAAAATGGCAGCCAGGGTTTCTCCGGTGGAGGCTACCAAATATACAGATGCGATGCAGACCAAGAAAAAACAGCGCAGCACCCGGGGAGCGAAGCTCCATCAGATGGCCTTTGCCAATCTGGGACGAAACAAAAAAAAGACGGTGCTGGTGGTGGTGTCTCTGGCACTGTCGGTGACGCTGTTCAATGCACTGTGTGCCTTTGTGGGCGGCTTCAGCATGGAGAAGTATGTATCCTTTATGACCTGCGCCGATTTTATCGTCAGCACGCCCGACTATTTCCGTTACAACCCGGCAGATGAATTCATCACGCCGGAACAGATCGAAGAGATCGCAGCAAACACAAAGGCCAGTCTTTCCGGCACGGGATATGCTGTGCGAAAACCCGTATATCTTTGGATGACGGAGGATGCTCTGCGGCAGGACTATGCAAGGTACGAAAGTGCTGAGCAGTTGGACAGCCATATGAGCCGCATGGAGCACCGGGGCGATATGGTGATGGGAGATACCAGAATCGAGGCTCTGGATAACAGCCTGTTTGACAAGCTGCAAGTGTTCGACGGAGATATTTCTCCTATGCTGGAGCCAAACAATAACGCTATTGCCATTGCGGTTTCCTTAGATGACTACGGTAATCTGCCCAATCCTGAATACTACCCCAAGGTGGGAGACACGATCACCGCCACCTATGCGGACGATGTGAAATATATCGACAGCCGCACCGGGGAACTCCGCACCGAAGATACACCGGAGGAGTACTTTCAGGAAAAACTGTATGGAGCCAGAGATGTAGAGTACACGGTCTGCGCCTTGGTAGAGCTTCCGTATTCCATGAGTTATCGTTATGGCGGTATTGGATATGAGACAGTTTTGTCTGTGGATACCGCACAGAGGGACAGCGGCGGTGCGGCCATTCCGATGCTCTACCTGTTCGACACAGCAGACGACGCAGACGAGGCCGAAGCAGAGCAATATCTATCGAAGCTCACTGCCGGTGAGTTTTCACCCTTGATGTATGAAAGCAAGGCCACGGCTCGCTCTGAGTTTGCTCAGTTCCGGCAGATGTTCCTTCTGGTAGGTGGTATCCTCTGTGCTATCATCGGGCTGGTGGGACTCTTAAATTTCTTCAACGCCATGATGACCAGTATTCTTTCCCGCCGCCGTGAATTTGCTGTGCTTCAGGCTGTAGGAATGACGAACCGGCAGCTCAAAACCATGCTGATCTACGAGGGATTGTTTTACGCAATGTCCTCCGTATCGGCGGCCTTTATTCTGTCGCTGGCGGTGGGACCTCTTGCAGGAAAAATGCTGGGAAGTATGTTCTGGTTCTTTGAGTATCGATTCACCATTCTGCCTGTCCTGCTGACAATTCCGGTATTTCTTCTGCTGGGGTGGCTGATCCCCTGCATGATGTATGACAACGCAGCGAAATGCAGTGTTGTAGAGCAATTAAGGGATGCTCAATAACTGTTAAGCAAAAAACGGCCCTCTGCCAAGGAAAAGGCAGAGGGCTGAGTTTTAATCTAAGGGTTTACATTCAGTTACAGTTTTTAGATAAATTTCGGGATCACCGTTCAAGATCAAGTCTGCATATCCAACCGGGTCATTGTAAATCAGATAGTCCAGCTCTGACCGCTGATACAGATTGTCGGAAACCTCATTCTCCACGGCTATTGTATCAATAGCAATCATACTGCCATCTAAGAATTTCAGTTCCACACAGGCATTATCCATGTTGAACTCACAAGAAATCAACCTATCCATAAGAAACCTCCACTTTGCTGGATGTTAGATCATCCCAAAATATTTGAATGCTTCTCGGATTGCTTTCTCTTTTTCCGGCGGACACTGGGGCTGTCTGGAATCCTCGGACTTCGGCAGATTATAGTTCTTACCAACCCCAATCCCACATTTTCGTTTAATCTGTGAGATATAAAGATTGGATACCTTTAATCCGCTATGCTCCAGCACATAGTCCTTAATCTGCGTGTAGGTTGCCCCATCCTGAAATTCGGACATATCCATATCTTCCAAAGAGAACTCAACCCGAATCTTTTTCGAGTCGACTTCGCCCTTGGAAAGCAAGACAACCGTCTCGACGTGATAAGTATTCGGAAACATATCCACGCAGCATATCTTCTCCACTCTATACCCTCTGTCCATAAATATCTGCAAATCCCTTGCCAGGCTTGTAGGTTTACATGAAATATAAACCATATTCTCAACACCATACTCTATGATTTTCCCGATAGCCTTCGGATGGATACCGTCTCGTGGTGGATCAAGAATTATATAATCCGGTTTTTCCTCTATCTCATCAAGCACCTTGAGGACATCACCTGCGATAAATTTACAGTTATCAAGACCATTAAGAGCTGCATTTTCCTTTGCTGCGCAAACTGCCTCCTCAACTATTTCGACACCTACTACTTCCTTACACACCGGTGCCATAAGCTGCGCGATGGTGCCGGTTCCGCTGTAGAGGTCGTAGACTGTTTTACCGTTTAGCGAATCCTTGTCATCTCCCAGGATAAACTCTCTCGCTGTCTCATAGAGCACCTCCGCTCCGAGTGAGTTGGTCTGGAAAAATGAGAATGGTGTGATTTTGAATTTCAGACCTAAGAGCTCCTCGTAGAAATATGAATCTCCGTAGAGCACCTCTGTGCCCTCGTTTTTGACCACATCTGCCACGCTGTCATTTTTTGTGTGTAAAACGCCCTTAAATATGCCGTCATAGTGCCTGGTCAAAAGTGCATATCTAAAACCTGCGAGCAACTCCTCCTCGTTGAAGCCCTCTGTCTGTGTGGTGGTGACAAGGTCGACTATGATTTCACCGGTTTTTGTTGCCTTTCTGACAAGTAGATGCCGCAGATAGCCTTTGTGTGTTGCTCTGTGGAAATATGGGATATTGTTTTTTGAAAAATAATCAAGTGTTGCCTTTAATATTGTCCTGAAATCCTCATCCACTATCTGACAGTCTGATACTGTCACAAGGTCATAAAAGCTTCCTCTTTTGTGCATGCCAAGCGCAAGAGGGCCATCCTTGTACTCATCACCAAAGGAAAATTCCATCTTGTTTCTGTATTCGCTCTTTTTCGGACTTCCATGTATCCCTATAAACTCATATCCTGACTCTTCCTCAGTGCCGATGGCATCCGAAATGAGCTTTTTCACCTGGGTAAGCTTCATATCAAGCTGCTTTTCGTAAGGCACTGTCTGATATGTACAGCCCCCGCACATTCCAAAGTGAGGGCATGGCTCTTCTGTCTCCAGAGGTGATTTCTCAATTACCTCCATGAGTCTGCCCTCTGCCCTTTGATGCTTTACTTTATTTACAACAAATTCCACCTTCTGTCCCGGAATTGTATTTTTCACAATTACTCTGTCGCCGTCATCTGTAACGGCTATTCCCTTGTTTGGGAAGTCTACTCTTTCTACGGTTCCTGTTCCTCTAAATCCTTTTTTCATGTAATTCTTATCTCTCTTTATACTTTATTATTCCTTTGTATGCCTGACTGCAAATGCCTTGCTTCACACATAAAGAAAAATGAGGACTACATATGTAGCCCCCATTATCTAAAAACGATTATTTCTCTTCTTTAGTCTTTGGTGCCTCTTTTTCATCTTCAGCATCATCATCGTCTTCATCCTCGAAGAAATCATCATCGAATTCATCATCATACTCATCATCGAAATCATCTAAATAATCCGGTGTGAAAAATCTGTAGATACCATATGCCGCTGCTGCAACAGCAACTAATACACCAATGATGGCAAATATGATAACAGCCTTGGAAGGCTTCTTGTCTTCCTCTTCTTTTTTGAGAAGGTCATTAAGCTTTGCCATGCTGAGCTTCTCTGTAAGCTTGTTGTCCTTTAATAATTCTTCAACTTTACTCATAATTCAATCCGCTCCTTTTCCAAAAGTAATTGTCAAATGCTATTTGTTAAATCCATTATAGCATATTATATCCAATTTTCCTATAAAAATTACAATAATTTTAGTCAATTTTTTTCAATTTGGCAAATGAAGCAAACATCTTTTTGGTACCGGCCTTGTCAAAGTCCACAGTGACCTCATAATCCCTGCCGCCTTCTACAATTGCCATGACCTCTCCCGCGCCAAACTTGATGTGCGATACTCTGTCTCCTACCTTATATGAAAGGCCTCCGGTGGTATTGACACTGGCAAAAGACTTCTGGTTGCTCACAGGTGTATAGACAGGTGTCCTTGTACGCTGAGTATTAAAGGTAGTCGCATACTCTGTGCCGTATGTAGGTGTCTTTTTGAAGGCCTCCTTAGCCTTTCTGTAGGTGCTCTGTGAATTTCTTTCAATGTCATCATCACGGCGCTTTGGCTCATAGACCTCACCTGACATAAGCTCACGCGGAATCTCTTTCACAAATCGCGATACCTTGTTGAACTGTGTCTCTCCACGCACCATGCGCATACGCGCCGATGTAATAGTCAGATGCTCCTTGGCTCTCGTGATGCCAACATAAGCAAGACGCCTTTCCTCCTCTATCTCGCTTGTCGCATCATCACTCGTGATTGACATATAGCTTGGGAAAAGACCATCCTCCATACCCGCCAGATACACATTCGGAAACTCAAGTCCCTTAGCACTGTGCAGAGTCATAAGAACCACATAGTCGCTGTTTTCGTCAAGACCGTCTATATCGGCTACAAGTGCCACTTCCTCCAAAAAGCCACTGAGAGTAGGATTCTCCTCCCCCTGCTCGTAATCAACAGCCTTGTTTATAAGCTCATCAATATTCTCAATACGCTGCTCTGCTTCATCCGTGCCCTCAGCCTTCAGCTCATCTACATAGCCGGTCTCATCGATTATTGCCTGTATGAGCTGCGAAACCGAATCCATCTCAGCTCTCGCACGAAGTGACTGTATAAACATCACAAAAGGCTTTATCTTGCCTGCTGACCTCGCCATGCCAGACACCTCATCGACATAGCGCAGTGCCGTATAGAAATCTATCCCCTTCTCAAGAGCATAATCTGTCACCTTATTGATGCTCGTAGCTCCGATGCCGCGCTTTGGCACATTTATTATTCGCTTTACCGCAAGGTCATCATGGCCATTGTCAATAGTCTTTAAATATGCAAGAATATCCTTTATCTCTTTTCTGGCATAGAAATTCACGCCGCCGACAATCTTGTATGGGATGTTGGCAGCAATAAATTTCTCCTCGAAAAGACGCGACTGTGCGTTGGTTCGGTAAAGCACAGCACAGTCCTTATAGCGCGCCTCACCCTTTCTCACGAGTCTCGCTATCGAACGCGCCACATAATCCGCTTCCTCAAAGCCACTCTCAAGCTGTTCAAAGGTAATCCTGTCTCCGGCTCCGTTGTCAGTCCAAAGGCGCTTGTCCTTTCTACCCACGTTGTTGGAAATGACGCTGTTGGCGGCATCTAGGATATTCTGGGTAGACCTGTAATTCTGCTCAAGCTTTATGACCTTTGCATCATCAAAATGCTTCTCAAAGTTTAAGATATTGTAGATATTGGCACCTCTGAACTTGTAAATTGACTGATCATCATCACCCACCACACACAGATTCTTATACTTCATGGCAAGAAGCCTGATAAGCTCAAACTGCACGGTGTTTGTGTCCTGATACTCATCCACCATGATATATCTGAAGCGCTCCTGATAGTAATCCAGCACCTCTTTATCCAGCTTAAAAAGCTCTACTGTCTTCACAAGCAAATCATCAAAATCGAGTGCGTTATTCTGCTTTAGGGCATTCTGATACTCCTTGTATACAAGTGCCTGCTTACGCTTCACGAAGTCACCTGTGAAGCGGTTTTCAAACTCTATCGGATCAATCATCTCATCCTTTGCAGATGAAATGACATTTAAAAACATCTTTTCCTTATACATCTTGGTATCTATCTCAAGACGCTTGCAGATGTCCTTCATCAGAGCCTTCTGGTCGTCAGCATCATATATAGTAAAATTCGTGTCATATCCCAGCCTGTCAATATACCTGCGCAGTATACGCACACATGTCGAATGGAATGTAGAAACCCATATGCTTTCCGAACCATAGCCCACCATATCATCAATTCGCTCACGCATCTCTCCCGCAGCCTTGTTTGTAAAGGTGATTGCCATGATATTGTAAGGATTGACGCCACACTCATCTATCAGGTAGGCAGTCCTGTATGTAAGAACCCTGGTCTTGCCACTGCCTGCCCCCGCTAAAATAAGAAGCGGTCCCTCTGTGGTCAAAACGGCCTCCCTCTGCTGTTCATTCAACATATCTAAGTTCATCTGTTTTCCTCTCAATTCTCCAGTCTTTTACAGGCACATATACCATAAATACAAAAATAATTTATCTACAGCATACCACAAACATATGTTTTGTACAACCCAATATGAGAAAAATCAAAAAAAACTTGTCATATAGTTTTCAATACTATATAATAAAAGCCTGAGGTGATGATATGGAGAATGACGTTAAAGAATTTTTATCAGAATTATTAAAACAGCTTAAATCAATAGATTACATAAAGCCGGAGGATATACCAAATATTGATCTGTACATGGATCAGGTCACAACCTTCATGGACGAGCAGCTCGCTGCATCAAAGCGCTATGAAAGCGACAAAATCCTTACCAAGACAATGATAAACAACTATGCCAAAAACAATCTGCTCCCTTCTCCGGACAAGAAAAAGTATTCTAAGGAGCATGTGCTCACACTGCTTTTTATATATTATTTCAAAAATATATTGAGCATCAACGATATCCGCTCGATTCTTAATCCGCTTACCGAGAAGTATTTCGGCAATGATGACGGATTTACGATGCAGGATGTCTATACTGAGGTTTTCAGCTTAGAGGCGGAGGAATCGCAGAAGCTCCTAAAGGATCTCGGCAAGAAATACAAGATTGCAGGTGAGACATTTGAGGATTTTCCTGATGAGGATCAGAAATTTCTTCACACATTCAGCTTTATCTGCATGCTGAGCTTTGATGTCTACATCAAAAAAAATGCTGATTGAGCGCATGATTGACAACCTAAATGAAGAAAAAGAGGCTTCTTCCCATGAAATACACATTCAGGAAGAAGTAAAAAACAGGCTCAATTAATGAGCCTGTTTTTTCCCCCTATGATAACTAATCCTCTTTGTCAGAGCCATCCTCCATGCGCGAAAAAACCATATCATATCCATCGTTGCCGTAGTTTAATGATCTGTTCACTCGGCTGATTGTGGCTGTGGAAGCCCCGGTCTTTTCTGCTATATCAAGATATGTCTTCTGCTCTCTAAGCATCTTTGCCACTTCAAATCTCTGTGATAGAGAAAAAAAGCTCATTTACAGTACAAACATCCTCAAAAAATGTATAACACTCTGCTCTATCCTTGAGACACAAAATAGCATCAAACAAATGGTCTACTGCTTCTGTTTTAAGATTCTTGCTCATCGTGTTCTCCTTTTTCATGCGATTTA
>ENA-OQKV01000774-OQKV01000774.1-human-gut-metagenome-genome-assembly--contig:-NODE-774-length-10666-cov-2.310940_pt1 | contig 10666 bp, 12 predicted proteins | sample MGYA00242655_ERZ504811 | MGnify/ENA primary metagenome ERZ504811 (study PRJEB26092, sample SAMD00036406) | human gut metagenome | host: Homo sapiens | study: EMG produced TPA metagenomics assembly of...
ATTCTGCACCGTCTGTGTCTTTTTATGATGTCTTATAATGCCAGCCACTACAAGCACTGCCACAAGCACAAGCGCTGCTGCAAGCACTGCCGCCCGCGCCGCGGCAGTCTGTCTGCGCCTGCGTGCCTTTTCACGTTTTCTGTTATCTATTCTTACCGGTTTGTACCCATAATTCCTCCGATTCATATTAGGATAGCTTCTGTAAAAATGCTTTTGTTCTTTCATTATCCGGATTATCAATGACATCTTCCGGCTTTCCCTGCTCGACAATCACACCGCTGTCCATAAAAATAACACGGTCTGCCACTTTCCTTGCAAATGCGATTTCATGCGTTACAATCACCATCGTCATTTTTTCCTGTGCCAGCTCACGCAGTACCTTTAAGATACCGGCTGTAATTTCCGGATCCAGTGCCGAAGTCGGCTCATCAAAAAAAGAGCATTTTCGGATTCATGGCAAGCGCTCTGGCAATCGCCACACGCTGCTGCTGTCCACCGGATAACTGTCCCGGATAGCTGTTTTCTTTTTCTGCAAGTCCTACTTTTCTAAGCAGCTCCCTTGCCTCTTTATAGACTTCATCCCTGTCACGCTTCTGCACATGTATCGGCGCATCCGTCACATTTTTTAAAACCGAATAATGCGGGAACAGATTAAAATTCTGGAAAACCAGTCCAAAATTATTCTTTAACTGTGCCAGCTGTTGTCTGGATACGTAATGGGTGGCTTCTCCCTCCGCATTATCCGTTGCCGCTTCCCCACAGTATTTCAAAACACCCTTATCCATTGTTTCAAGCAGGGTTGCACAGCGAAGCAGGGTTGATTTTCCGGAGCCGGATGGTCCGATAATTGCTACAACCTCGCCTTCTTCCACTTCCATTGATATATCTTTTAATACTTCAAGCTCGCCAAAACTTTTGCCGACATGCTTCATCTCTAATAATTTCATCTTAATTCCTCATTTCCGCAGACGCTTCCTGCCGCCTGCCTTTTTGGCAATCCGCAGATACGTTATCTATAATTTATCTGTAATACTGCATGCTCTTTTCAATCTGTTCCATAATCCATGCAACTAAGAAGTTGAAAATGTAGTAAAATACACCGGCTACAAACAGCGGCATAATGCTTGCATTCGTTGCCGCAACCTGTTTTGCGAGCGTAAACATTTCTGTGTATGCCAGTGCAAAGGCAAGCGATGTATCCTTTACCAGGGTAATCACTTCATTGGTTACAGGCGGCATCACCCGCTTTACCATCTGCGGGAATATAATACGTACAAAGGTCTGTGTCTTTGAATATCCCAGCACCTCGGCGGCTTCATACTGTCCTGCCGGAACAGCTTCGATACCGGCGCGGTAAATTTCTGCAAAATATGCCGCATAATTTAATGCAAAACCAATAATTGGTGTAGCTGGTTCTGGTGAACATACTCATTTTGGTGTTATGGCTAAATTAAAATCTGGTAAAGTTGTTAACTTATTTAGCCCAGAAGATATGCGTAAAGAATCTGCTAGCTCTTTAGGCATTGGTGCAATTATGGGACTTTTAAAACACTATGAAGCCATTAATCCATTCATCAGCTCTACAACAGATTCTTTAAACCGTTTAAAACCTGGGTTTGAAGCGCCAGTATGTATTGTTACATCTTTAGGTACTGATCCATCTGAACCTAGCCGTAACCGTACAATCCTTTGCGGTTTAATTCGAGATATCGATAATCCTATGGCGACACGTTATGAATTGCGTTCTCCAAATCCTTACACTAATACATATACTGCTTTAGCATTGATCTTTATCTCTGCATTTGATGGTATGAAATATGCCATTACATCTGGTAAAACACAAGCTCAATTGGAAGCAGAGCTTTCCAAAGAAGTAGGTGAAACATCTGATTATCTTGCTACAAATCGTGCATACCGTACTGAAAAAGATGTGTTTGATGATTTCACACAAGAAGAACGTAATCAAATGTTTGGTGTTGCTCCAGCTACTGTATGGGAAAATATAAAGGGTTACCAAAATAATCCTGAATTAGTAGAAACATTGGCTCAAGGCAATGCATTTGCTAAAGATTTAATGGACTCTTTTATTGCGTCCATTCTTAAACGCTGGAAACTAGTATTGGCTAACCGCTTAATCCCAAACAATTTGGATACAGTTCGTAGCATGGTTGCAATTCATACTGACAGCCGAAATAGTGTAGATGATAAACGCTTTGCAGAAGTTAATGACTTACGTTTCTACCTTGCGAAAGATAGTGATGATCGTAAATCCTTATTCACTCGTTTAATTGATGCACTTAATGATGGTGAATATGATTTAGCATCCCAATTACAAATCGAAATGAATGATAAAATGGAAGAATTAGAAGCTAAGTACGCTAACTACGCTAAAAATATCTTCTAATAAAATCAATTTATTAATAAAAATGGCCTCTACTACGGTAGAGGCCATTTTTCATTTAAATATATCTAAATAAATTAGATATATTCAAACAAAACGATTTAAATTTTATTCGTTATGTCCAATAAATTTTTCTACTAATACTAAGCTACATACAAGTACAAAAATTGCAACAGACCAAATTAAATTATCAAATGATGATTCATGATTGATAATTAGAAGTCTTACAATTGCAGTTATGCCAATGTATAAAAAGAAGTTAAGCGGAAAGTGGAAGTTATTTTTAAAATATTTAACGATGAGTGCAATAAACTCAAAGTATAGAAAGAAGGTAATTAGTTCTTCAATCAATAAAGAGTATGTACTATAACCTTGAATATTCGCCCACGTAACATAGACAAGACTAATCAATGTATTAATAAGTGCAATACAAAGTGCAATACCAACGCCTACAAGGGCTATATTTTTTATCGTTAATAATAGTTTAGAAATACGAATCCACATATATAATTCACCTACAATAAAAATCTAAATACTATACTACATAAAAAAGACCGTACACCGTACGGTCTTTTTACCTTTATATTAAGCTATTAGCAAAAATCTTAAGATTAGATATCAGCTTTAATAGCTTCTAATGCAGCATCGAAGTTAACTGCTTGAGTTACTTCAGGTACATATTCAACATAAGTTACTTTGTTATCTTTGTTGATTACTACAACGCCACGAGTTAAAAGACGAAGCTCTTCAATCAAGAAACCATAGTTTTCACCGAAGGAAGCATCTTTGTGGTCAGACAAAGTAATAACTTTATCTACGCCTGCAGCACCACACCAACGTTTTTGAGCGAATGGTAAGTCCATAGAAATTGTCAATACGACTACATCTTCGGAAAGTGCTGTTGCATCTTGGTTGAACCAACGAGTTTGAGCATCACAAACACCTGTATCAAGGGAAGGAACAACGGAGATAACTTTTACTTTACCTTCGAAGTCTTTTAAAGTTTTAGCTTGCAAGTCATTGCTCAATACAGTGAAGTCTGGAGCTTGTTGACCTACTTTAATTTCTGGGCCAACTAATGTGATAGGGCCACCTGCAAATGTTACTACGCCAGTACGTTTTTCCATGTTGTATTCCTCCTAAGAGTTTTAATTCTAATTATGTAAAATATAATTTCTTTATATGCATAGTATAACATTTACATTACCATAAGTAAACTAAAAAAATTCGATATAGTATTAATTAAAAAGATCTTTACGATTGATTACTGTAAAAATTTAAAGAGGCCATTTAACTAATATTAATATTGATGAAATAGAACTGCTACTGTAATAAAATATTTAATCTAACTGTTATACGTATAGGTGTATTAATGTATCATAAAAAATGTGTATACTATAAAGAGAAAAGTTAACGTAATAAAATTTGTTGATTTAGCTTTTACAGTATTGATTTAAATTCAATTACAATATAATGATACTAGTAATTATATAGGCAATGATTTTGATTAGACTTAATAGGATATGTTAGAGAGGACCTATGAAACCAATAGATTTATTTATGCAGTTTTTCCGGCGTGAAGGCTGGATCTATGCCATTGGCTTAACTATGTTGATGGCAATTGACGTGGCTTTTTTATTTGTTCCTCAATTTATTGGTAATGCTATAGATACGTTGAGCAATAATAAGGAAGGGTTAGTCACTTATATTTTTTATTTCATTTTATTATTTATTATCATCACTATTTTAAAAGTTATCTCACGCAGAACCCTATTAGGCTCTATTCGTCGCATGGAGTATCTTTTTCGTGAGATTTTGTGTAGTAAAGCATTACAAGTAAAAACAACGTACTATGAGGCTAATGGACCTGGTAAGGTTATGGCGCTCATGACTAACGATGTAACATCGCTACGTGTTGCCCTTGGTCTAGGTGTAATGATTATAGTGGATATTATTTTCTATTCCATTGTGGGCTCCATAATTTTAATTCAAAAGATTAATACTGTATTAGCTTTTAAAATTATGACACCTGTATTCTTAATTATTGTGGCTATATTTGTACTAGGCAGAAAGCTACGTATTAAACAACGTAGTGCACAAGCTACTTATAGCGATTTAACAGAGTTTGGACAAGAGTTATTTCAAGGGATGGATGTTATTCGAGCTTTTAATCGTGAAAGTATAATCTCTAATTCTTTTGAAAAAATAAATAAACTTAATTATAAGAAGAATATGGATGTTGCACTACTAGATGCAATATTAACACCGTTAACAAGAATTGCACCCTTTATTTGTATCAGTATTAGTATATTTATTTGTGGACATTTAGCTGTAGAAGGCAAAATGACTATAGGCGAATTTGTTACTATCAATTCTTTTATCATGTTAATTGTAGGGCCTTTAATAGGCTTTGGGGGACTTATTTCTATTGTACAAAAAGGTCTTGCTTCCTTAGATCGTATCATGGATTTCTTGCATTTGCCTACTGAAATAATAGAGGATACTGATGAAGTATTGCCGCTTGAGGATATTCATATTCGATACTTAGATTTTACTTATGAAAACTCTAAAGGGCATGCATTATCTCAGTTGACAACGACAATACCAAAAGGTTCATTTATTGGTTTAGTTGGTAAACCCGGTTCTGGCAAAAGTACATTGTTTAAATTGCTTATTGGATTACAAGAGTGTCCGGAAAAATCTATTTATTTTGGCAGTCAAGATTTAGCTACTGTTTCTTTATCAAAGCTTAGAAACTCAATTGCTTATGTGCCGACACAATCTTACCTATTAAGTACGACCATTGCTGATAATATTAAATTTGGTAAAGATTTATCCATGCATGAAACTGTAGAGTTGGCAGCACAAAAGGCAGACTTATATAGAGATTTAGGCGATTTGTTAAACGATGATTTACATGAGCTTGCTGAAGAAGGTCATGATTTATCAGGTGGACAGAAACAGCGAATCAATATGGCTCGCGGCTTTTATAAAAATGCGCCATATGTATTGCTAGATGATTGTTTTTCCGCTTTAGATGCAGTAACAGTTACAACAATATTAAATTCATTACATAATGTAAAAGATCAGACGATTCTATGTATTTCACAACGACTAGAGGTTGTAGAGAAAGCAGATAAAATACTAGTATTTGATGAGGGGCGTATCGTAGAAGAAGGTACTCATGAGGAATTATTAGCTAACAATGGTTTATACCGTACCTTATATGAAGCGCAGAATGGAGGAGACCATCATGAAGAAGCGTGATCTAAGAAATGACTGGGCTCTATTCTTCTATATAACTGCCTACATTAAGCCTTATTTAGGTATTCTATTTTTAGCAACTGTTGCGCTCGCAGGAAATTTAGTACTATTACTTTTACGCCCATATTTAACTAAGCAAGTTATCGATCTTGGATTTGCCACTAATGATATCGCTGTTATTGAATACTATGCTTTAATGTATGGCTTTACTATAATTGGTAGTGTATTGTTTATCTTTGTAGAGAATTACTTTTTAAAAAGTTTTGGTCAAAAAATTATCTATAATATTCGTAGTATTATATTCCAAAAGATTCTTAATAAACCACATGATGAATTTTATAAGTTGCCAATTGGGAATTGGGTAACTCGCATTACTAATGATGTAGAGTCATTACGTACATTATATACAGATGTAATTCTGAATTTGGCAAGTAGCGGTTTAATGATTATTGGTATATTAGGATTTATGTATGCCATTAATGTACCTTTAGCAATAATCATGACAATTTTACTACCTATAATGGGTGGAATTATTTGGGTGTTTCAAAAGTTTTCTCGCAAAGCATTCCGTCAGGTAAGACGTTCTGTAGCTGCTTCTAATGCAAGCATCAAGGAACTGTTAAATTATATTGTAATCGTAAAATCCTATGGTGGCGAAAGAGCAATTGAGGAACGTTATAATACTGTTAATAAAGGTTTCTTAGAAGCAGGTCTTTTTGAGGTTACCACATTTTCTATTTTTAGACCGCTCGTAGATGGTCTATTCTTTGTTGCGTTAATTGTTATTTTTACAACTACGAATTTAATAGACTCCGTAGCTGATGCTGGTACAGTATTTGCCTTTATACAATATATGGACCGATTCTTCCAACCATTAAAGGAAATTGCAGATAAATATAACTCCCTACAAAGCGCATTAGCTGGTGCTGAAAGATTAGTTCCCTTATTAGAGGAAGAAGAGCGTCAGATGGCTAATGAAGTTCCTGATGAATTTAAACATATAGAGACTATTGAATTCGAGCATGTATGGTTTTCCTATGAAAATAACGACGTTTATGCGCTAGAGGACTTTACATTCACTATTAAAGCTGGAGAATTCATCGGTATTGTAGGTCCTTCTGGTAGTGGTAAATCAACACTTTTATCATTGTTGATGGGAATCTATAAACCAACAAGAGGGGCTATCTATATTAACGGTATAAATATTGCCCAATATGATAGTTCTGTGCTTCGTCATTTAATGGGATATGTTTTTCAGCAAGCTTATCTATTTAAGGGTTCCATTAGAGATAATTTAACACTTTTTGATACATCAATTTCTAATGAGGATATGGTCAATGCAGCAAAACAAGTTAATTTGGATTCTATGATTGAACACCTTCCGGAAGGGTATGACACACCGGTTGGTTATTTAGGCTCCTTATTATCTGATGGGCAAAAACAATTATTGGCTTTTGGCCGTACCTTGATTAAAAAAACACCTATTCTATTGTTAGATGAAGCAACGGCTAACATTGATAGTCATACGGAGAAGCAAATTCAAGCAAGTATTGAAAATATTCGAGGTAGTAAAACAATTGTAAGTATTGCTCATCGCCTTTCAACAGTAAAAGATGCCAATAAAATAGTGTATATGGAATATGGTAAAATAATAGAAATAGGATCTTTTGATGAACTTATCAACTTAAAAGGGACCTTTTATAATCTCTGGAATAATCAACACAGTGGGAGTTAGTATGGAATGTATCCAATCTAAAGATAATAAGACCATTAAGCGAATTATCTCATTAGGGCAGCGTAAAAATCGCCAAAAATATGGAGAGTACATTGTTGAAGGTATTCGATCTATTCGAGATATTGCAGCTATGGGGGCAGTAAAAACAATTGTTATACGTGAATCTAAAGCGCAAGATAAACATGTATTAGATTTATTAGACTTAGATACTGTTCAATTTGTACCTAAATTTATTGCACAAGATCCAATATTTGATAAGGTGGATAATACCGTAAATGGACAAGGTGTAGTTGCTATTGTATCAAAACCAAAATACGATATGGAAAGCATTCACATTGATGATGGTTTATATATTACATTAGATGGAGTTCAAGATCCTGGCAATCTAGGTACCATAATTCGTACAGCAGTTGCAGCAGGTGTAAAAGGTATATTTTTGATGAAAGGAACTGTGGACCCTTTTAATGACAAGACAGTGCGCAGTACTATGAGCGCCTTACATAAAATACCTTTATATGAGGATATTACCTTATCTCTGTTACATGATATGGTAACTGAGTCTAATATGACTACCTATGTAACTGCTTTAGAACATTCCAATCCTTATCATACTGTACGTTATGCTAAGCGAACTATGCTAGTATTAGGAAACGAAGGGAATGGCGTAACACCAGAGGTTATGAATCTATGTACAAATCGTATTATGATTCCTATGTATGGTGATATGGAATCCTTAAATGTAAGCGTAGCTGCTGCATTATGTATGTATAAAGTACAAGAACAATTGATGCCTTAGTATATATGATAAAAATTTATGACCTTATAAAAAGTCCTCTACTAGTATACAAGTAGAGGGCTTTTGTATTGATTTTTTAGTTGTGTATTTGGTACAATAACATATATCCTTTGTGGGAGAACAAAGTTCTCCCTTTTTTTCATGAAAAGGAAGATAACTATGTCCAAATTAATTGTAAATGCAGACGATTTTGGCCTTCATAGTGCAGTTAATGCTGGTATTATTGATGGTCATCGTAGGGGTATTATTACCAGTACCTCTTTAATGGCAGGAGGAGAAGCTTTTACAGAAGCCGTAAGTATGGCAAAACAAAACCCTAAGTTGGGCATTGGTATTCATATTACCTTGGTAGGTGGGGTGAAACCAGTATGTGATCCATCAGAAGTTTCATCACTTCTCACACCAGAAGGTGTATTTTCAGAGAACTATGTAGAATTTATTAAACGTATTTACTCTGGCAAAATCAATTATAGTGAATTACGTAAAGAGATTCATGGACAAATAGCTCAAATAATGGATACCGGCTTAAGGGTAACTCATATTGATGGACATCAACATATGCATGTTCTACCAACGGTATTGCCAATTGTGATTGAACAGGCAAAATCCTTTGGTATACATGCTATACGTATACCCGATGAGTCTACTGGTTTTATGAATTATATGTATTCCCCAATTCGATTTCTTGGTAAAGTTGGTTTATCAACGGTTGCGGCTAATGCGCGACCAATCATACGAAATAATTGTATGACTACAACCCAATATTTTTGGGGCATGGTAAATGGAGGCCATATAAATCAGAAATCTCTAATGGGTATCCTAAAAGCGGTAAATAAACATTCTGGTACCCATGAATTGATGGTTCACCCAGGTAGTAATAGTAGTATTCTTAGTAAGCTTTATAATTGGGGTTATCATTGGGAAGATGAGTTGCAAGCACTCTGTTCCAGTCATACGCGATTATATATAAGTCAACATGATATAGAGCTCATTAATTATGGAGACTTGGTATGAGTAAAATGATGAAGAGAGGCATCTTTATGTTTCTCTTGTTGTTGGCTGTATCAATTGGTATCATTTACTATACTATTGATTTAGATGCATTGAAAGCCATATCATCTTTTAATAGTATTTCCTTATTATTAGCTGTAGTTGCTTTAGTAGCAGGTATGTATTTTGATGGATTACGACTTCAAAGGCTCGTAAAAATTGGTGGTTACAAGTTATCGATACGAGCAGTGCTACGAGTTATTTTTAGTAATTATTTTATGGCTATGTTGACACCTGGAGCTAGCGGGGGTGCTGTCGCGCAAGTACTGGTGTTGAGAAGTTATGGCGTACCTATATCTAAAGGTACACCGATTGTATTAATACGTACCGTATTTTCCATTATGTTTTTGGTCATTATGCTGCCATTAGTATTCTTACGAGATGCTATTGAAATTCCATATATCTCTCGTGATATGCTTTTGATTTTTGTCCGTGCTTGCTGTTATAGCGGCCTTAGTGGGAACTTATATATTACAGACTAAATATATGCGTCAATTTGTCTATAATCTAGCACAACGATTTAAAGCACATAACACTAAAGATTGGCTTTACTAAATTAGAAACATTAAATCAAGGTCTTGGTTTACTTTATAAACAACCTGTCCAATCTTTAATAGTTTTTATTGAATCTGGTTTGAGTTTATTATGCTTATATTGTATTGCACCCGCTTTAATGTATGCTTTCACACCAGATATTCCTATTATCGATATTTTAGATCGCATGATTTTATTAAACCTTATTTTGTATTTTGCACCAACCCCAGGGGGAACAGGCATTGCAGAAGGTCTATTTGTAGTATTATTTAGTGCCTTTGTACCTAATGGTACAGTGGGCATCATCGCTGTAGGATGGCGTGTTGTGGCTGAATATATGCCATTCTTCATCGGTATGTATGCAGTATTAACATTATATGGACGACAATTCGTTGCCCAAGAAACTTCAAGAGAACAATAAGGGAGTGTGCTCTATGTCTAAACCAAAAAAAGATAAATTTTATCTGGTTCAAGAAGATATTTTACCAGAGGCTATAAAAAAGACGATAAAAGTAAAAGAAATTCTAAAACTAGGTGAGGTTAAAACAATTAACGAAGCAGTTGAAAAAATGGATTTAAGTCGATCTGCGTATTATAAATACAAGGATTATGTTTTTCCATTTTTTGAAATTGCTCAAGGGAAAATTGTTAGTATTTATGTTTCTATGTCAAATGAATCTGGTATGTTATCAAGCGTTTTGAAAGCCATTGCTGAACGTAACGGTAGTATTTTAACGATTAATCAAGATATTCCATTACAAGGCATTGCGAATAGTAGCATTTCTTTTGAAACCAAGGATTTACAAGGTTCATTAGAAGATTTATTGCTAGATATTCGCTCTATGAAGGGTATTATCAAGGTAGAAATTTTAGGCCAAGCATAGGC
>ENA-OQKV01000777-OQKV01000777.1-human-gut-metagenome-genome-assembly--contig:-NODE-777-length-10641-cov-3.776393_pt1 | contig 10641 bp, 8 predicted proteins | sample MGYA00242655_ERZ504811 | MGnify/ENA primary metagenome ERZ504811 (study PRJEB26092, sample SAMD00036406) | human gut metagenome | host: Homo sapiens | study: EMG produced TPA metagenomics assembly of...
AGCAGACAAAGAGAAGGTTTGTAAGGTGTAGCCGGTAGTTGATTGGCGAAGAAAAAACTTTTCAAAAGGGGGCCCTGATTCAGGGCGTCCCTGCGGAAATGATAAATGAAGGGAGAATGACACCATGGCCATAATCATTTTTCTATCCGACTCCCATACATAGATACGGCCTAAATTTGAGCCATCAGTAGTTACATTAAAGGTGCTTTCAAAACGAGCCATATAAGCTTGATTACTAGTAAATATAAAACTGATTCCTATAGTAGCCACAAGAAGTACCAATAAATAACGAATGTTAACAAAGGAATAGCGCAATGTAATAAGTACACCATTAATACCATTAAATAGCCAAGAACCACGGCTTTGATTGCCTAACATTCCCAACACTATACTAAATAAAGAGAATACAGCTGATTTTTTTACATAAGAAGGAAATGTTTTATCATAAACAGTAATTAAAGCTAAATGAAAAAGCGAGCGTTAACAACATAGCTAGCCCCATCATAGAGCCATTAATGACACCACCTGCACGACCCTCTGTTCCTACATTATACCCCAGTAAAATATTGTACAAAGGCAGATAGAGCATCGATGCCTATATACACAAAAATATTGATAAAATAGTATATAATTTGCGAGAACTCTTGATAAATAGCAAGATTGGTACGATAATTAAAATCTTCCAAATCCAAATATTAAAGAAGTACTTAGTCGTCACTCGTATATTATCACTAATAAATGCAGACGGTAATATACATAACAGCATACCTAAGTACGCCCATCCATATTGGCGTATCGAATTTGGTATAGAAACTTCATCTCTTTTATACCACCATGTTAAAAGTGTAACGAGTACTATAAGTCCATAAATAAAATTACCAAAAGCCATAGATGACCGCGTCGTACATATCATAATTGAAATGAGTACAGTAAGTATCATTTCATAATTCTTAAGTATCCAAGATTTCATACTAACACCCTTATCCCCTTATTGTTATTATCTAATAATTAAGTATAGTTACGACTTACATATAACGTATAAATGTATACTTATTTTATTAAATTTTTCATATGTTCTTGAATTTCTTGTTCATATTGATCGAGTAATTCATAGCGTTTACGATATTGGCTACGTTTTTGTGACTTTATCTCCTCAATAGGCTTACGATATTCCTCTAAAGGAATTTTGAAAAAACGTTCATCACTACATAGTACACCGCCAGATTCCTCCCACAATGAATCTAGCTCAGCTACCTTTGCACGATGACCGCGAACTAAATGAGTATTCGCATAAAAGCCTTCATCAGATACAGCGTAAATAGATTCTACCTTACAAATGGCTGCAATATGACGTAATAGGAACATGATAAAGTTTTTTGGACGATAGCCAAACATCTTTTTTGTAACTATTTTAGCATTATCAAGACCATCTTTATAACCTTGAATCGTACCAATCCACATAGCAGATTCCCCATTAAAACCTTTACCAAAACGGAAGTTAGCATGGTATACCCCTTGATTACCCAAGGTGAGTAACAAGGTCAAAAAACCTTCTTTACGCTGACCAGGTCCATAATATAAACGAGCTACCATATCAAGGTCTACCGATTCCCATACGATATAGCCACGATTCATCCGACTTACGTCATCATAAATATTATCAGGATCTACAGAGTACATCTCACGAATTGCTTCATCTGTAAATATATCTTTCAAATAATCAAAATGATTAACAATAGCCTCTAATCGTTCCTGAGGTGTAGAGCTTTTAAACAAGAAAAATCTTGTCATCAACTCAAATAAACCAACTTGTCGGTCTAATAGTGTTAAATCAGGCGTGTAACTTGCAAAGTAGTTCTCTAGCGCCTCTATTTCTCGTTTATTTCGTATGGAGCGCATTGTATGTAAGAAGGTACGACGTGTTTCCCTCCAACTACGCTTGCCGTAAATCTTACGACCTCGCTGCCATTGTATTTGTAAATATCCCATCTCATACTCCTATCCACTAATACAACTAACAAACTTTATCATTAATGATTAGTGGAGTGTAAATTATCTATAATCGCAACTAATTCATCAGCTACACGATTAACAATGAATCGTTCCTCAACAACACGTCGTGCATTTGTGATAATACTTGATAAATCTACCGCATCACTCATCACATGCTCCACTGCTTGTTGTAATGTATGTTCATTCAAAGGATCAACAATAAATCCAGATATACCATCTTCTATAATTTCTCTCTGAGCCCCAGATCCACTCGTAATGACTGGTACACCGCAATACATAGCCTCACAAATAACAAGACCAAAGGCTTCACGCGTTACAGTTGGCAATAACAAGCAATCAATTGATCTATATAAACCTTCAATATCAGGTGTAAAACCTATAAATTCAACATAAGAATGCATGTGATGCGCATCTATATAGTCTTTAAGTTTTTTGATTTGATCCTCTGTACCAGCCCCCGATATAATCAACCGAATATCTGGATTGTTTTGATGAATCTGTTCAAGAGCACTTAAAATCAGATATAAACCCTTACGTTCTGTAATACGCGCACTATATCCAAATGTAGTAACTTTAGATTTCATTGGCACATTATCTGCAAATGAAAGAAATCTATTTGGATCAATACCATTATAAACAATATAATATTTACTAGTATTCTTAATAATAGGTGTCATAAGGTCATCATAAACGAGTTTAGATACACATACAAAGGCATCTACTTGTGAATTGATCCATTTATGATACATATCTGTTTTACCAGGTACAAGATTATGTTTAATAAACATCAATTTAGCACCCGTTAACTGCTTAAGAGCAATACAGAATAAGATATATTTACCAGAGTGGCATACAATTGTATTAATTCCTTGTGCTTTCATCTGTTTGGCTACTGCATTAACAGATAGAAAACCCTTCAAAGTATAGAGATTGGCAGTCATCACATGGCCGACTTGAGCATAGCGAGATTGCATCTCTTCATTTGATTGGTCTACTAAGGTATAAGCAGCCCTATGTCGTTGTTGTAATTGTTTACAAATATCATATACATATTGTTCACCACCGCCCCAAATTTTGGCGCCTACAATATTGATTATAGACATAGGTTCCTCCTATCATATACAGATCAATACACATATAGTGGCATCCATTGATGTATTCGAAATAATGTTTACATATACATCAATAGATATCATCGTCTAATTATACTACGACTTATTCATACTGTCCTCATGATTAATGAGCCACATGGTCAACAATGTCCAATCACGAGCATCATCCCCATGATTATCAATAAGCCGAATTGGCTCAACCGGTTTATAGGACGGTATGTTGCTTTCACCATAATCCATGCGAACATCGCCCATCATATGCGGCGTAATCCACTGGTACGGCGTAACTAAAGTTTCTGGCTGCTCATCAAACAAGGACGGCACAATGGAATAATATTCAAAACCCTTTGGTGCAATGGTTTCAATAATGGTAGGCATGAGGCTCATATGCGTGCCAATGGGCACCGTAATCACATCCTTAGTGAAAGCAGGATGTTGTAACAACCCTACGGTACAGAATGTATCGCGCAAGGTATAGTCCCGTTGAATTAAAGATGTATTATTCAATGAGCCAAATAGATTAGAGTGATCACCTGTAACAACAAATAAACTATCTGGAAAGGCCTCTTTCATAGCATTTACAAAGTTAAATATTGCCTTATCACTATAGCGATAGGTAGCCAATTCTTTATTGCGTTTCTTATTAGATTTTAGATCATCCCCAAGATTCGGCATGACCTTTTCAGGATCATAATCTAATAAGGAATCCTCCATTTTATAAGGACCATGATTGGATGTAGTGTAAATAAAATGGAATGTCGGATGATCTAATCCTTTAATTTGTTCCGTTATATTCTCTAAAAATACGTGATCGTATACGCCCACCCAAGTTTTAGGTGCATCAGGACCACAGAAAACAGAAGCGCTTTCCACACGGTCAAAGCCTTGAGCCTTACCGAAGTGATTAAAGTTGCCGTACGACGCATTACCACCATACCAATAAATCGTATCATAGCCTAATCGCTTCATTTGAGCTGCCAAAGAGGTCGGCAACGGTTCATGCCAAAAAGCTTCCCGTTCATTGATTTCCATACCCGCATCATAGACGCCGGATAATAGACTTACAATGGATGGACGAGACACATTACCAGCAGGCAAGAAATTAGGTACTTGCACCGTATGAGGATTATCTTTAAAATCCCATAAACCAGGACATATATTGAGATCCTTATAAGGTTCATCAAGAGACCATTGAGGGATACTTTCACCAACAATAAAGAAAATATGCTGCGGTTTATCAATACGAGGACCTGATGCAACACGTTTAAATGCATGAAGCGGTGTGTGTAGATCCTGCCATGAATCTTTGTATTCGTTAGGAACAATACGATAAATGGCGTCATCAATATCTTCAGGAGATGCGGTATATTCATCACGTAGCGGATGTTTAAACACCGTTTCTAAGGCACATAAATCTGGCACTGTAGCACGAGCAAAGAATATATCTTCTTTTACCACTGTAGGAATCGTATCCCATTCTGGTTTATCATCATGAGATAAGGTACCACCGTAGCGGAACCAATAGAATCCTAGAACAGATGCCGCCACAAGTCCTATATTCCAAGCTACAGTAGGCCAGGTTCCTTCAATGTTTGGATATGGTATAGATGGCAAGGATAAGAAGAAACCTCCCATGAACCAGGATATAACTGCAATAGGAATCAATCCTAGAATGACAAGAATTCCTCGGTCTTGATTAAAGAATACATCAATCAAATTCCGTTTCTCTGCATGATTTCCATAATGAACCATATAGTTGTACGTATCATGGAAATGCTTGTAGAAGATCATTTTTCCTGCAAAGGCTGCGTACAGTACACAGGAATACATCGTTAGACCTACTAATCGTATGGAATCTTCTATTTGATGGTACCCTTCAAACCATAGTGCAGGGAGTGTCACCAAGACTAAAGGTAATAAGAATACATAGGCATCAAAATCCATGCCCCACCAAAAGCCGTAACGCAATGAACCTAGAGCTGATTTCCAACGACCTTTCCATGTTGGATACGGATTATAAATAATCATAAAAATGATTCGAAAGATACTACTCAATATGGGTGCCCAAATCATTAATTTTATATTTTGTTGTAGGGATAGAAAAAATTGTTCACTCATTTATACTTCCATATCTACTTAAAGAACAATACTTCCCCATAGCAACCTACTTATACTACATTACTGATTATAATTGTCCATTAGATTTATTCAAATAATACAATTTTACATACTTTGTCATGGTGTACATCATATGATAGATCGATAATAGAAAACCTATTTTTCCGTCTAATATGCCACCTTGCAAAATATATATCTTGAAAAATGCCCATGTAGGGCGCAATATAATATCCCCTAAAAAATTACAAGACTTCCCTTGTGCCTTGTATTTATTAGCTGCTACCGTCGTATACTTATTGAACTTCTCAAAAAATTGATGCCAATTATCATACGTATAATGATACAATTTTCCCTCTAATGTATCTTGTGGATACGGACTGATAAAAGCTTCGTGAACAGCCCCTTCCACAGTTGCTCCCTCTCGAGGCATCAATCGTAATACCTTATCAGGCCTCACCACACCATGGGTTGCCTGATTATAATGGAATAGATTATATCTGCGTAACCAATACGCCTTCGGTTCACCTTGAATAGCTCGTTGAATAGACTTTGCTAACTCTAGTGATACACGTTCATCAGAATCGACAAATAGAATCCATTCACTCTGGGCTTGTGAAATACCAAACCGTCGTTGTTGTGACCAATCTCCATTTAAGGGATGTGGTATAACCTTTGCACCCAATCCCGTAGCAAGTGATACTGTCTGATCTGTACTGCCATCATCGATGACTAAAATTTCATCAGCAAATTGAATACTCTTAATACAATCTACAATATGTTGTTCTTCATTGCGCGCTAAGATAATAGCCGTCACAGTACTCATAGATAATCCTTTAACTTACAAATCAATTAAATTTAATGGATAAAAATGTATATTTCTTTATTTGATGACATCCCCATGTTTAATGCGCCATGCCGCAAGTTCACGCATGTTTTTAATCATATCCCCATAGGATTGAGGCATGCTCGCACTTTGTTCTAACACTTTGCCACTTTTATCAAGATATAGTCTATGATTAAATACAAATTCCTCTTGTGTAAACAAGCTTGGTACCATCGCTTCATAGGTTTGACCAGGTCGGCCTACCAATTCCGCCAAGGTTGGAATGATTTGAATGCTCATGCCGAACGCATTAGGTGCAAGCCAATCTTTATGAATACCACGACCATAAAAAATAATAGGAATAGTAGATGCCACATTAGGACCTACTTCACGAGCAAAGTTAAAGCGTTCGCTATGGTCACCTGTAATGACGAACAGTGCAGACGGATCTGCTGTTTCTTCGCGAGCGATAAAATCACCCATTACGTGGTCTGCGTACCAAATATGGCCCATTTCGTTCAATTGCTTATCGTTTTCTTCGATAGAATCTGGCAAATGCCCTTTTACCTTATTCACATCGTAGCCTTCCTTAGCCACATTGATGCTATACGGTGGATGATTAGAGGTGGTCATAATCACATTGAGGATTTTTTCCCCTCTATGCTGATCCATGTAGGCAGAAATAGCTTTAAACAAGTCTTTATCGCCTACGCCCCAAGCATTGCCGTCTTCGCTTGGCATTTCAGAGGCATCGTGGAATTCATCGAAACCTTGAGATAAAACAAAGTTTTTAACATTTTGCCATGTGCTAAAGCCACCATACCAGAATACAGTCTTGTAGCCTAGCTTTTTCATAACAGGACCAATGCCTAAACCGTAAGGTTCTTTGAAACTTTCACCTTCATAATTAGGATATAGCCCTGTATCAGGCATCCCCGTCAACAAACCATTGATGGCCGGCATCGTACCGGTGCCTTGGGCAAGGGCTAGCTGCGTGCTCATCGCTTGAGGGCTGGCAGCGTATTTACGACCTTGCTCAACGAGGTACGCACCAGGCCCGTTATATTCAGCGAGGAACGGCCACAAGCCATAGGATTCTCCAAGAACGAGGTTTATAGACTGCGGTTGATCCGCTAATCGTTGTGTCGTAATGGTTCTCGTGAAAGAACCGTCAAAATTTGTACCGTTAAACTTACCACCAACGGCAGTTATTTTTTCATTTAACTCTTGAGGCGTTAAGTTAATAACCTCAAGCTCAGCCGTCCGTTTCGCAATGCTTTTAACACGATAGAGAGCCTGTACATCGTCTAGAATATTTTCGTTCAACAAATTGGAACTAAGGCGGGCTGCACTTTCCCAGTTAATGGAATTTGTATAGCTGAAAGCACCGCCAAATCTAAAGAATAGACCTAATACGCCAATAGCGACAGTTAATCCAATGCCCGTCATCCATTGCGTTTTCTTTGTTTTAGGATACCAAGTAGTACAAAGTCGTCGATGATCTGCAGAATCACTATTTCTTACATTATCCGCATCATCACCATTCCTAAGATCATCAGCGTAGTCACTATATTTCTTGGCCCCCCACGCTAAGAAACGAACTAGGAACCAGCAAAGAGCTGCACTCAATACAACGGCCCCAATAATGTACATGAGGGCATTATATTCATTGATAGCGGTATTTACAATGGCGCCGATATCATCGTTTTTACCGTTGATAAGCATTGCATTGTAGGAGGAGTTGAAGATTTTATAAAACGGAATACGTCCTAAAAATAGGAAGGTCAACAGTACAGTCGCAATGGAGTAGAGTACTTGTTTAATGCGCAAGGACGGCCATTTTGGCACAAAGGTATGTACCAACGTCCCCCCTAAAAAGCCTAGTAAACACAAAGAACCGACGGTCTTGAGACTCAATCTAAATCCTAGCCATAAGGATGTGAGGATATTCTCCATCGTCACAGAAGCTAGTTGTGATTGAAATACTGCAAGAAACACGATTCTAAATGCAGTCAACAAAACAGAGAAAAAGATAAATACCTTAATCTCTGTTCGTATGCCTTCAAATAATCGCTGCCATCGGTTCATCATTAACCCCTAACTGTTGAATCTTATAACCTAATTGGTATATCACATAATCCAACTATATTGTTACAAATATAACAAAACTACATAACTATACTGCCTAAATGAGTAATAAAATTTATAAACTACATATATATGCTATATATATATCCTACGTAATATATTACGTAATATTCTACTAATTACATAACTATCAATTATTTCGGATATTTCTTACATTTAGGACCTTTACATCGTTTGCATTTACCGCATCCACGGTCGATAGTCTCAGCACCTGCTGATTTCTTCGCACTAGCACTCTCCTTGGCCATCTTTTCAGAGGCCTTACTATTCCATACGGAAACTATCGATTTTGCTTTTTTGCGGATTCATCCTTTTTGGATTTTTTATCCTTTTTCTTGTCTTTCTTCTTATCTTTTTTCTTGAAAGTATCAGCCAAGAAGACTGTTTTTAACTTATCATTTAAGACTTTAAGCTTCTTTTCAGCTTTGTCTTTCTTTTTCTTTAACTTTTCTTCGTCTTTAGAGCGTTTTTCTTCCTTAGACTTCTTGTGTTTTTTCTCTTTTTTATCTTCTTTAGACGTTTTATCTTTCTTAGATTTTTTCTCGCCTTTGGACTTTTTGTCTTCTTTGGATTTCTTATCCTCTTTAGATGTTTTATCTTCCTTGGATTTTTTATCTTCCTTAGATTTCTTATCTTCAGAACCGTTGATACGCGCCCATTCATCATCAACGCGTTTCAATTTCTTTTTAAGAAGCTTCTCCATCTTCTTATTTGTTTTATCGGACTCTAAACCGGCTTTACCAAATAATAAAGCATTCACCGCCGTGTATGGATCGATAGACGACATATCCTCATCATCCACGTTAGCTGCCTCTGATTTCTTATCTTTTGAAAGTTCATCAAGACCATCTACATCTAACGCTTCATCCTCATCTAAATGATGAATTGCTAAGCTTTCAACGCCTTCTAATGGTTTTACATCAAGGTGCTCAATCGCAGTATCTTCAAAATCCGCCATTTCCTTACCAGAGCTTTCACCAAAACCAGTAAAGAGACCGCCTATAGATTTTAATTCATTCAATTTAATATGATTCATGCCCACCGTAGAATCATGATGCACAGGAACATCAGATAATTGTACCTGTTCCATAGCATATGCATCATCATTATAACTAGCGCCCTTGCCAAGTTCAGATGTATTAGAAATGACGATATCTTCCTTATCGTCGCCTAACACATCACCAAATAGATCTTCTTCTAAAGATTCGTAAGAATGCAATAAGGCCATACGTTTTTGAACATCTTCAATTTGATTCCATAAATCAACGAGAGAAGATGTATAGTACACCCGTTCTTTTACCTCTAAATACGCTTGGTAAACGATAGATAATTCGGTCTCATTAAGGCCTTCCTCTGCACCAATTTCTTCAATCATTTGTTGAATCTGTTGATCTCGGTCATATCGTTTAATTAACGCTTTACGAATGCGTTCAATCAACATTGTATCGATGAGTTCCATATGCACCTCCTATATTCAATACACTCAGTCCTACCCGCTACATTAGCGTATACGAATCAATGTATAGAATCATAAAAATAAATTGATTTTATAATCTCTAATATATTATTATAGCAGAATTTATCTGCTTTTTCCTTAATAATATGTGTAAAAGTTCCTTAAAAATAGAATAAAACCTCAATTTAAATACGTTCCTAATAGTATGCATTTCATACTACTAAAACACTATTCAAACCGAGGTTATTTAATCAAATTTATATACATCATATTCATATATAAACTTACTATATTAAAATCTTATATTTATTTGTTACATCAATCTAATATGTATTGCATCCATCGGATTTTTAACTATTACATCAAAGTATATCTAATTGTTACATAAATGTCTTTAAAGGTCTTAAATTATTTCATTATAAAAGTCTTAAATTACTGCACTAAACTGCACTAAAACAAGTTAACTGAATAGACGAGAATTCGCTCCTTTGCATCGCTAGCCTCAAAGAGGTCACTACAATCAATAGTTTCCTCTTGTTCCAAACGCACATGGTTATTTAAAAAGTTCTCCACCTCTTCATTGACATAGTAGAAAAATAACTTAATCTCCCGAGGATTATGATATAGCGAATCAAAAATATTTCCTAGTACCCGCTTAATCGTATGGAGTGCAAAGGGATTAAAGAAAAAGCATCGATCAGCCTGATCTGGCAATTCATACAGCGCCGCATCACCTAGTACAAAGCTTACACGATTACGAGCAGCAGGGCTTTCACCATTGATTAAAGCCTTTTCATAGAGCCGTTCATCGTATTCGATGCCTATAGAATGGCAGCCCGTTTGGTAAGCCATGAAAATACTCACTCGGCCCTTGCCACTACCATAATCGATGAGCGTATTTTTCTTGCGAATATGACCGCTATTTGCCAAGCGCTCCAGCACGCAATAATCCGTCGGCTCGTACGGATGAT
>ENA-OQKV01000778-OQKV01000778.1-human-gut-metagenome-genome-assembly--contig:-NODE-778-length-10634-cov-3.958504_pt1 | contig 10634 bp, 8 predicted proteins | sample MGYA00242655_ERZ504811 | MGnify/ENA primary metagenome ERZ504811 (study PRJEB26092, sample SAMD00036406) | human gut metagenome | host: Homo sapiens | study: EMG produced TPA metagenomics assembly of...
GGATGATCGTAAGATCATTCAGGAGCTTAGTACAGCTGCGTAGTGAGTCGAGCGAGAGCGCGTCGCAGACAGATAACCATTTTTATAATATTCCACCAATAATTTCCGTCATCAAACTACAAGTTACTCCCCAAAACTAATTCCAATAGTCTTAGCATCTTTGATCATCTGGCATTCTGGATCTACATACTTTAATTTTCCAGCAACTTCTGATAATGGAACTTTCTGAGTATCTCCATCAACGATACCAACCATATAGCCATACTCTTTATTAAGAATCAATTCAGCGGCATATGCTCCAACTCTTGTAGCAAGTACACGGTCGTAAGCACAAGGAGCGCCACCACGCTGTGTATGACCAGGAACGGTAACTCTGATTTCACGATTTGTTTTTTCTTCTAATGCAGCTGCAATCTCATAAGCAACGGAAGGATATCTTCTTTCTGCAAGTTTTGCTTTATACTGTTTCTTCTTTAACTTCGCATCTTCTTTTGAAATTGCACCTTCAGCAACTGCGATAATTGAGAATTTCTTTCCAGCTGCAAAGCGGTTTTCTACAACTTCGGCTACTTTATCAATATCATAAGGAATTTCAGGCAGCAGGATTACGTCAGCTCCACCGGCAATTCCTGATTGCAGGGTAACATGTCCGACTTTATGCCCCATAACCTCGATGATAAATACACGGCTGTGAGAAGAAGCTGTTGTATGAATTCGGTCGATTGTATCAGTTGCAATATCAACGGCACTCTGGAATCCGAATGTCATTTCAGTACCCCAAAGATCATTGTCAATTGTCTTTGGAAGTGTTACAACATTTAAACCTTCTTCACGGAGCATATTTGCAGTTTTGTGAGTTCCGTTTCCGCCAAGGACTACAAGACAATCTAATTTATATTTACGATAATTATTTTTCATTGCCTTGACTTTATCAAGACCGTTTTCATCAGGAATACGCATCTTTTTGAATGGCTGTCTGGAAGTTCCAAGAATTGTACCTCCACGGTTTAAAATTCCAGAAAAATCATCTGGTGTCATACGGTCAGCAATATCGTAGATCAGACCTTTATATCCATCGCGGAAACCATAGATCTCCAGATCATTTCTCTTTACACTTAAACCTTTTATTACACCACGCATGGCAGCATTCAATGCCTGACAGTCGCCGCCACTGGTTAAAATTCCAATTCTTAACATGAATTTATCTCCCTTCTGGTTTTATATTTGTATTTAAACCATCTAACATTAGTTAACTACTATTTTAACATATAATTATATACAAAAATTATAAAATTTAGTAAATAAAACGTTAAGAAAGCGTAAAATCTGATAAAAAGATAAGATCATGATCTTTGTTTTCGTACAATCAAAATATCCGATAAAACAGATTAAGAAAATATAAAAATAGTGCATTGAAAATAAATAAAAAACCAAGATAATATAAATATAAGAAAGTACACATATGAAAATGTGGCATATTCACGACGGAGGAAGCCAGATGAAAAGTGATCGTTTTTTAATAAAAGTAGCAGAACTTTATTACCGTGATGGATTATCGCAACAAGAGATTGCGAAAAAATTACATACATCAAGAACCAGTATTTCCAGAGCATTGATTCAGGCGAGAAATGAAGGGTATGTTCAGATCAGGATTCAATATCCCGAACAAAGTGATCTTGCATTGGAACGGAAATTAGAAGAAAAATATGGATTGACAGAAGCATTGATCGCTGTTCCGGCATATGAACAGTCATCGGATCAAGAAGTAGCGTTTCAAGCGGTAGACTATATTCTAAGAGTTTTGAAAAAAAACATGATATTTGGAATGACATGGGGAAGAGCCATGCATGAATTTGTGGAGCAGTTGGCGAAAGATGAACGTCTTAGATCTCTTTCATTTCAGAATGTAAAAGTTGTTCCATTTCTTGGAACACCGGGAGCGATACAGTCAGATTCATGGAATACAACAACATATTCCAATACACTTGCAACGAAAGTCGGAAATTTATTACACTGTGCAAGTTATAACTTGTCTGCACCAATGTATGTGGAAGGTATAAAAGAAAAAGAGTTGATCGAAAGTATTGATGAAATCGCCAAAGTTCTTCATATGGCAGAAACAGCGGACATTGCATTGATCGGAATCGGATCGATGCAGGACGATTCTTCGATTATCAAGGCAGAAATACGGACAAAGGAAGAATACAAGGAACTAGTGAGAAAAGGTGCCGTTGGAGAAATCGTTGGAAGGATTTATGACAAGAATGGCCAGACGGTTGATGAGGATCTGAAAAGAAAAATGGTTGGAATTTCATTGGATAAGATCGCAAAGATACCAGTCAGAGTCGGAATGTCTTATGGAAAAGATAAGATTGAAGCAATCAAAGGTGCGATCGCAGGTGGATTAGTGAATGTGTTGGTAACAGATGTGCCGACGGCAGAGTTATTATTAAAATAATATAGAGATAAGAATATGAAGCTGATATGCAAATAAAAGTAAGCATATCAGCTTCTTTTTTATTGTAAAAATCTTGTAAATCAGCACTTTTTGTGTGATGGAAAAATAAAAAATTGTATTGACAAATAAAAACGTCGAATCTATAATAAAAAATATCAAATGACAATGTACATGGTCATGTGACCACACAACACAAACAGAAAGGAAAAGAGATAAGCTATGAAGACAAGAGCAGTCAGACTTTATGGGGAATCAGATTTAAGATTAGAAGAATTTGATATGGGAGAACTGAAAGACGATGAGATCTTAATGGAACTGATCACTGACAGTGTCTGCATGTCTACTTACAAAGAATCTATTCAGGGAGCAAAACATCAGAGAGTCAACGATGATATCAGCGAACATCCGATCATCGTAGGACATGAATTTGCAGGAATCATTCGTGAAGTTGGGGCGAAGTGGAAAGATAAATATCAAGTTGGAACAAAATATACCATGCAGCCAGCGATCAATATCAAAGGTTCTATGGCAGCCATCGGATATTCTTATGAATACTGCGGAGGAGCAGCAACCTTTATCAAAGTTCCACCAATTGTAATGGAAAAAGACTGCTTATTACCTTTTGATGAAAACAGTGCATTTTTTGAGGCATCACTGGCGGAGCCTATGAGCTGTATCATTGGAGCATTCCATTCTATGTACCACAGTGAACGTGGTGTTTATGAACATAAGATGGGAATTGTAGAAGGTGGAAAGAGTGCACTTCTTGCAAGCTGCGGTCCAATGGGATTAGGAGCGATCAGTTATATGTTAAATTGTGATCGTAAACCTTCTTTACTGGTGATCACAGATATTGATGAAGTAAGATTAAAAAGAGCTAGTGAATTATTTACAGAAGAATATGCCAAAGAACGAGGTGTTGAAATCCATTTTGTCAATACTGCGAAAGTCGATGACCCAGTGAAGACATTAAGAGATTTAACTGGTGGAACAGGATTTGATGATGTATCTGTATATGCACCAGTCAGACCAGTGATCGAGATGGCAGATGAGATTTTAGGATTTGACGGATGCTTAAACTTCTTCGCAGGACCAGTGGATCCAAAATTATCTGCGATGTTTAATTTCTTTGACGTACATTATAAGATGCACCATCTGGTAGGATCAAGCGGTGGGAATACCGATGATATGAAAGAATGTTTAAAACTTGCAGGAGAAGGAAGATTAGATCCAGCTGTTATGATCACGCATATCGGGGGAATTGATGCACAGATCGATACGATATTGAATCTTCCAAAGATTCCAGGAGGAAAGAAACTGATGTATCTTGGAAAGAATCTTGAACTAACAGCAATTGAAGATTTTGAAGAAAAAGGAAAAACAGATGATAGATTTAAAGAATTAGCTAAGATTACAAAAGAACATAATGGATTATGGTCCAAAGAAGCAGAAGATTATCTGTTAGCTAATTTTTAAAAATGATACAAGTGGAACTTATAAAGTAAAATTTTAGAATGAATTTTCGGGAGGATGAAACAGATGTTAGTAAACAGTAAACAGATGTTAGAAGAAGCCAAAGCAGGACATTACGCAGTCCCAGCAGCCAACATTGTAAACCTTGAGAATATCAAAGGAGTGATCGAGGCGGCAGAAGAAACAAAACACCCATTGATGGTGTGTCTGGCGGAGGTACATACACCGACATTAGGTATTGAAGAAGCAGCAGCGATCGTAAAATATTACGCAGAAAAAAGTAACCAAGATATCGCGCTTCATTATGATCATGGATTTACGATCGAGTTGGTTAAGAAAGCTATTGATGTCGGATTTACCTCTGTTATGATTGATGGATCAAGCCTTCCATTTGAAGAAAATGTGGCAAAGACAAAAGAAATTGTAGCATATGCACATGAAAGAAATGTTACGGTAGAAGCTGAAATCGGACACGTAGGAGAAGGAGACAGCTATCATGTTGAAGGAAATACAATGTTAACAACACCAGAAGAAGCAAAGAAATTTGTAGAACAGACAGGAGTTGATTCCCTTGCAGTATCTATTGGAACAGCTCATGGAGAATACAAAGGAATTCCACATCTGAATTTTGAAAGATTACAAGAAATTGCAACCGAGGTTTCTATTCCACTAGTACTTCATGGAGGATCTGGTTCTGGAGATGAAAATTTATCCAAAGCAGTAGAACTTGGAATTGCGAAAGTAAATATCTGTACAGACTTATTAAATGCAGCAAGAGATAATACAAAAGATGGATATGCCGAAAGAAGTTACTATGATAGTGTAACACTTGCAAAAGATGGATTTAAAGATTGCCTGAAACATTATTACGAAGTATTCCATACAAAATAAACAAAAAGAAATGCGAAAACATACAATTCAATATTGACGAACCGCCATTTCAAGTGTTAAGATAACTTAGTATGATAAAAGCGAAGAAAGAGACAGTACTTCTATCATGAACGCATGAGCGAGTCCGGGGCGGTGGAAGCCGGGTGTTAGTAAGATAAGAAGGAAGATCACTCCCAAGCTGCAGGCTGAAGATAGTAAGCTGTGCCGGTATCCTCCGTTAACGGGATAACATATGATAGTATGTGAAATAGGTGGTTTAGAAGCAACAGCGTTGTCCTATTTTGGACAGCGCTTTTTCTTATTTTTTCCTATTTCATTAGATTTTCTAAGAAGTAAAAGGAGAGATGAAGATGTACAAGAAAGTATCATCTGACATGAACTTTGTCGATCGAGAGAAAGAGACCGTAAAGTTCTGGAAAGAAAACGAAATTTTTGAAAAGAGTATCGAAGAAAGAAAAGACGATCCGACATATACATTCTATGACGGACCACCAACAGCCAATGGTAAACCACATATCGGACACGTTTTAACTCGTGTTATCAAAGATATGATTCCTCGTTACCAGACAATGAAAGGTCATAAGATCATTCGTAAAGCTGGATGGGATACACACGGACTTCCAGTCGAACTTGAAGTTGAGAAGATGTTAGGTCTTGATGGAAAAGAACAGATCGAAGAATACGGTATGGAACCATTCATCAAGAAATGTAAAGAAAGCGTTTGGAAATACAAAGGTATGTGGGAAGATTTCTCAGATACAGTAGGTTTCTGGGCTGATATGGAGAACCCATACATCACATACGATAATAACTTTATCGAATCTGTATGGTGGGCATTAAAACAGATCTGGGATAAAGGATTACTTTACAAAGGATTTAAGATCGTACCTTACTGCCCACGTTGTGGAACACCATTATCCGCACAGGAAGTGGCACAGGGATACAAAGATGTCAAAGAACGTTCAGCGATCGTTCGCTTTAAATTAGTAGATGAAGATGCATATTTCCTTGCATGGACAACAACACCATGGACACTTCCATCTAATATCGGTCTTTGCGTAAACCCAGAAGAAACATACGCAAAAGTAAAAGCTGCAGATGGATATGTATATTATATGGCAGAAGCACTGCTTGATACAGTTCTTGGAAGATTAGCAGACGAAGAAGCAGGAACACCTGCATATGAAGTCTTAGAAACATACAAAGGAAAAGACTTAGAATACAAAGAATACGAACCATTATATGACTGTGCAGCAAAAGTTGCAGAGAAACAGCACAAGAAAGCATTTTATGTAACATGTGATGGATATGTAACATTAACAGATGGTACAGGTATCGTTCATATCGCACCAGCATTTGGTGAAGACGATGCGAAAGTCGGACGAAAATATGAGATGCCTTTTGTACAGTTAGTAGACGAACGCGGTAATATGTCAGAAGAAACACCATTTGCCGGATTATTTGTTAAGAAAGCAGATCCAGAAGTCTTAAAAGATTTAGAGAGCCGTGGATTATTATATGATGCTCCAAAATTCGAGCATAGCTATCCACACTGCTGGCGTTGTGATACACCACTGATCTACTATGCAAGAGAATCTTGGTTCATCAAGATGACAGATGTAAAAGATCAGCTGATCGCAAACAATAATACAGTTAACTGGGTACCAAAGAGCATCGGTAAAGGACGTTTTGGAGACTGGTTAGAGAACGTACAGGATTGGGGAATCTCAAGAAACCGTTATTGGGGAACTCCATTAAATATCTGGGAATGTGAATGTGGACATCAGCATTCAATCGGTTCTATCGAAGAATTAAAGAGTATGTCTGATAACTGTCCAGACGATATTGAACTTCATCGCCCATATATCGACCAGGTAACAATTAAGTGTCCACATTGTGGAAAACCAATGCATCGTGTAGAAGAAGTAATCGACTGCTGGTTCGATTCAGGATCTATGCCTTTCGCACAGTGGCATTACCCATTTGAGAATAAAGAAATCTTCGAAGATAACTTCCCAGCAAACTTTATCTCAGAAGCTGTAGATCAGACTCGTGGATGGTTCTACTCCTTAATGGCAATTTCAACTTTATTATTTAATAAAGCACCATATAAAAACGTTGTCGTATTAGGACACGTTCAGGATGAAAACGGACAGAAGATGAGTAAGTCCAAAGGAAATGCAGTTGATCCATTCGATGCATTAGAAGAGCATGGAGCAGATGCGATCCGTTGGTATTTCTATACAAATAGTGCTCCATGGCTGCCAAACCGTTTCCATGCAAAAGCCGTTACAGAAGGACAGCGTAAATTCATGGGAACATTATGGAATACTTATGCATTCTACACATTATACGCTGAGATCGACCAGTTTGATCCTACAAAACATGAGTTAGAATATGACAAGTTATCTGTAATGGATAAATGGCTGTTATCTAAGATGAACACAATGGTCAAATCTGTGGATGATAACTTAGGAAACTACAGAATCCCAGAAGCTGCAAGAGCATTACAGGAATTTGTAGATGATATGAGTAACTGGTATGTAAGACGCTGCCGTGACCGCTTCTGGGCAAAAGGAATGGAACAGGATAAGGTAAATGCATATATGACTTTATACACAGCATTAGTTACTGTATGTAAAGCAGCAGCTCCAATGATCCCATTCATGACAGAAGAGATTTACCAGAACATCGTAAGAAGTGTTGATGCATCTGCAAAAGAAAGTATCCACTTATGCGACTTCCCTGTATACAATGCAGAACAGGTCGATGAGAAATTAGAAGCAGATATGGATCTCGTATTAAAGATCGTCGTATTAGGACGTGCATGCCGTAATGGAGCAGCGATCAAGAACCGTCAGCCAATCGGACAGATGTATGTAAAAGCAGAAGCATCTCTGCCAGATTATGACGAAGCGATCATCCTAGACGAGTTAAATGTGAAGAACATCACATTTACAGATGACGTATCAAACTTCACAACATACAACTTCAAACCACAGTTAAAGACTGTAGGACCAAAATACGGTAAATTAGTTGGAGGAATCAGAAACTACTTAGCAGCAGTTGATGGAAATGAAGCGAAAGCTCAGTTAGACTCTAAGGGAGTATTAACATTTGAAGTTGATGGAACACCAGTAGAATTAGCAGAAGAAGATTTGTTGATCGAAATGGTAAAACAGGAAGGATTCGTAACAGAAGCAGACAACGGAGTGACAGTTGTACTTGATACAAACTTATCCGAAGAACTGTTAGAAGAAGGATTCGTCCGTGAAGTAGTCAGCAAGATCCAGTCTATGAGAAAAGAAGCAGGATTCGAAGTAACAGATCATATCACATTCTCTTACAAAGGATCAGACAAAGCCGCAGACATCATCGGAAGAAACGAAGCAGCGATCGCTGGAGACGTTTTAGCAGATGAAGTGAAAGCCGGAGAAGTTGCTGGATATGAAAAAGAATGGAACATCAATGGTGAGAAAGTTACTTTAGGTGTTGAAAAAAGATAATTTCATATAATGATGAGAGTGTCAATAAGTATAAATTGCTTATTTGTGCAAGCACAAACGCAATTTATACTTTTGACACTTACATCATATAACGAAGAAAATATAAAAAAGATCAGCTGTAGAAAGTTTTACAGCTGATCTTTTTGTCTATTATTTATGAAATTTTCTTTGAAAGTGAAATCACAGTAAGACCATGTTCTTCCAGAAAGATATTAATATCAATGAGATTCCATTTTTCATTATTGATATGCATCATGATCGCTGCATCTCTTGGAACTTTTGCATAAAGTTCACCGAGTTGTGCGATTCGCAGAGCATGTTGCGTGGTTTTTAGATCCATATGAGCCCCAAGACACAAAGCCAGCAGATAATCTCTGGAAGGATGAGGTTTCGTTCCATTTAAGATTTCATGGGCATAGCTTTGTGATATCCCACTGTTTTTGATGATCTGCGAAATTTTCAGGTCATGCTTTGCAATATAAACAGAGAAAAAATCCTGCAGGCTTGGTAACTGCTGAAGATTCTTAAGATAATCCGAAAAATTCTCCAAAGAAGTAGATTTTAATTGTTGATTTAAATGATCAGTTAATTGATCCTGCATATGTAAATATCCTTTCTCTCTTTGTGCTTATAATAAACGATCATTGCCCCTTCTTTAAGGAAACTGCTGCAAATACCGCACAAATCAGACACCAGGCAGCCCATACATTTAAATCTGCATAACTTCCCTGCCATAGTAAAATCCGCAAAGTAGCACCAAGTGCAAATAAAACGATTAATGCGATATTACCACCTTTTGAACCATTTCTTGTAGCAATAGAAACAATCACCAGCCAATAAAATGATCGCAACGATCAATCCGGCAGAACCGCCACTTTCACCATTTTCTGCTAAAGAATTTGAAATTCCAGCAGCACAAGACTGAAACATAACAAAAGCAAAAAGTACAATTGAGATGATTCCAGAAACTAATTTCCAAGTTTTCATATTTAATTCCTCCCTTCTATATGAACAATAATAAGAGTAGCAAATATTCATATAGAAATGTTTCGCTGACAGCGTAAATTTTTACTGTGAGCGATAAAGAACCTACCATATGATTTCTTCGATCAGCAGCATAAAGATCATAAGAATGACCAAAATCCCCAAAGAAATCAGACACTGTAGAACAATTCGAAGTACAAAAGGGAGAGAATGACCCAGAAAAGATCTGGTTCGGATATTTTTGTAGTTAAAATTATAAAAAATAAGGCTGAGTAACATCAGAAATACAAAAAAACGTTCATGCCATAGTTGTAGCCCAGTTAGAGGAAGTCCGGTTTTTGCATTTGTGAAATCTGAAGTCATACTACAGTAAAGAAAAGAGAGATACCCGAAGAATGCTAAGATCATTTTCCACAGCTTTCCAGTACGAAATCCTGGAATATCAGAATGTATCGAAGAAAGCGTAAATCCAGGTTTTCCAATATCAGAGGAAATATTATCGTGTAAAGCTGTCTTAAGTTCCTCAACCGTCTGGAAACGTTCTTCAGGATTCCAGCGGATACATTTTGAAATGATGGAACGGTATCGGTCATCAGCCAATTGATGTTTCGGATATTCCCCTGTCAATAAGCGATTAAAAATAATTCCCAACGCATAAATATCAGATCGGGCATCAGATTGCCCAAATCCATACTGTTCTGGAGGGGCATATTCTTTCGTTCCAAGTAATTCCGTGTCCTGCTCTTGCCCAGATTCATAATATCTGGCAGTATCGAAATCCACGATATAGACAAGATTTTCACTGGTCAAAATGATATTCGATAATTTCAGATCACGATGAATGATTGGTGGAGTCAGAGCATGAAGTGATTTTAAAATATCACAAAGCCTACGCATGATCGCAAGAGCATCCGAATAGACCAGTGTTGTCTGTTCCTCAAGCAACTGTTCCAAAGTTTGTCCATGAATATAATCTTCAATCAGGATTAAAGAATCATTTTCAAGGATCAGGTCATGAATTTTTGGAATTCCGGAGATTTGTAAGTCCCTCAACTGTTTATAAACATTCAAAGAAAATCTGGATAAAACTTTCTTAACGAAAATTTCACCAGACAACTTGTGTTTGATTAAATATATATGATTGTGATTTCCAAGAGTCGTCAGTTCCTCATAGCAGGATAGACGATATTCTTCTTCTAAAGTCATGTGTTAGGATTCCTTTTGGTTTATGTAATATGTCGTTGAATAATTGTTATATAATTAGTTTAACATAGGTTGATTGTGGAGGAAAGGTGTAGAGAAGATGGATTGAAAACATGAAA
>ENA-OQKV01000783-OQKV01000783.1-human-gut-metagenome-genome-assembly--contig:-NODE-783-length-10572-cov-3.295165_pt1 | contig 10572 bp, 8 predicted proteins | sample MGYA00242655_ERZ504811 | MGnify/ENA primary metagenome ERZ504811 (study PRJEB26092, sample SAMD00036406) | human gut metagenome | host: Homo sapiens | study: EMG produced TPA metagenomics assembly of...
CTATGTGCTGGAAGAGGACAACATCCACCCCGGTGAACCCCTACTACTACCTGACCGAGCTGGCTGCCAAGTGTACCGCCAAGCGGAATGGTCCCCGACTATATACTCCGAGAAGAAGATGCTACGAGCTGAAGGTAGACAAGAATGGCGAGGGCCACTGCTACACCTGCATGGGCTGCCGCAGCTTCCTGACCCCCTATGTGGACCCCGAGACCGGCAAGCCCAAGTATTATGGCCGCTTCAATCAGGGCGTCGTGACCATCAACCTGGTGGACGTGGCCCTCAGCTCCGGCGGCAACTTTGATAAGTTCTGGAAGATCTTCGACGAGCGTCTGGCCCTCTGCCATCGCGCTCTGCAGGCCCGCCACAAGCGTCTGCTGGGTACCCCCAGCGACGCCGCCCCCATCCTGTGGCAGTACGGCGCACTGGCCCGCCTCAAGAAGGGCGAGAAGATCGACAAGCTGCTCTTCGGCGGCTACTCCACCATCAGCCTCGGCTACGCCGGCCTGTATGAGTGCGTGAAGTATATGACCGGCAAGAGCCACACCGACGCCGGCGCAAAGCCCTTCGCCCTCAGCGTGATGCAGCACATGAACGACAAGTGCAGCGAGTGGAAGAAGGACGAGAACATGGACTACTCCCTCTATGGCACCCCGCTGGAATCCACCACCTACAAGTTCGCCAAGTGCCTGCAGAAGCGGTTCGGCATCGTACCCGGCATCACCGACAAGAACTATATCACCAACAGCTACCACGTCCATGTCTCCGAGCACATCGACGCCTTCACCAAGCTGAAGTTCGAGAGCGAATTTCAGAAGCTGTCTCCGGGCGGTGCCATCAGCTACGTGGAAGTCCCCAATATGCAGGACAACCTTGAGGCGGTCATGAGCGTGCTGCAGTTCATCTACGACAACATCATGTACGCTGAGTTGAACACCAAGTCCGACTACTGCCAGTGCTGCGGCTACGACGGCGAGATCAAGATCGTCGAGGACGACGGCAAGCTGGTGTGGGAATGCCCCAAGTGCGGCAATCGTGACCAGAACAAGCTGAATGTTGCCCGCCGCACCTGCGGCTATATCGGCACCCAGTTCTGGAACCAGGGCCGGACGCAGGAGATCAAGGATCGGGTGTTGCATCTGTAATTACGATTTTGATGCCCTCCGCTTCGCTCTGGGCATAACAGTGGAAAAATTATTTTTTATTTCACGTTTGGAGCGGCCTGCGGGCCGCTCCAAACGTATTTTCACCGGAAGGGCCGCAGCGGCAGGCTTCCATTTCTTTGTAAAGTACAGGAATCATATTATGAACTACGCGACTATTAAATATTACGACATCGCCAACGGGCCGGGCGTCCGCACCAGCGTCTTCGTTTCCGGCTGCCGCCACCACTGCCCCGGCTGCTTCAACGAGGTGGCATGGGATTTCGGCTATGGCCAGCCCTTCGACAAGCCCGTCCGCAACGAGGTGTTCGCCTCCTGCAAGCCGGACTATATCACGGGCCTCTCCCTGCTGGGCGGCGAGCCGATGGAGCCGGAGAACCAGCGGGAACTGGTGACCTTCGTGCGAAATTTCAAAGCCCTTTACCCGAAGAAAACAGTCTGGTGCTACTCCGGCTACACCTGGGAACAGCTGACCGGCAAAGTCCCCTGCCACGCGCGGTGCGAAGTCACCGACGAGCTGCTGAGTCTGCTGGATGTGCTGGTGGATGGCCGCTTCGTGGAGGCTGAGCACGACATCTCCCTCCGCTTCCGGGGCAGCCGGAACCAGCGTCTGCTGGATGTTCCCAAGTCCCTCGCCGCCGGGCAGCCGGTGTGGTGGCAGGACGAAAAAGTGTTCTCCACCCATACGATGGAATGATAATAAAAAGCGCAGATTTTCCACAACGAGCCTCTCCGCTCGTGGAAGATCTGCGCCTTTTCTTATTCTCTGCTTCCCACTATATCCTCAATGGCCCGCAGGAAGGCCATGCCATAGCGGGCGGCTTTCTTTTCGCCGACGCCGGTGATGTTCAAAAACTCGTCCATGCTCAGGGGCTTGCTCTGGACCATCTCGCGGAGGGTCGCGTCGCTGAACACCATGTAGGCCGGAACATTCTGCTTCGCTGCAAGACGCTTGCGGAGGGCGTAGAGCGCGGCCAGCAGCTTCTCGTCGGCCTCGCTGAGGTCGCCGCTGGCAGCAGCACGGCGGGACGACAGCCGCCGGGAGTTGGCCGCTGCCCTCTGCTTCGCGGCGGCAGCGCGCTGTTCCACCTCCTGCGCATTCTGCTCGGCAAAGAGGCAGCAGGAACAGTTGCCGCACTTTTCAGGTGCGGCCTCGCCGAAATAGTTCAGCATGAACCGCCGCAGGCACTTCTGGGTGGTGGAGTAGAAGGTCATATACTTGAGCCGCTCTTCCGCCTTGCGGGCGGCCTCGGCCTTGACGTCGGCGGGCAAGCCGTTGTCTGCCTCCATCTCTTTGTCGATGAAGAAGCGGATGGTTCGCACATCCGTGCCGGAATAAAGCAGGATGCAGCGGGACGGCAGACCGTCGCGGCCCGCGCGGCCCGCCTCCTGATAATAGCTCTCCAGATCCTTGGGCATATTGTAGTGGATCACGAACCGCACGTTGGGCTTGTCGATGCCCATGCCGAAGGCGTTGGTCGCCACCATGATTTGGATGCGGTCATAGAGGAAGTCGTCCTGATTCTTCCGCCGGGTGTCCGCATCCAGCTTGGCATGGTAGGCCGCTGCCCGGATGCCCCGGCTCTGGAGCAGGCGGGCCGTCTCGTCCACCTGCTTCGTAGTGCTGCAATAGACGATGCCCGCGTTGTCGCCCTCCCGGAGCACAAGGTCCAACAGCTCCTTGGGCTTCTGGCTGGGCAGGGCGCGGCGCGTCTCGAAGTAGAGGTTGGGCCGGTCGAAGCCGGTCGTCACCTCATAGGGCTGATGGAGCTCGAGGTGGCTGCGGATGTCGTCCCGCACCCGGGCCGTCGCCGTGGCCGTGAACGCGCCCACCACCGGGCGATTCGGCAGGCTGTCCACGAACTCCTTGATGCGCAGATAGCTGGGGCGGAAGTCCTGCCCCCACTGGCTGATGCAGTGGGCCTCGTCCACCGTCACCATGCTGATGAGCTTTTCCTGCGCGAAGCGCTGGAAGCCCGGCATTTCCAGCCGCTCCGGGGCCACATAGATGATCTTATACCAGCCCTCCCGGGCGCGGCGGAGCATAAGGGCCTTCTGGTTGTCAGTGAGGCTGTTGTTCAGGAAAGCCGCCGCCACCCCCGCCTGCACCAGCGCCCCCACCTGGTCCTTCATCAGGCTGACCAGCGGCGACACCACGATGGTGATGCCCGGCAGCAGCAGGGCCGGCACCTGATAGCAGATGGATTTGCCCGCACCGGTGGGCATCACGGCCAGCACATCCTGCCCGTCCAGCAGCCGCCGGACGATGTCCTCCTGCCCGGGGCGGAAACTGTCGTAGCCAAAAACTTTTTTCAAGATAGAATGCGGGTCTGCCATGGGTGCCTCCTGCGTTTTTCAAATCTGTATCCGTATTATTATAGCACAGCCCGGCCCGAAATGGTATCAGATCGCTCTTCTGTCGTCGTTTTTTGACAGGTATTTGCTGGTGTTCCTAGCTTTTTGTGCGCGAAAATGCTATAATAAGAACACATATCTCCATCTCCGGCCCATTTTGTTCTGAACATGGCCGGGCAAGCACGATAAGGAGCTTTATCTTATGCAACAGAAACTCATCACCTTTGCCGTCCCGTGCTACAACTCGGCGGCATATATGCGCCACTGCATCGAAACGCTGCTCTCCGCCGGGGAGCAGGCCGAGATCATCCTCGTGGACGACGGTTCCGTGAAGGACGAGACCCCGGCCATCTGCGACGAGTACGCCGCCAAGTACCCCACCATCGTCAAGGCCATCCATCAGGAGAACGGCGGCCACGGCGAGGGCGTCAACCAGGGCATCCGCAACGCCACCGGCCTCTACTACAAGGTCGTGGACAGCGACGACTGGCTGGACACCGACGCCCTCCAGAAGGTGCTGTCCCGCCTGCACACCCTCGTGACCCGCGGCACCGCCCCCGACCTCATGATCTGCAACTATGTCTACGAGCACACCGAGGACGGCACCAGCCACACTGTGCGGTACACCAACATCTTCCCGCAGGAGCGTCTGTTCACCTGGATGCACGTCGGCCACTTCCGCCCCGACCAGAACCTGCTGATGCACTCGGTCATGTACCGCACTGAGGTGCTGCGCCAGTGCGGCATGGTGCTGCCCAAGCATACCTTCTACGTGGACAACATCTTCGTCTACCAGCCTCTGCCTTTCGTCAAGACCATGTATTATATGGACCTCGACCTCTACCGCTACTTCATCGGCCGCGCCGACCAGAGCGTCAACGAGAGCATCATGGTCAAGCGCGTGGACCAGCAGCTCCGGGTCACCCGGCACATGATCGACTGCCAGGACCTCGACGCCCTCAAGGGCGAGAAGAAGCTGCGGGCCTATATGCTCCACTACCTCTCCATGATGATGGCCGTCAGCGACATCTTCCTGCTGCTGGACGGCAGCGCCGAGGCCAAAGAAAAGCAGAAGGGCCTGTGGCAGTATCTGCGCGAACACACCAGCGCCGCAGTCTACCGCTCCATCCGCTTCGGCTTTGGCGGCGTGACCAACCTGCCCTTCCCCAAGGGCGACGCCATCGTGGTGGGCGGCTACCGCATCGCACGGAAGATCTTCAAGTTCAACTAAATTCACGATTGTTGCATCCAACAGGGCTACTGCATCGGCAGCGGCCCTGTTTTTTTGCCTTTTTCGGCCATTTGTTAAGGAATCTTCAATTTTGCCGCCTGAAAAGATGTTGCTTTTTAAAAAGCGGAATAGTATAATTTATTACTGTGCTGTGTTTTTTGGGCTTTTGGCAAGCAGCAAGAAAACGCGCCCGACTGAGAAAAAGGAGGAAAGGGCGGCTGCGCGTCGGTATCGTGCTGCTGCCCGCAATATCGCATGGAACAGCTTCTCATCTGCCTTTCCGCGGCGCTCATCGCAGGTCTTTTGATGTCGCGCCTCGCAAAGGCGATCCATTTGCCGGCGGTCACATCGTATCTGCTGGCGGGCCTGCTGCTGGGGCCTTTCTTTCTGGGGCGTCTGGGCCTGAGTAATTTTGGCATCGGCTTCGGCACCCTCGAGCAGGTGGACAGTCTGTCCATCATCACCCAGGTGGCGCTGGGCTTCATCGCCTTCGTCATCGGCAACGAGTTCCGTCTCTCGGCTCTTGAGAGCATGGGCAAACAGGCCATCACGGTCGGCATTTTACAGGCCGTCATGACCACCGCCCTCGTGGATGCGGCGCTGGTCATCCTGCACTTCATCCGGCCAGACATCATCTCCATGGCCTCGGCCATCACGCTGGGTGCTATCGCAGCAGCCACGGCCCCTGCCGCCACCCTGATGGTCGTCAAGCAGTACAAGGCCGACGGTCCCCTCACCCGCCTGCTGCTGATGGTGGTCGCCATCGACGACGCCGTGGGCCTCGTGCTCTTCTCCGCCTCCTTCGGCATTGCCAACGCCCTCGAGCAGGGCCGCATCGACGCCATCAGTATTCTGGTGGAGCCGGTGGTGGAGATCGTCTTCTCGCTGGGTCTGGGCGCTGCGGCGGGCTTCGCGCTCAACCAGCTGGAAATTTATTTTCACTCCCGCTCCAAGCGCATGAGCCTTTCCGTGGCCTTCGTGCTGCTGACGGTGGGCCTGTCATGGTCACCTTCGACATCGGGCCGCTGCACTGCGGCTTCTCGCTGCTGCTGGTCTGCATGATGACCGGTACGGTGTTCTGCAACATCTGCCCCACTTCCGATGAGCTGATGGACCGCCTCGACCGCTGGGTGTCGCCGGTGAACATCCTCTTCTTCGTGCTCAGCGGTGCAGAGCTGGATCTGAACATCCTCTCCGACCCGCTGGTGCTCCTCATCGGCGTGGTGTACATCGCCTTCCGCTCTCTGGGCAAAATTTCCGGCGCCTTCGTCAGCGGCCGGGCCACCCGCTGCAGCCACAACATCCAGAAGTACCTCGGCATCACCCTGCTGCCGCAGGCTGGCGTGGCGCTGGGCATGGCAGCCGAGGCCGCTGAGCTTTCCGACGGCCACATGGTGCGCAACGTCGTGCTCTTCTCGGTGCTGGTGTATGAGCTGGTAGGCCCCACCCTCACCAAGCTGGCGCTGACCGCCGCCGGTGAGATCATCCCCGAGGGCCGCACCAATGCCCGTATGGCCAACAAGCCCGAGTTCCCGGTCTCTCTCGACTAAGTCTGCCTATGACAAACGGCACTCCGAACTGCTTCGGAGTGCCGTTTACTGTATCTTTTGGTCGAATTATATGTTATAATTGTCTCACGGTCCTTACCGACCCAATTTCATTGGGAAGGGAGGTGTGTCCTATGCACGAGATGTTGTCTTTCATGGTATCTGTCGCAGCTGGTGTGACTTCGAATCTCATCAGCAAGTGGCTTGACAGAATGCTGAACAAGGACTGTAAGCACTAAAAAGAAGACCCCTTCTTTGGAGCGGCAACTCCAGGAAGGGGTTTTCTTCTTTTGGTGTGAATTCTATGCACGAATTCATTGTCTTTCTGTCTTTATTATATGCGATCGTACAGAAAAGTCAAGCATTCACTTCAAGATAACTTCGCCATTCTCGGCATCCACCGTCAGGCTGCCGCCCGCTTTCAGGGTGCCGTCGATGATGCGCTCGGCGGCGGGGTCCTCCACAGCCTTGCGGATGACGCGGCGCAGGTCGCGGGCGCCGAACTTGCCGCCCTGACTCTTGGCCACGAGGGCAGAGAGAGCCGCCGGGGTGTAGCTGTAGGCGATGCCCTTGGCTTCCATGCTGGGCTTGTACTCATCCAGCATGAGAGCCGCGATGCCTTCCAGCGTCTGCTGGCTCAGCGGCTTGAAGGCGACGACCTCATCCACACGGCCAAGGAACTCAGGCCGCAGGAACTGGCTCAGAGCCTTGCGGGTCTTTTCCTCACTCAGCTGCTCCTCGCTCTTGTTGAAGCCGAGGCCGGAGGTCGTCTTGTCGCCGCTGCCGGCGTTGGAGGTCATGCAGATGACCGTATTGGAGAAGTCCACCGTCCGGCCCTGTGCATCGTTGATCTTGCCCTCGTCGAGGATCTGGAGCAGGATGTTCATGACGTCGGGGTGGGCCTTTTCGATCTCATCGAACAGCACCACGCTGTAGGGGCGGCGGCGCACCTTTTCGGTGAGCTGGCCGGCCTCTTCGTAGCCCACATAGCCCGGAGGCGAACCGATCATGCGGGACACCGCATATTTCTCCATATACTCGCTCATGTCGAGACGGATGAGCGGGTCGGGGCCGTCGAAGAGCTGGTTTGCCAGCTGCTTGACCAGCTCCGTCTTGCCGACGCCGGTGGGGCCGACGAAGATGAAGCTTGCGGGACGGCGGCGGCCCGACAGGTCGGCGCGGCTCCGCTTGACGGCCTGTGCCACCAGATGGACGGCCTCGTCCTGACCGATGATCTTCTTTTTCAGCTCGGCTTCCAGCCCGGCCAGCTTGACGAACTCCGTCTCCTGGATCTTCACCGCCGGGATGCCCGTCCACAGCTCAATGACCTTTGCCACATCGTCCATGGTCACTTTGATCTCGCTGGCAGCAGCCTGCTTTGCGGGCAGCTCTGCCTCGAGCTTGGCGATGCGGGTCTTCCGCTGGGCCACCTGCTCGTAGTCGATGGCCTCATTGACGTCGGAGGACTCCATGTCCGCCTCTTCCTGCCTGAGGCCGTCCAGCTCCTTCTGCATCTCGAGATACTCCGAGATGACCGGGTGGGCGAGATTGCAGCAGGCGCAGGCTTCGTCCAGCAGGTCGATGGCCTTATCGGGCAGGTAGCGGTCCGTGATATACCGCTCACTGAGGGTGACGATGGCGCTCAGCACATCGGCATCCACCTGCACATGGTGGTGCTCCTCGTAATACTTCTTGATGCCGTTCATGACGGCCAGCGTATCGGCCACGCTGGGCTCTTCCACGCGGACGGGCTGGAAGCGGCGCTCAAGGGCCTGGTCCTTCTCGATATACTTGCGGTACTCGTTGAAGGTGGTGGCACCGATGACCTGGATCTCACCGCGGGAGAGGGCGGGCTTGAGGATATTGCCCGCGTTCATGGCACCCTCGCTCTCACCGGCGGAGGTGATGGTGTGGATCTCGTCAATGAACAGGATGATGTTGCCGGCGGCCTTGACCTCGCTCAGCAGGCCCTTGACCCGCTGTTCGAACTGGCCGCGGAACTGGGTGCCGGCCACGAGGCTGGTCAGATCCAGCAGGAAGATCTCCTTATCCTTCAGGCCCACAGGGACATTGCCCTTGGCGATGCGCTCCGCGATGCCCTCGGCAATGGCCGTCTTGCCGACGCCCGCCTCACCGATGAGACAGGGGTTGTTCTTCTGGCGGCGGCTCAAGATCTGGATGGTGCGGTAGATCTCGCGGTCGCGGCCCACGATGTCGTCGAGCTTGCCCTCCCGGGCTTTGCGGGTCAGGTTCTCACAGTAGGTGTCGAGGAATTTGCGGCGGGGCGGCTTCTTGCCGTTCTTCTGGGCCTTTTTGCTGTTTCCGGTATCGCCCTCCGCCTTGACGCCCAGCGGGAAGGTGGCACTGGAGCCGGGGACAAGGTCGTCGTCCCCTTCGTTCTCCTCGCCGTCCATGGGCTGGCCCATATTCATCATGAGGGAGAGGGGGTTCGCGTCCCCCATCTCATCCATCATGCTCTCCATCCGGTTTTCCATGTTATCCATGTCCTCGTCGGACATACCGAACTGCTTCATCAGGTCTTCCACCGGCTTGATGTGCAGCTCACGCGCACAGTGCAGGCAAAAGCCCTCATTTTTCATCTGGCCGTTCTCCATCCGCTGGACGAAGATGATGGCCGGACGTTTCTGACAGCGATTGCAGACCATATAGGTTCCTCCTAAAGCTCCCCTTTATAGGAAGGGGTTGAACAGATTGAATGCTTTATAGTAAAGGCTGCCGCTCATGACCGTATCGTTCAGGACGGTCAGATTGCCGCCGGTGATGACGATGACGGCCCACACCACGCAGAGCACCAGATAGATGTCCATGGTGCTGGCGACACAGCCGGTGACCCAGCCCAGCCAGCGGTTGACGGTGCCGATGACCGGCAGCCGGTTGACGAGGCCCAGCACGGTGACCAGCATACTCACCAGCATCCGCAGCAGGGCAAAGACCACGAAAAAGAGCACGACCGAGATGACCGGCGTGAGCAGCGGAGCCAGCACCTTCTGGACGATGGCGTCCGCCAGCACCACGGCGTTGTCGCTGGGCACAGCCGAGATGGAGCGCTCGCAGGTCTCCACAATGGAGGCGCGGAAGCTCTCGGGCAGAAAGCCCGCGTACTTGTCCGCGATGCCGGTCAGGTCCACGACCCCTCCGGCCGAGATGCTTTCCGCGATCTGGGTACGGAAGCTCCCGGCCAGAAAGCGCTGGAACACCTCGGCAGCGGCCCAGCCCGAAAAGACCCGGGCGCCCACGAGGCTGAAGACATTCCCGCCCAGCTGGACACTGGATGCGAGAAAGCCCTTGCGGGCATAGCGCACAGCCAGAAGCAGCCAGACCACGGTACATACTATATCAAAAAGAAATGACGGATTCTTGAACATATCTTGTTTTCCTTATTATGTATTGCTTTGAGCGTTGTTTTCCGCCGCAGGCGGGGTCAATCCCTGCACCGTATTGCCGCAGAAGACCAGCAGCTGCCTGCGGTCGGCCAGCAGACCCTGCGGGCGGGTCGAAAGACTCTGGGTCCACTGGGAGGTGCCGTCGGTGGAAAGGCACTCCACGCCGTTGTCGGTGAGTAGATAGAACTGCGCACCGGAGCGGACGATGCGGTTGGACGCCTGCACCTGCGTGGTGTTCTCGACGCCGAGGTCACGGCCCAGCATCACGGCCTGACAGAGCTGGCCGGAGGCCAGCAGAAGGGCAGTATTGCCCGAAGCGTCCACCGAGATGTCGCGGAGGGTCTGCCCGGTAAAGTCATAGGCTGCCCGCTCGCCGCCCGATGCGTTGTAGAGGACAGCGCGGCTGTCGCAGACGGCCAGGATGCTCTGGGAACCGGTCCAGCTCAGCCACTGGGCCGCGCCGCTTCCGCTGCCCACCAGCAGGGGGTCGCCCTGCGCCAGGGTGACGACATAGAAATTCGTGACCATCTGGCCGCCGTTCACCGTCACCGCCGCCACTGCCAGCCGCCGCCCATCCGGCGAAAAGGCCAGCCGCAGCGGGGTGCCGTCGGCGATGGTGAGGCTCCAGCTCAGCAGCTGCTCCATTGAGGACGAGTAGACCCGAAGCCGGGCCGCGCTGCCGGGGTCCTCTGTGACGACGGCCAGTGTGCCGTTGTCGGCCATGGCACAGAGGGTGATGCTGTTCTCCATCGTCTTGGTGTAGAGGTTCTGGGTCCGGCTCTCCACCCGCAGCTCATTGCCCGAGCGGTTGTAGAGCACAAAGCGGTTCTTGCCCACAGCCAGCGCAGGGCGGGCGTAGCCGCTCTGGATGG
>ENA-OQKV01000784-OQKV01000784.1-human-gut-metagenome-genome-assembly--contig:-NODE-784-length-10527-cov-4.027692_pt1 | contig 10527 bp, 9 predicted proteins | sample MGYA00242655_ERZ504811 | MGnify/ENA primary metagenome ERZ504811 (study PRJEB26092, sample SAMD00036406) | human gut metagenome | host: Homo sapiens | study: EMG produced TPA metagenomics assembly of...
CATCTATAAATCTCAAGACTTATGGAGAACAATTTGCAAGCTGACACTGAAACGTTAATGCAAATATGTACGGATACGTTAGTCCGGAATTTACGCCTATGGAGAGTACAGGAACTTGTGAGTAGATAGATATTTATATCATCAAAAGCATACTCGTTGAAGTAGGAATGAAACATAGAAGTTTATAACTTTTTATAAGTTTTCAGTAACGGGAAGATACGAATGAAGTATATTGACAGAAAAGGAAATATCACGATTGAAGAGAATGAGCAGGATAAATTCCTGCGGCATCTATATAATGACCGGGGTGGCAGACTCTGCCTGAAACTCCTGATCAGACCTTTCGTGTCAAAGGCAGCAGGAGTCCTGCTTAACACCAGACTTTCTGCCAGATTTGTACCGGATTTTGTAAAAAACAACAAGATTGACCTGAGCATTTACGAAAAACAGAACTTCTCTTCATGGAATGACTTTTTTATAAGACGTATCCGAAAAGAAGAACGTCCGATCGATATGCGCGAAAACATCCTGATCAGCCCCTGCGACGGAAAACTCTCCGTACACAGGATCAGCTCAGACTCACGTTTCAGCATCAAAGATACAGAATATACAGCAGGACAGCTTCTGAAGAATAAGGCCATTGCTGAGAGATACACAGGCGGCTATGCGCTGATTTTCAGACTGACAGTAGATGACTATCATCATTACTGCTATGTGGCAGATGGAAGAAAATCCGCGAATGTAACTCTGCCCGGCGTTTTCCATACAGTGAATCCTGCAGCAAACGATGTATATCCCATCTACAAAGAAAACGCCAGAGAATACACTCTGCTGAAAACAAAACAATTCGGAACCATCCTCATGATGGAAGTAGGCGCCATGATGGTAGGAAAAATCACAAATCTCCATAAAAATCCTGCCACAGTAAAGAAAGGCCAGGAAAAAGGCAACTTCGAATTCGGAGGTTCCACAATAATCCTCCTCATCCAGCCGGGAAAAGTCCGTATGGACTATGATCTGATCGAGAATACAGAAGAGGGATATGAGACTATCGTAAAAATGGGCGAACGAATAGGAGAGTGCAGAAAGTCAAAAAATACAAAGAATCATTACGAAGGCATAATAAAGAATGCCTGAACAGGCATTTACATCTTATAAATAAAAAGCATTTGTGAAGATGCAGAAAGGATATAATAATACTGTTGAATAAACGAAACTATCAGAAAGAACTGGAAAAACTTATAGATCAGGCGCAAAAAGATAACAAGATCCCAAGCCTGTTTCTCCACAGCTGCTGTGCACCCTGCAGCAGTTACGTACTGGAATACCTGTCAAAATATTTCAACATCACAGTATTCTACTACAACCCAAACATCTACCCGGAAGAAGAATATCGCAAACGAGTCCATGAAATTACCCGTCTTGTAAACTCCATGGAATTTGAACACCCTGTCAAACTGATAGAGGGTCACTACGACCCACAGGAATTCTTCCAGATGGCAAAAGGCCTCGAAGACGTACCCGAAGGTGGCGAACGCTGCTTCAAATGCTACCGCCTCCGCATGGAAGAAGCAGCAAAACTGGCAGAAGAGGGCGGCTATGACTATTTTACCACCACCCTTTCCATCAGCCCTCTGAAAAACGCAGCCAAGATCAACGAAATCGGTGAAGAATTGGCAGAAATCTACCACGTCCAACATCTCCCATCCGACTTCAAAAAAAAGATGGCTACAAACGTTCCATCGAACTCTCCCACGAATACGACCTCTACCGTCAGAACTACTGCGGTTGCGTCTATTCCCGAAGAGAGGCTGAAAACAGAAAATAAAGCAGTAACCACAATTATGTAACATGTAGCCAATACCCAGTGAAGAAAAAGAAGGTGTGTTGGGGCGCATTTGAGGGTTCTTGTAATTCTTGGTATTCGGGAATCTGCGTTATGAGCCGACCGTCTCACGTGTCTGAGCGAAGTTTGCAACGGAGCGAGTTTGAGAGGGCGGCTCATGGTTTTAGCAGATTCCCGAATGCCTTAGAATTACAGGGTTCCGAAACTAAGCCCCAACACACCTTCTTTTTCTTCACGTACCTTTTTGAATGATTCCAAACTAACACTTTGCAATACTGAAAAAAATATGTTACACTAACACGTAAAAGCAATAATACCAAAAATAAAAGAAGAAACGAGGAATAACACAATGGCACAGCTTTGGGGCGGACGTTTCACAAAAGAAACAGACAAACTTGTATATAACTTCAATGCATCCATCTCTTTTTGACCAGAAATTCTATGAGCAGGACATCAGAGGCAGCAAAGCACACGTAGCAATGCTCGCCAGACAGGGAATCCTGACAGCAGAAGAAAAAGACCAGATTGAAGCAGGACTTGACGGAATCCTTGCAGACGTAAAATCCGGCAAACTCGAGATCACATCCGAATACGAAGATATCCACAGCTTTGTAGAAGCAAACCTTATCGACAGAATCGGTGATGCAGGCAAGAAACTTCACACAGGAAGAAGCCGTAACGACCAGGTAGCCCTTGACATGAAACTCTATGTGAGAGACGAGATTGACGAGACAGACGAACTGGTAAAGAAACTTCTCGAAGCACTCCAGAAGATTATGGAAGAGAATGTCCACACATACATGCCAGGCTTCACACACCTTCAGAAAGCGCAGCCGGTCACCCTGGCTCACCATGTAGGTGCATACTTTGAAATGTTCGTACGTGACAGAAGCAGGCTCGCAGATATCCGTAAGAGAATGAACACCTGTCCTCTGGGTGCAGGCGCACTGGCAGGAACCACCTACCCACTTGACAGAGAATATACAGCACAGCTTCTGGGCTTCGACGGTCCGACCAGAAACAGCATGGACTCTGTATCAGACAGAGACTATGTGATCGAACTTCTGGCCGCATTCTCCACAATTATGATGCATATGAGCCGTTTCTGCGAAGAGATCATCATGTGGAACTCCAATGAATACCGCTTCGTAGAGATAGACGATGCCTACAGCACAGGCAGCAGTATTATGCCGCAGAAAAAGAATCCGGATATCGCAGAACTTGTAAGAGGAAAAACAGGACGTGTATACGGAGCATTAACATCTATCCTTACAACCATGAAGGGAATCCCTCTTGCATACAACAAAGATATGCAGGAAGACAAAGAACTTACATTTGATGCTATTGACACTGTAAAAGGATGTCTTGCCCTTTTCACAGGCATGATCTCCACTATGCAGTTCAACAAACAGAATATGGAAGCAAGTGCAAAGAATGGTTTTACAAATGCTACAGATGCAGCCGATTATCTGGTAAATCATGGAGTACCTTTCCGCGATGCACACGGCATTGTAGGCCGTCTGGTGCTTACCTGTATTGATAAAGGGATTTCTCTGGATGAACTTCCTCTTGAAGAATATAAAGCCATCAGCCCGGTATTCGAGAACGATATTTACGAAGCAATCAGTATGAAAACCTGTGTGGAAAAACGTATGACCATCGGTGCACCGGGACCTGACGTGATGGAGAAAGTGATCGCTGAGAACAAAAAATATCTGGAAGAAAATTAAAAAAATGCTTGCAATTTATTTGGTTTGTTATAGTATGTACAAGAAAGACAGATGTACGCAATATAAGGACACCTGGATAAAAATGTCCGCGAAAGGGTAGAGACGCGGGCAGAAGATAAAGAGGAGAAAGATATTATGAGTGAAAAGCTTAGAGTCGGTATTTTAGGTGCTACAGGTATGGTAGGTCAGAGATTTATCTCTCTGCTTGAGAATCATCCATGGTTTGAAGTTGTAACTGTAGCTGCAAGTCCGAGAAGTGCAGGAAAGACATACGAAGAGGCAGTTGGCGGAAGATGGAAAATGGATACTCCAATGCCGGAGGGTGTCAAGAATCTTGTTGTTATGAACGTAAACGAAGTAGAGAAGGTTGCTGCAACAGTTGATTTCGTATTCTCTGCTGTAGATATGTCAAAAGAAGAGATCAAGAAGATCGAAGAAGAATATGCTAAGACAGAGACACCGGTTGTTTCCAACAACAGTGCTCACAGATGGACACCGGATGTACCGATGGTAGTGCCGGAAATCAATCCGGAACACTTCGATGTAATCGAATCCCAGAAGAAACGTCTTGGAACAACACGCGGATTTATCGCTGTTAAACCAAACTGCTCTATCCAGAGCTATGCTCCTGTATTAACTGCATGGAAAGAGTTCGAGCCATATGAAGTAGTTGCTACTACATATCAGGCAATCTCCGGAGCAGGTAAGACATTTAAGGACTGGCCGGAAATGGTTGGAAACATCATCCCATACATCGGCGGCGAGGAAGAGAAGAGCGAGAAAGAGCCATTAAGAATCTGGGGTAAAGTAGAAGACGGTGTGATCAAACCTGCTACAGAACCGGTTATCACATGCCAGTGTATCCGTGTACCGGTACTGAACGGACATACAGCAGCTGTATTCGTTAAATTCCGTAAGAACCCTACTAAAGAGCAGCTTATCAAAGCATTAGTAGAGTTCAAGGGACTTCCACAGGAATTAGAACTTCCAAGTGCTCCGAAGCAGTTCATCCAGTATCTGGAAGAGGACAACCGTCCGCAGGTTACAGAGGATGTAAACTTCGAACATGGCATGGGCGTATCTGTAGGACGTCTTCGTGAAGATACTGTATATGACTGGAAATTCGTAGGACTTTCTCATAACACAGTAAGAGGTGCAGCAGGCGGAGCAGTTCTCTGTGCTGAAACATTAAAAGCTAAAGGATATATTCAGGCGAAATAATAAATAAAATTATTGAAAGGGGCACTGGTTTTGGTGCCTCTTTTTTCTGGATTATTTCACAGATAGGGGGGATAATGAAAGATGAGAGAAAAAGTTCTGACGACAGTAGTAACTTTTGGAACAACCACACAGGCAATCGCAATGGAACGTGAATGTAAAAAGACTGGATTTGAAGGAAGGCTGATTCCTGTACCAAGAGAAATTTCTGCTTCCTGCGGACTTGCATGGAAATGTGCAGAGCAAGGAGAAGAAGAAACAGATTCTTATATGAAAGAACAGGATTTAGAGTATGAGAGGATTTATCGAATCCTTATATAAAATCCTTATATTTATTGATTTATCCAATAAGTAACATCGGCTCTGAACTTTGACGGGCTTATAAATGCATGGTACAATCAGGTAAACAGACAGGCAAGTTTTCATCCACTGCTTAGTGCTCTTTGAAATCTGGTGTACCAACAAGATTATTTTGAGAACCAACTAGCAGGGAGACTGCTTGATTTAATTAAAGGCGGATGATGGATGTTTGCTTGGAAGATTAATATATTGGGGGCGAAGTTTATGAAAAAAGAAACAGATAATGTACGTCTGACACAGCTTGCCAGTGCAGCAGGTTGCGGTGCAAAAATTGGACCGAAAGTACTGGCAGAGGTAGTTGGGAAACTGCCGAAATTTACAGATCCGATGTTATTAGTAGGACCGGAAACATCAGACGATGCGGCGGTATACAAAATAAATGATGAGCTGGCAATGATTCATACGGTAGATTTCTTTCCGCCGGTGGTAGATGATCCATATATGTATGGACAGATTGCAGCAGCCAATGCGTTGAGCGATGTCTATGCAATGGGTGGTGTTCCAAAACTGGCATTGAATGTAGTAGCATTTCCAAACTGCCTTGGACCGGAAGTTCTTGAAGAAATCCTGCGCGGCGGTGCAGACAAGGTTATGGAAGCTGGTGCAGTTCTTGCTGGCGGACATACGATCAATGATAAAGAACCGAAATACGGTCTCTGCGTCACCGGTTTTGTACACCCAGATAAAATGTGGAAAAACTATGGCGCCGAGGCAGGAGACATTCTGATTCTTACCAAGCCATTAGGATGTGGAATCCTCAATACTGCCATCAAAGCAGAGATGGCCTCCCGGGAAGAAATTGAAAGAGTACAGAAAGTTATGGCGAAGCTGAACAAATACGCAGCAGAAATTGCATTAAAATATACGATTCACAGCTGCACAGACGTAACCGGATTCAGCCTTGCCGGACACAGTCTGGAGATGGCAAAAGGAAGCCATAAGACACTGATAATCCAGACGGAGAAACTTCCGATTATAGAAGGCGTTGAGGAATATGCACAGATGGGCCTGATTCCTGAAGGCGCATACAGAAACCGTGACTTCGCAGGCAGTGAAGTAAGAAGTGAGATCAAAGAACTCTGGATGGAAGATCTGGTATTTGATCCTCAGACATCGGGTGGACTCCTTCTGGCAGTACCACCAGAAGAAGCAGATGCATTGACAGAAGAACTGTCAGGGATGGATATCTTTGGAGGTATCATTGGATATGTAACAGAACCGCAGGATAAAGCGGTGATTTTCGAATAAGAAATAAATGGGACTGGATGTAGTTTCGCAAGGAACTGCATTCGGTCTTTTTTAGAAAAGAATTAATATTTTTGCATCGGCAAAAAAATAGGTATAACAAACGAACATGTAGATTTGTTGCCGATAATATGGTATACTAATTGTAGTTAATATAGTTTTAAAATTTGGCAGGAGGGGAGCAGATGCAATATCTTTCAGTTGCTGAGACGGCAAAAAAATGGAATGTATCTGAACGTAGTGTAAGAAATTATTGTTCTCAGGGACGAGTCCTAGGAGCATTTCTTGCTGGGAAGACATGGAATATTCCTGGGAATGCAGAAAAACCGGAACGTTCTAATAAGAAAAAAAGGCAAACGATTACTTTGTTGGATATTTTACAGGATGAAAAAGCAAGCAAGTATGCCGGGGGTATTTATCATAAGACACAAATTGACTTAACATATAATTCAAACCATATGGAAGGTAGTAGACTGACTCACGATCAGACCCGATATATATTTGAGACAAACACCATTGGTGTAGAAAATGAAGTGCTTAATGTAGATGATGTGATTGAAACAGCAAATCATTTCCGATGTATTGATATGGTTATTGATCATGCCAAAATGGTACTGACAGAAAAATTTATCAAGGAACTGCATCTGATCCTGAAAAATGGTACCAGTGACTCCAGAAAGGATTGGTTTGCTGTTGGCGATTATAAGAAATTACCAAATGAAGTCGGCGGTATGGATACTACACTGCCGGAAGAAGTTGCCTATAGAATAAAAAAACTGCTGACAGAATATAACGCTAAGGAAGAAAAAACATTTGAAGATATTTTAGACTTCCATGTAAAGTTTGAGCGAATTCATCCATTCCAAGACGGCAATGGTCGAGTAGGTCGACTGATTATGTTTAAGGAATGTCTGAAATACAATATAGTTCCATTCATCATTGAAGATAATCTGAAAATGTTTTATTATCGCGGTTTGAAAGAATGGAATAATGAAAAAGGCTATCTGATGGATACCTGCCTGACTGCGCAGGATCGATATAAGGCGTATTTGGATTATTTTAGGATTGAATATTAAGAAAGTAGATTTATTAAGTGCCAAAAGGATGTTTTTAAATATCAATTCGATATTAAAAAAGGCTTTGAGGGAAAAATTATACTTTGAATTGCTATTTGAGGTAATGTGAATAACAAAATAATGAAGATGAGGAAAAATAATAGATTAATATTCGTAAATTAGAGGCAGAATTATGGGAATCAGCAGACTTGCTTCGTGCGGGGTCAAAGCTAACTTCCAATCAGTATTGTATGCCAGTACTTGGTTTGATTTTTCTGCGTTATGCATATAGCAGATTTAAAATGGTAAAAGCGGAAATTCTCAAAAATCGTCCGTCTCGCGGTGGAAGAGTAATGCCGGTAGAAGCAAGTGATTTTGTAGCTAAAAGTGCGCTGTTTCTTCCGAAAGAAGCACAGTATGATTATCTGCTTAATCTTCCTGACGATATTAAATCAGCAGATTTGGTAAATAAAGATGGGCAATCAATGTCCAGTCTTGGTGAAGTAGTAAATAACGCAATGGCACTGATAGAAGAACAAAGCGAACAGCTTACAGGTGTATTACCCAAAGGTTATACTGATTTTTCTGATGAGCTTTTGTCTGAACTTCTTCGTATTTTCAATAACAGTGCACTTGATGAAGTTGGTGGCGATATTATTGGACGTATCTATGAATACTTCCTTAATAAATTTGCTAAAAATATTGCATCAGATGATGGAGTATTTTTTACACCCAAATCATTGGTGAAAATAATTGTGAATATTATTGAACCAAAGAGTGGTATTTTGCTTGATCCTGCATGTGGCTCAGGGGGTATGTTCGTTCAATCCGGTGATTTTATAAATCAATCCGGTATGAGTGCAAATAGTGCAATGACATTCTATGGACAGGAAAAGGTAGAATATAATGCCCAGCTCTGTTTGATGAATATGGCTGTTCATGGCCTTACTGGTGTTATTAAATCTGGTGATGAAGCTAATAGTTTTTATCATGATGCACACAATCTTGATGGCTGTTGTGACTATGTAATGGCAAATCCACCTTTCAATGTAGATAAAGTTAAAGCAGAGTCTTGTGAAAGCGCGAAACGTCTTCCATTTGGCATGCCAAGTGTTAATAAAAATAAAGAAGTTGGTAATGCAAATTATTTATGGATTTCTTATTTTTACAGCTATTTGAACGAAAAAGGTCGTGCCGGTTTTGTTATGGCTTCGTCTGCAACGGACAGTCAAGGTAAAGATAGGAATATTAGAGAAAGCCTTGTTAGAACTGGTGCTGTAGATGTAATGATTAGTGTGGGAAACAATTTTTTCTACACAAAATCCTTGCCTTGTTCTCTATGGTTTTTGGATAAAAGTAAGAACGATAAAATTAAAGATAAAGTATTGTTTATAGATGCGAGAAATTATTATACGGTAGTTGATCGTACATTAAATGAATGGTCAGAATGGCAACTGAAAAATTTAAATGCCATTGTATGGTTGTATCGTGGTGAGACAGAAAAATATATTGAACTTCTGGATCAGTACAGAAGTATATTAGGCAATGAAAATTCATTTGAAGAATATCTTCAGTTATTGAAGGAAGAATTAAAAGATTTACAGATGCGTGCAAAGAATGAAATACAACATGCAGGACGCAATGATAAAAAGCGAATTCAGGCTGAATACGATGAAATGATTGCTGATAGAAATGAAAAAATTACTATTGCAAAGGAAGCCAACTGGTTGTATGAAAAATTTGGTGACGGTGAATATAAAGATATTCTCGGACTTTGTAAAGTAGCTTACAAAACAGAAGAAGCAAAAGACGAAGATAAAGACGGAATCAGCATTGAAGAAAAAGGTTGGTCATTGACACCGGGAGCTTATGTTGGTGTTGCACCAGTAGAAGATGATGGCGTAGATTTTGGAGAACGTATGGTAGAAATTCATAGGGAACTTTTAGCTTTACAGAGGGAATCAAATGACTTGATGGATATTATCTCTCAAAATATGAAGGAGATAGGATTATGAATTGGGAACAAAAAGTACTAGGAGATATTTCTACATCTATACAAACAGGACCTTTTGGTTCTCAATTACATCAATCAGATTATTCAGACGAAGGTATTCCAGTGGTGATGCCTAAAGATTTAATAAGAGGAATGGTGTCTGAAGAATCAATAGCTCAGATTTCAAAGGAACATGTGGAACGACTAAGTAAACACAAGATCAAAGCTGGAGATATTCTGTATTCACGCAGAGGAGATGTGGGGAAATGCGCATTTGCATCTGAGCGTGAAATAGGATGGATATGCGGGACAGGATGTTTGAAAGTAAGTGTTGATAGGGAAAAAGCAGATCCTCAATTTATTTTTTACCAATTACAAAAAGCGGAAACGATTGGATGGGTAATAAACCATGCGGTTGGTTCTACAATGTTAAATTTAAATACTTCAATCTTAAGTGCTGTGCCAATAGATGTGCCAGAAATAGAGACTCAGAGAAAGATAGTAAAGATACTTTCATCTTATGATTCTCTCATTAAAAATAATCAAAAACAAATCAAACTTCTTGAAGAAGCGGCACAGCGTCTTTATAAAGAATGGTTTGTGGATTTACGTTTTCCGGGATATGAAGATGTGGAGGTTGTTGATGGTGTGCCGGAGGGGTGGAAGAAAGAACATATTGGTGACTTGATAAAGAAAGTTACACGTACAAAACAAATAAAAACAGCTGAGTACCTGCCGGAAGGCACTTTTCCAATTATTGATCAAAGCCGTGATTTTGTTGCTGGATATACAAATGATCAAGAAGCTGTGGTTGATATGGGCTGTCCGGTAATTGTATTTGGCGACCATACTCGTATTTTGAAATATATTCAATTTCCTTTTGCAAAAGGGGCTGATGGTACTCAACTAATTATAAGTAACAACGAAAATATGCCGCAGTCACTACTGTACTCTAGAGCGTGTCTGAAAAACATTTTAAATTGTTTATTTTAACCAAATTAATATTGAGGCGATACAAATAAATCCCAAGTAGGTTGCAGCTAATTTGTCATAACGTGTAGCGATTCGTCGGAATGCTTT
>ENA-OQKV01000786-OQKV01000786.1-human-gut-metagenome-genome-assembly--contig:-NODE-786-length-10504-cov-3.334779_pt1 | contig 10504 bp, 10 predicted proteins | sample MGYA00242655_ERZ504811 | MGnify/ENA primary metagenome ERZ504811 (study PRJEB26092, sample SAMD00036406) | human gut metagenome | host: Homo sapiens | study: EMG produced TPA metagenomics assembly of...
TCTCCTGCGCTGTCTGTGACGGAAGCTGTCTGTACCACAGATCTCCCTTATGTGCCCTTTTCTGATAGTACCAGTCAGGATATTTTTCCAGTCCCAGTTCTTTATAATGATGGCGTTCATAGTTGCAGACATTCCAGAGTTTGGAGGCTGCATAACACATATGCCCTATGATATTGGAATATTCCTGACTGATCCTTATGGATGTTTTATGTGACAGCAGCATCTCCATTCTCCTTCTGATTCATAGTTTTTACTATGCTTACAGCATAGCACAAAATGCTCTTGCTTTTCAATGCAAATTCGACCTGCTTTTTTCTGAAAACAAATACAATAATCAGGAGATATAAGAAATCAATTTTTGTTGTTACATTTTTTGTGCGGATACGCACAATGCTGTGATTTCATTTCGGTAATTGAATTGCCGAGGATTCCTGCTTATAGTCCTAAAACTTTCATAGACATTCTCCTCGTATAGATTTATCGTAACTATTTACAGGTAATTATTTCCTCCATTATTGTTCTAGATAGATATAACATAAATTGTAAAGGGCGATTTTGCAAGAGAATGTTATGGAAGAATTGTAAGGTTCAGGTTTTCATGTTAATATATCCATATACAAAAGAAAAAACAGTCCCAGTTCCCAGGAGAGGAGAAATCATGCGTGATGAGACGAAGATGGATGTATATACGTCCGGAGTGACAGGCGCAGAGTATGATGCAGGAATGAAACAGCTTATGAGTAATAAAGAGATTCTTGTTCCCATCCTGCAGATGACGGTGCCGGAGTTTAAAACGTGCTCACAGGAAGAAATTCTGGAATGTCTGGACATTTCTTCTATTACAAAAGATGATTTCGTAAGTGATATACCAGATATAGAAAAGGATCTGAGATTAACCAAAGAAGACAGTGAGCTCTCATCTCTTGTGGAGAAACTGGTAAGATTTGATATTCGGTTTAAGATAATAAATCCAAAGTTGTCCACAGAGAAGATAAGGGTGAATTTACATATTGATATGGAAGCGCAGAAAAGCTACCGTCCAAGTAACCCGTCATATCCTATATTAAAACGTGCAGTATATTATGTAGCAAGAGACCTTTCCTCCCAGCTAAGTATGATTACACAGACCACGGATTATTCAAAATTGGAGAAATGTTATTCCATATGGATCTGTGCGGAGGATGTGCCAAAGAAACTGCAAAATACATTGACGGAATATTCTTTTTCGAAGAAGGATATCATAGGAGTAGCAGATGAACCTGAGGAAGATTATGATCTCTTAACAGTAATTATAATCCGACAGGGAAAGGAAACGGAAGAGAACGGAATATTTGAGTATTTGAATGGAATATTTGACGGTGATATAAAAAGGATACAAAAATATTCACATATAAAATGGTCAGAGCCATTTTGGAAGGAGGCAGGTAAAATGACAGGATTTGGAGATAGGATTTACGAAAGAGGAATGCGTACAGGTGAGCAGAAAGGCCGTCAGGAGGGAATGATTCTGGGTGCTCTTATGAGTGGAAAAACTCCGGAGGAGGTTGCTGAGATGCTGAACCTGCCTCTGGAGGAAATAAAAAAAGTTCAGGAACAACAGATGACTGCGAACAGATAGTAAAAGAAAATTACTGCTATAAAGTTAATATGGAACTGGGAAATCTATGATTGAAAAGAGTTAAGTCTATGTATATTACAATATATAGGCTTAACTCTTTTTCTGAATCTAGAAAAGTATAAAAGGTAGTAGTAAAATAGTTTGTATTTTTTATTGCATCAACTACAAAAAATTGTATCTGGAAATTCTGCAAAAAATATGTTACCGCTTTCATAAAAACTGACGAAAATAAAAACAGAAACTTAAATTCTGCACAAAAACAAATATATAAATTTGTATAATACGTAAAAATGCACTTAATATCTTCAAAATGACATTTATTGGTGAAAAAGTATAATCGAAAATATGAAAGCGCTTGCAGAAAATGAAACTAAGAAAACATGAAAAAGAGTATAAGGAGGTTTATTATGGAGTATGTAATAGGAATTTTATTACTGGTTTCTTTCTTCGGACTGGTTGTATATGCAGTACGTGGCGGAAACCTGATGCTGGGGATTTTTGTAATGGGTATTATATGGACGGTTCTGCCAATGATTGGCAATATGTTTGTTACCAAATCCGGATTTTATAGCAGACAAATAAAGATGCGATCAGTATTAGCTGGACAGATGCACTTCAGAAGGTATTCCAGAGCGGTCCTGAAGGATGGGGACCTGTACTGGTAAATGTAGTGTTTGGTGCATGGTTTGGACGAGTTCTTATGAAAACAGGAATTGCTTCCACATTAATTCGTACCACAACAGAATTAGGCGGTGACAAACCTGCGATCACATGTATCTTACTTTGCATCGTAACTACAGCATGTTTCTCATCTATCTTCGGAGCTGGTGCAGTTGTAGCAATCGGTGTCATTGTACTTCCGATTTTTATGTCTCTTGGTATTCCGAAAGTTCTGGCAACATGTTCATTTATGTTAAGCGTCGGAGCTGGAATGTTTGTTAACCCGGTTCTTTACGGACAGTATTCCGCATTCTTCCTCGGAGAGGACGGAAAAACATTATATCCTTATGAACAGCATGTATCATGGGGAATCTACGCACTCTTAATTCAGGTTGCAGTTGTTATCATCATGGTTGTTGTACTCAGCAGAGAGAAAAAAGTTCACAGCTGGGCAGCTACAGCGCCATCTTCCACAAAGAAACGTCGTGGCGACAATGCACCGGGAATCGCACTGATCGCTCCGATTATTCCGGTTGTACTTCTGATCGTGCTTAAGGTTCCGATCATTCTCGGATTTATCATTGGCAGCTTTTATGCATTATTTACCTGTGGAAAGATCAAAAGCTGGGGACAGACCTGCCGTATGGTCAACAAAGACTTCTTTGATGGCGTTGTAGATACAGCACCGCTGGTAGGATTCCTCCTTATGCTTCCTATGTTTAACAAAGCAGCAGAGCTCTGCGTACCATATTTCAACGCACTGCTCGGTGGAATCATTCCGAACAATACACTGATCATCAGTATCGTATTTGCAGTACTTGCACCACTTGGAATGTTCCGCGGACCATTCACACTGTTTGGATGTGGAGCTGCAACACTTGGCATCTTAAAAGGTATCGGATTCTCAACCGCATATCTTGCACCGCTGATCATCATCCCAAGTACAGTAATGAACGTATCCTGCTGTATCACTCAGTCCTGGATCGTATGGGGTGTTAACTACACGAAAGTATCTACAAAAGAATACCTGAAACTGAGCGCAGTAGTCGGATGGATCATCTGCATTATTCTGCAGGCAATGGTATACGTAATGTTTGGTTAATCCGTACAGGATTTATGGAGGAAAAGAACAATGGGTAATAGAAAAGTGAGAATGGGAATCGACGTTGGAGGTACCCATACAAAAGCGGTGGCAATTGATAATGCGACACAGAAAATTATTGGAAAATCTTCAGTAAAAACAACTCATGACGACCAGTCCGGTGTAGCAGCCGGAGTTGTCCAGGCATTCCAGAACTGCCTGAAAGAGAATAATATTGATCCGGAAGATGTTGTATTCGTAGCACACAGTACAACACAGGCAACCAATGCTCTGATCGAAGGTGACGTAGCAAAAGTCGGTGTTATCGGAACCTCCCAGGGAGGGCTTGAGGGTGTCCTCGCAAAAGCACAGACAAAATTAAAGAACATTGACCTTGGTTCAGGAAGAAAGATTGAGATCTGCAATGCATTTATCAAAGAAAAAGATCTGAATCACAATACTATTAAGAGTGCAGCAGAGAAACTGAAAGCAGAGGGTGCAAAGGTTTTCGTAGCATCTGAAGCATTCGGTGTAGATGATATGAGTGCTGAGAAAGAAATCTACGATGTAACAAAAGGTGAGATGGGAATGGAAACAAGTATCGCTTCTGACATCACCAAACTGTATGGACTGACCAGAAGAACAAGAACAGCAGCGATCAACGCAAGTATTCTTCCCAAGATGCTCAACACAGCAAATCAGACAGAACAGTCTGTACGTGGTGCAGGAGTAAAAGTTCCGCTTATGATCATGCGTGGTGACGGTGGGGTTATGGAGATCAATGAAATGAAGAAACGTCCGGTGCTTACCATGCTTTCCGGTCCGGCAGCTTCTGTAATGGGATCTCTGATGTACCTTCGTGCATCCAATGGTGTTTATTTCGAAGTAGGTGGAACAACTACGAACATCGGTGTTATCAAGAACGGACGTCCTGCTATTGATTATTCTGTAGTAGGCGGTCACAGAACTTATATCACATCTCTGGATGTACGAGTACTTGGCGTAGCAGGTGGAAGTATGATCCGTCTGAGCAAAAACGGAGTCACAGATGTTGGTCCTCGTTCTGCACATATCGCTGGTCTTGATTATGCAGTATTTACCCCGGAAGAAGAGATCGTAGATCCGCAGCTGGAACTTTTCTCCCCAAAAGAAGGCGATCCATCCGATTATGTAGCGATCAAATTAAAGAGCGGAAAGAGAATCACCATCACAAATTCCTGCGCAGCCAATGTACTTGGACTTGTAAAACCGGAACATTTCTCCTATGGTAATGCAAATGCAGCAAGAAAGGCAATGCAGCCGATCGCAGATTATCTTGGTGTAACAGTAGAAGAAGTTGCAACCCAGATTCTTACAAGAGCATATGAAAAAATCAGCCCGGTTATCCTGGAGCTGGCAGATAAATATAAACTGGAACATGACCAGATCTCTCTGGTAGGTGTAGGTGGAGGTGCCACCTCTCTGATAGGTTTCTGTGCACAGAAGATGAACATCAATTACAGCGTTCCTGAAAATGCAGAAGTTATTTCCTCTATCGGTGTTGCCCTTGCAATGGTTCGAGATGTTGTGGAGCGAGTTGTTCCGAATCCGACAGCAGAGGATATCCGCAGCATCAAGGCAGAAGCAATTGACAAAGCAGTGGAGAGCGGTGCATCACCGGATACTGTAGAGGTACATATCGAGATTGATGCTCAGACATCCAAGCTAACAGCAATCGCACTTGGATCCACAGAAGTTAAGACAGCAGATCTGATGAACGAGTGTACAGAAGCAGAAGCCAGATCTCTTGCTGCAACAGACATGCGTAAGAAAGAGAACGAGATTGAGCTGGTTTGCCAGATTCCAAACTTCTATGTATATCAGACAACAGAGAAAGACAGAAAACCAATCCGTATCCTTGATAAGAAAGGATTTATCAAAGTACAGAGAACAGACGGAATCGCAGTTACTGCAAAAGTTGCTTCTTATAGAAGTGCTGTAACGAAGTTATGGGAAGAACTGGCAGTTTACAAAGCAGATGCGATCCTCAGACCAGACTATTATATCTGTGCCGGTGCACGAGTAATGGACTTTAATGGTTCCGGTGAACTGGAACAGGTACTCATGCTGATGGATGTAGAAATGCAGAGTCTGGATCCAAATACAGAAGTAGTGATCGTAGGCGCAAAAAGCCAGGTATAAAGAAGAATAAAAGCAGCCGGAAAGGAGGAAACAATGAAGTATACGATCAGAGAAATGATGAAAGAGCTGACAGGACTGACAGACCTTCAGTGGGGTGGATATGCTTTCTATCATGAACCTCTGGAGCGAAAATTTACTCCGGAGCAGAAGGAGAATTATACCCGTCTTGCAAACAAATGCGGTGAAGAGGAAGCAGAGAGCCTGCTGTCAGAATATCCGGAAAAGAGTATCGAGGAAATCGCCGGAGAACTGGGATTTACCGTAAAAACTCCGGATACTCCTACAGGTGGCGGACATGTACTCTTTGCGCAGTATGTGGAGCCAAAAGAGATCACAGTCTTTATGGACTGTATTGAAAAAGCAGAAAAACTGATAAATAAAGAAAAGCTTCAGAGTTTCTTTCCGGCAGCAGATCTGAAAGATGTATTAATGGCACATGAACTTTTTCATGGAATTGAATACAGAAAAAGGAAGCAGATTTTTACCCAGACAGAGAAGATTGAATTGTGGAGACGCCCGTTTTCCAATAAATCAAAAATTTTATGTTTAAGTGAGATGGCAGCAATGGCGTTTGCAAAGCGTATGACAGGGATCAGTTGCTCCCCATATGTGCTAGATGTGCTTCTCATGTATTGTTACAACGAAGAAGCAGCCATTGCTTTATATGAGGAAATCCTTGAAGCAGCAGGGATCAGAGAAAGGGAAGAAGAATGTTAACAACAACAATTGATCATGCAGAGAAATACAATTACCTTGGAGAACGTTTCAGGAAAGCATTTGCATTTCTGAGAGATACTGATTTCTCCGTTCTTTCAGAGGGAAAAGTTGAGATAGATGGAGAGAACATTTTTGCAGAAGTTCAGGAATATGTGACAAAACCGGAAAACGAATGCAGATTTGAATCTCATAAGAAATATTTTGATATTCAGTATATGGCAGAGGGCGAAGAATACTTCGGATTTATTCCTCTCGAAGAGCTGAAAAAGGATACAGGATATGATGAAACCAGAGATCTGGAATTCTACCAGTTTCCGGAAGTAAACGGAAGAATCCATCTGAAAAAAGGTGATTTTGCAGTAGTATCTCCGGATGATGGTCATCAGCCGAGATGTATAGGAAAAGCACCATGTAAAGTAAAGAAAATCGTAGTAAAGGTAAAAGTAGACTAAATCGTTTAAAAAGCAGGTAAAGAAAAGTCCGGATTCCCTGAAATCTTGAAAAAAGTGCCGCATCGTGTATAATATCTATAGAATTAGATGAGAGAAAGTTATTGGATACAAAGGAAACAGTAACATCAGAAACGATTAGGAGACAAAGACAAGGGAAAAATATGAATATATATGACATTGCCAAGGAGGCGGGAGTTTCAATAACCACAGTATCCCGTGTGATCAACAAAAAGGGATACGTCAGTGAGAAGACAAGAAAAAAGATTCAGGATGTACTTGACAGAAATGAATATCATCCAAGTGACATTGCAAGAGGTCTTGTTTCGGGATCTATGAAAACAGTTGCAATTGTTGTTGTGGATGTTCGTGTTCCCCATTATGCGTTGACTTCCTATATTATGGAACAGAGGTTATCTGATGAGGGATACATGGTTCTGGTATGTAATACCGGTGAGAAAGAAGAGGACTGCAGGAAATATTTATGTATGCTTGCAAACCGTCATGTAGATGGAATCATTCTGGTGGGATCGATCTTCAACAGACTTTGTGATGAAGAGACACTGAATCTTTTAAGTGACATTCCGATTGTTATGGCAAACGGAAAGATTGACAGGGACAATATCCATGCAGTTCTGGTTGATGAAGCATACGGAATGGAACTTGCCACCGAACATTTATATGAAAGAGGACGCAGAAAACTTGCTTATGTGATCGATAAGGATACTAATGCCGCTGACAGAAAGCGGAAAGGCTTTCTCAGAGAAATGAAAAGGCTTGGATATGAGGATCCTGAAAAAGATGTTTACCACACTTCCTATGGACTGGAGGGCGGAGCACAGATTGCAGAAGTTTTACGTGAGAAAGGATATGACGGAGTTGTATTCGGAGAAGATCTGACAGCAGTCGGAGCTCTGAATCAGTGGAAAAAAAGACGGGGTGAAAATCCCGGAAGAGATTTCCCTGATCGGATGCAATAATTCGGAATATTCCTATGTATGCAGCCCTGCACTTACCACAGTAAACAATAAAGGTGAAGTGCTCAGTGAGCTGACAGTAAGAATGCTTCTGGATGTTCTGGAGAAAAAGAAAGAACTTGCTTCTTTGATCGTTCTTCCGGAACTGGTAGTGAGGGAGACGACATAATCCAGCCGGAAAGGAAATTATGTCAGAAGTTATATTATTTGGAGAGCCAATGGCAATGTTCGTAGCCAAGACCTGCGGACCATTATATGAAGTAGAAGAATTTACAAGAATGCTTGCCGGTGCAGAGGTAAATGTAGCAATCGGACTGAAACGCCTGGGACATTCTGTTGCATATGTAACCAAGCTTGGAACAGATCCGTTTGGAACTTATATTGAGAATAAACTGAAATCAGAAGGTCTTGATGTTCAGATTTCAAAGGACGAAGATCATTTCACAGGTTATCAGCTGAAAGGCAAAGTAATGGAGGGGGATCCTGAAGTATTCTATTATAGAAGAAACAGCGCAGCATCATGCCTTTCTGTAGAAGATATTGAGAAGGTGGATCTGGAAGGAGCAGGAGTACTGCACATTACAGGAATCCCACCGGCACTTTCCAAGAGCTGCCGTAAAGCAACTTACCGTCTGATCGAACGTGCGAGAGAAAAAAACATGCTGGTCAGTTTTGATCCAAACCTCAGGCCAACTCTTTGGGAGAGTCAGGAAGTGATGATTCAGACGATCAATGATATCGCATCCAAAGCAGACATCGTACTTCCGGGAACTGGCGAGGGAAAAATTCTTATGGGAAGTGATAAACCGGAGGAAATCGCAGAATTCTACCGTAAGAACGGAGCAAAAGCCGTAATCATTAAAGCCGGCGGTGCTGGTGCTTATGCAGACTGGGAAGATGGAAAAGCTTTTTATCCTGGATATAAAGTAAAAGAAGTTGTAGATACAGTGGGAGCAGGTGACGGATTTGCAGTTGGAATCCTGAGCGCATGGCTTGAAGGTCTGCAGATGCCGGAAATGGTAGACAGAGGAAATGCTATAGGGTCTATCCAGGTATCTGTTGCAAGTGATAATGAGGGACTTCCGACAAAAGAAGAACTGGATGCTTATATGAAAGGGGAAAAATAAATGAGACTGCAGGCAGCGATAGACCGTGTGACAGTAGATCGTGCGGCAGAGATTATAGATCAGACTCATGGATGTGCGGATATCATTGAGGTTGGCACATCCCTGATCAAGGATTACGGACTTGCAGGCAGTGTAAAAGTTCTGAAAGAGAAATATCCGGAGCAGTGTATTCTGGCAGACATTAAGACCTGCGACGAGGGTGAATATGAATTCAGAAAAACTTATGAAGCAGGTGGAGATATCCCTACGATCATGGGATTCTCTTCCGTTTCCACATTAAAAGCATGCCAGAAAGTAGCGGAAGAATTCGAGAAAGAGTACATGATCGATCTGCTGGAAGTATCTGATGACAAGCTTGAAATTCTGAAGAAAGAATTTCCGGAGGCAATCTTCTGTGTACATCTGCCCTCTGATGATCAGGGTGTTGGACTTGAAGAACTTGTAAAACATATGTGTATGAAACTGACAGGTGTAGAAAAGATTGCAGTAGCAGGTGGCGTGAAACTGGAGAATATTGACCTGATGAAACGTTATGGAATCGATACAGTGATCGTCGGCGGTGCAATCAGCAAAGCAGCAGATATCAGAGAAGCAGCAGAGGCATTTGCACAGGAAATCAGGAGGCAGAAATAATGGTAGAAGTATTACAGGACATTATGCAGGAAATCGAAGATGTCATTGATAAAGTAAAAGACGAAGAGTTACAGGCGGTTATGGCAGAACTTGACAAGAGCAGGAGAGTATTTGTTGCAGGAGAGGGCCGTTCCGGTTTTTCTGCAAGAGGATTTGCCATGCGTCTGATGCATATCGGATATACAGTATATTTTGTTGGAGAAACTATCACACCGGCGATGCAGGCCGGAGATGTATTTATAGGAGTATCCGGTTCCGGAAAGAGTGCCAGCGTGGTAAATGATGCAAAGAAAGCAAAAGACGCAGGACTTACAGTGATCGCAGTGACAAGCAAACCGGAATCCCCGCTTGCGGAAGCTGCAAAAACAGTACTTGTGATCCCTGGAACTGTAAAAGGAGATACAGGGGAAGCAAGAGGTTCCATCCAGCTCTTAAGTTCCCTTTTTGACCAGAGTCTTCATATTACTCTGGATGCGCTCTGCCTGCTTCTCAGCAGAAGAGACCATACAGCAAACGAAACAGCAACAAAAGCACACTGGTAAAAGGTATATTTACTGCTTTAAGAAGAAAGAAGGAATAAGAATTGGCCAGCAAATTAATGGAAGAAATGAAAGAAAAAATCCATGCAATGAAAATTGTACCTGTAGTAAAACTCAATGATGCAAAAGACGCAGCACCGCTTGCAAAAGCTCTGGTAGAAGGGGGAATCCCATGCGCAGAAGTTACTTTCCGTACAGATGCAGCAGCAGAATCCATCAAAAAAATGCTGGAAGCATATCCGGATATGTTGGTAGGTGCCGGAACAGTACTTACAACTGCACAAGTTGACGCAGCCGTTGAAGCTGGAGCAAAATTGATTGTAAGCCCTGGACTGAATCCCAAAACAGTAAAATATTGCCAGGAAAAAAACATTCCGATTCTTCCCGGAGTGGCAACTGCAAGTGAAATTGAGCAGGCATTAGAGCTGGGACTTGATGTAGTGAAATTCTTCCCTGCAGAAGTAAACGGAGGACTCCCTGCGATCAAAGCACTCTCTGCACCGTATCATATGATGCAGTTTA
>ENA-OQKV01000787-OQKV01000787.1-human-gut-metagenome-genome-assembly--contig:-NODE-787-length-10474-cov-5.502658_pt1 | contig 10474 bp, 7 predicted proteins | sample MGYA00242655_ERZ504811 | MGnify/ENA primary metagenome ERZ504811 (study PRJEB26092, sample SAMD00036406) | human gut metagenome | host: Homo sapiens | study: EMG produced TPA metagenomics assembly of...
CTGGTTATTCTGCCCTTCTTCCGCTTTTCTGTCTGGCTTTTCTGTGGAATCTGCCGGATTTTGCAAAACAAGCAAAATTGCTGCCTTTCAAAAATGCTTTGTTGCTTTAAAGCAAGAAATCTTTGACATTTGATTTCAGATGCTTTACAATGTCTTTTATACGATTTACCTACGAAAATTGTCAGAAAGGACTACTTGAATTATGTGTGATACATCCGAAAAAATCTGTATCGGCTTTATCGGCCTTGGCCTCATCGGCGGCTCCATTGCAAAAACCCTCAGAAAGGTTCACCAGGAGTATAAACTGATGGCCTACTGCCGCACCAAAGCGACGATCGAAGAGGCAATTCAGGAAGGCGTGATTGATATCGCGCTGGAAGAACGGGACGACCGCTTTGCCGACTGTGACTATATCTTCTTATGTGCTCCTGTCAGCACCAACATCTCCTATCTTCCGTTCGTGAAAGGCATCGCAAAACCGGGCTGTATCATCACAGACGTCGGAAGTGTAAAAGGAGAAATCCATCAGGCGGTTGAGACCCTCGGCATGACGCACCAGTTTATCGGCGGCCATCCGATGGCAGGCTCCGAAAAGACGGGATATTCCAGCGCCACCGATTACCTGCTGGAAAATGCTTACTATATGATTACACCCGGACCAGATGTTGAGATCGCGACAGTTTCCGCTTTCGTTGATCTTGTCCAGTCCTTAAAGGCGATCCCGATGGTTTTAACATACGAAGAGCACGACTACATCACCGCAGGTGTCAGTCATCTGCCGCATATCGTTGCCGCTACCCTGGTCAATGCACTCGCATCCCTGGACACACCGGAAGAGCAGATGAAAACCGTTGCTGCAGGCGGCTTCAAGGACATCACCCGCATCGCTTCCTCCTCCCCGGAGGTATGGCAGCAGATCTGTCTCTCAAACCAGAAGCAGCTCTCGAATGTGCTGGATTCCTATATCCGCCTTCTCGTCCAGGCAAAATACCTGGTTGACAACAAAAAAGGCCACGAGCTCTACAATATGTTTGAGAGTTCCCGCGAATACCGGAATTCCATGGAAGATTCTTCCTATGGACCGACAAAGAAAGAATACGTCGTTTACTGCGACCTGCTCGATGAAGCCGGCGGAATCGCAGCCGTTACAACAATTCTTGCCATCAACCAGATCAGTATTAAAAATATCGGCATTACGCATAACCGCGAGTTCGAAGAGGGTGCTCTCCGCATTGAATTTTATGAAGAGCAGGCAGGCATTCTTGCCCGGAAGGTCTTAAAAGACCATGGCTATACCATTCATATCCGCAATTAAAAGCGCGTATATCTTGACAGGAGGAAGTTACGTTATGCAGTTCCAGAAAGCAGTACGTCCTCTGCGCGGAGAAATCTCCGTGCCGGGCGATAAATCCATTTCCCACCGCGCCGTCATGTTCGGTGCCATTTCAGAGGGAACCACAGAAGTCACAAACTTTTTACAGGGTGCCGACTGTCTCTCCACCATCTCCTGCTTCCGCAGTATGGGCATTGAGATCGAGAACACGCCGGAGCGCATCCTCATTCATGGAAAAGGTCTGCACGGGCTTTCGGCTCCGTCCGCCGTTCTCGACTGCGGAAACAGCGGAACAACGACACGCCTGATCTCTGGCATTCTTGCCGGCCAGAACTTTTCCAGTACACTGACCGGTGACGCCTCCATTCAGAAACGGCCGATGGGACGCATCATCAATCCGCTGACCCAGATGGGCGCTTCCATCCGCAGTATTCCGGAAAACGGCTGTGCGCCGCTTGCGATCAACGGCCATCCGCTCCACGCCATCTCCTATCTTTCGCCGGTCGCATCCGCACAGGTCAAATCGTGTGTCCTGCTTGCCGGACTGTATGCTGACGGAAAAACAAGCGTTACCGAACCGGCTCTTTCCAGAAACCATACGGAGCTGATGCTGAAATTCTTCGGCGCCGACGTTGCCTCCGAAGGGCTGACCGCATCGGTTCTGCCGAACCCGGATCTCCATGGAAATCTCGTCCGTGTGCCGGGAGATATTTCCTCCGCCGCCTACTTCATCGCCGCCGCGCTGATAGTTCCAGGCTCTGAGGTGCTCCTGAAAAATGTCGGCATCAACCCGACCCGCGACGGTATGCTCCGCGTCTGCCGCGCCATGGGTGCTGACATCACACTTCTGAATGAGCAGAACTCCGGCGGAGAACCGGTTGCAGACCTTCTCGTGCGCTATACGCCGTCTCTTTCCGGCACCGTCATCGAGGGCGAACTGATCCCGACCCTGATCGATGAAATCCCGATCATCGCGGTTCTTGCCGCCACAGCGAACGGTACAACCGTGATCCGGAATGCGGAGGAGCTGAAAGTCAAAGAATCGAACCGTCTTGATATCATGGTAAACGAACTCACCGCGATGGGTGTTTCCCTGGAAGGCACGGACGACGGCATGATCATTGAGGGCGGAAAACCGTTCCACGGCGCCCAAATCGACAGCCGCCTCGACCACCGCATTGCGATGTCGTTTGCAATCGCTTCGCTTGCCGCAGAGACACCGACGGAAATCCTGCGCGCCGGCTGTGTGGATATCTCGTATCCGACATTCTACCAGGATCTGGCACGGCTGCAGGCATAAAAAACGTTTAAACAAAAAATGGATTGTGAAGATCATTTCCTCACAATCCATTTTTTTGCTTTTACCCTGTTCTTCCGGCCGTTCCAACCGTTTCTCCCTGCCGTACCCGCGTTTCGATTCCAAGCCGCGAATAATTCCAGATCCGTTTTTCCGGCACTGCGCTTCCCTTCTGTGCCAGAACGATCACTGTCGAACCACCGAAGGCAAAATAGCCTTTCTCTTCGCCGCGCTGTACACGTCTCGCCGCTCCGGCATTTTCATTGACAATCTTTCCGACCATCATCGCGCCGACCTCCATCTGCAGCAGTGTGCCGAAATTTGCGGACTGCAGCAGCGTGTAGGTTCTCGTATTTTCTTTATAGATCGGGCAAAAATCATTCGCCGCCGGATTGACCGTGTGGAGCACACCCTCAATCCGCCGTTCCGTCGAACAGACGCCGTCATCCACAAAGAGATACCGGTGATAATCGTCCACGGAAAAGCCGAAACAGAAATAACGTTCCGCCCTCATACCGTTTTGCCAGCTTCCGGTCGCGCAGAAGCTGTTCCAGCGTATATTCTGTGTTCTTGATCTCAAACTTCCCGTTCTCATAAATCGGATAAACCGTAAGCCGCGCATCACACGGGCTGATAAAATCCTGCGGCGCATTGGAAAACGGACGTGCATCCATTTTCAGCTTCCGCACAAAGAAATCATTGAACGAGATAAACTGCTTTGCGGTACATTCCTTCAGTGAAATATGATTTTTCTTTACAAACGGTGCAACCAGCGGCACCGATAAGCGGCTGTCCAGAAAGCAGCCTGCCGCACGAGATACAAATGACTGAACCAGCGGCTGCATCGCGGCTCTTCCGGCGGCATGGCCGTACATCATGTGTAGAAAACGGTCCTGCAGATCATTTTCCTCGCGGATCAGATCAAGCTTTGGATAATTTTTCCCCTGTTTTCGGTAAGGATAAGCGCAGAGTCTCAAACCGTTCTTCCTCCCTTCCAGATCAGAAGTCCGCGGAGCACAGCCACTCCAACGACCGCTACCAGCACAGCAAGCTCTTTATTCGTCGGCTTGCGGAAGCGGAAATCCGTGATAAACAGAACGCCGACCGCCAGCACCAGCAGATGCAGCCAGATCAGAAAGTATCCGCGGCAGAGCGGTGCAAAGACGAACAGCAGCGGCAGGGCTACTGACATCGAGGTAATCGGCAGTCCCTGGTAATATTTCCGGTTCTCCGAAGTTTCATTCTGACGCTTCTCTTCCATCACGTTAAAATATCCCAGACGGATCACGCCCGCAAGACCGTAGAAAACAAGAATCGGAATGCTGTAAAAATGTGTCATGCCAAGCTCATAGCAGAGCACGATCGGAAAGACGCCGAAACAAACCACATCGCAGAGCGAATCGATCTGAATGCCGAACCGCTTTTCATCTTCGGTCCTGTTTTTCTTCGTCCGCGCAATTTTTCCATCGAACATATCGCACAGTCCGGAAAAAGCAAGACAAAAAATCGCCCAGTTAAAGTGTCCCCGCGTTGCAAGAAAAATGCCGCTGATGGACGATGCAAAGCTGATATATGTTAATATTACGGTATAATCATAGAACCCTATCATATGTAGTTCCCCCTCTTTTTTCTCTTTTCGTATTCCCGATCGTAAGCTGTGCGACGATGGTAAAGACTGCACTCACCAGCAGTTCCCCGTAGTAGCCGAGCCCTCTGGAAAGCACCATTGCCGGAAGAAGCAGCGTGCTTCCAAAGACCGGCGGGAAAATTTTCAGGAACAGTGTCTCGCTGATTCCCATTCCTCCCGGAAGCGGCAGCATGTCAACCGATACGGAAATGACCGCCTGCAGCAGCACAATGGTGATAAAGGAAATGCCTGATAAATGGAAGGCGCGGTATACAAACCATGTTGCTGCAAATAAAGCAAACCTCTGTGCAAAGGTAATCGCAAGGACATTGACCAGCACCATTTTGTGGGTGCCAAGATACGCTGCCGTATTCTGGTAGACTTCCATGGAAGCTTCCAGTTTTTTCAGGCGGCTTTCTTTTCGTTTCATCAAATGCAGTTTTTCCACGATTTTCAGTCCCAAAACCAGAATTGTCCGCGCAAGCGCCGGATGAAAAACCAGAATAAGCATGGCTGTGACACAGAAGACATTCAGACCGATTCCCAGATAGAAAACCGGAAGGATTTCCGTCAGATACCGGTGCAGGAAGCCCTGTCCGAACAGAACAAGCCCAAGTCCCACCACGACCAGCACCGCTTTGTAGGTGATCGTGACGATCATCAGAATCACCGTTGATACCGGAAGAGATATTTTCTCCTTTTTCATATAGTAAAGCTGCATCGGCTGGCCGCCGCTTGCGGACGGTGTGATACAGCTGAAAAAGAATCCGACGGAAGAAAACAGAAAACATGTCCGCTTCTTCACCGGAATCTGGAAGGAATGCATCATGTACCAGATGATGATCGATTCTCCCCAGATAAAAAACACGACACAGAACAGTCCCGGCAGCAGCCACCGCACATCTGCCCGCCGCATTGCTTCCATCATTGCGCCAAGGTCTTCGCCGTGGAAAACACCGTATATCGTCAACGCAAAAATCACAACGAGAAAAACGGTATTCACGATCATTTTTTTCTTACTCTGCACGGCGTTTCCACCTCCTTCGTTCCAATATCATGCCATACCATGCACCAAGATGCGTGCGTCCCGCGATCTGCCACGTCACTTCTGCCAGAAGCGCTCCGCCAATCACATCTGCAATCACATGCTGCTTTGTTGTCAGCGTAGAGACAAACACGGCAAGTGCCGCCCAGAAAGAGAACCGCTGATACCAGCGCGGAATCTCCCGTCTGCTGCGGACTGCGATATAGCAGAACCAGCTGTTCAGGCAGTGAATCGATGGGAACAAATTGTCCGCCGCATCCATCTGGTAGAGCAACGCAAGCATCTGATTCCAGAATCCCTGTTCCGGGATCGACGGCCTTACGTTCGTTGTCGGCAGCAGCAGATAAAATGCCATACAGACAAGCCGCGCCAGAACATCTGCTGCAAAGAACCGCCAGACAAATTCTTTCTCTCTGCTTGCGGCAATCAGATAATTTACAATCCAGACCAGATAACAGCCAAAATAAATCACGATCGTCCACGGGATCACCGGGATCTGCTGGTCCAGCACCGTTTCTATATTGTAATGTTTCCACGAACTGGTAAACGGCCGCGTTCCAAAATAAGCGATAAAATTCGCTGTCAGCGTCAGAATTAGCGGCAGGATACCATAGTATGGAAACTTTCTTCTCTCGTCTCTCTTCAAAATCCGTCCTCCCTTGTCTCAAACACGTATCAGTATACGCAAAAACATTCCCTGACACAACCCAGTTCCGCTCGTTTTCAGAAACCTTAATAAAATCTTCTGTTTTTCGGCAGGGAAAAAGAAAGATTTAGAAGATTCGCTGGACAAAAAGCGACCATATAGGGCTTCGCGGGTGTTCCTATATGGTCGTTTTCTTTCAGCATCGTATTTTTGTCATAAACGAATTTTTTATTCAATCATCATGGCATCGCCGAAGGAGAAAAAGCGGTATTTTTCTCTCACAGCCTCTTCATAAGCTGCCATAATATGCTCTTTTCCAGCCAGTGCCGATACCAGCATCACCAGTGTGGACTCCGGCAGATGGAAATTGGTGATCAGTCCGTCGATCATCTTGAAGCGGTAACCCGGATAGATAAAGATCTCGGTCCAGCCGCTTCCGGCTTTTAAAATGCCGTCCTCGCCGGTTGCCGACTCCAGAGTACGGCAGCTCGTTGTTCCGACTGCGATCACACGGCCGCCTGCTGCTTTCGTATCGTTGATCAGTTTTGCCTGATCTTCTTCTACCACATAGAACTCAGAGTGCATGTGATGCTGGGTGACATCCTCCACTTTCACCGGACGGAAGGTGCCAAGGCCGACATGCAGGGTTACATGGGCGATCTTTACACCGGCATCCTGTACCTGCTGCAGAAGCTCTTTTGTAAAGTGCAGTCCGGCGGTCGGAGCTGCTGCGGAGCCTTCGTGTTTTGCGTATACCGTCTGATAACGGTTCTTGTCCTGCAGTTTATGTGTGATATATGGCGGCAGCGGCATTTCACCAAGCTGATCCAGAATTTCTTCAAAAATGCCTTCATAGTGGAACTGGATCAGGCGGTTTCCTTCATCCACGATATCGACTACTTCGCCTGTCAGAATTCCGTCTCCAAAGGATATTACAGTTCCGACCTTGCATTTTTTGCCCGGTTTTACCAGCGTTTCCCAGATGTCATTTTCTTTTCTCTTTAAAAGAAGAATCTCAATTGCCGCATCCGTTCCGACCTTGGAACCATAAAGACGCGCCGGAATTACCTTCGTATCATTGATGACCAGACAGTCGCCTGGTTTCAGATACTGCAGAATATCACGGAAATGACCATGCTTATATTCACCTGTCGTTTTATCCAGATGCATCAGGCGGGAAGCGCTGCGGTCTTCCAGCGGATCCTGTGCAATCAGTTCTTTTGGCAGATCATAATAAAAATCTGATGTTTTCATTTGTTTCCTCCATTCTATGGCAGCCGGCACAAGTTCGCCGGATTTGCTCTGTTCGTTCAACTTTTTTTGCCCAACGGACCCATTATAGCATTTCCTATTCCTTCTGACAAGGAATTCTCTCGAATCCAGCTGATCTCTTGCTGCATTCTTGTTACAGCTCACTGGCAACCCGCAAGCTGTAACATTTTCTTTTTCACTTTTTACACTTCTGGTGCATTTTCAGATTGTGCCGTTTATTCTATCACAGCCCGGCTGCCTACTCCATCCCGGCTCCGGTTTTTCGTCACAACAATTTTTTTCTCAATCCTGTCTTTTAACTCCGGTACGTGAGAAATAATTCCGACCAGACAGTTTCCTTCTGCCAGACCTTCCAGTGCTTTTACGGCCTGGTTCAGAGACTCTGCATCGAGCGATCCAAAACCTTCATCCACAAACATAGAGTCTAACTGAATGCCGCCCGCATACGACTGGATTTCATCCGACAGCCCAAGCGCCAGGGAAAGGGAAGCCTGGAAAGATTCTCCGCCGGAAAGCGTGCGGACACTTCGCTCCGTCCCGTTATAGTGGTCAATCACATTCAGTTCCAGTCCGGCTTTGCTCTTTATATTTCCGCCGTCTTCCTGCCGTTTTAGCTCATACTGTCCCTGGCTCATCGTCAGGAAACGCACATTGGCTTTGCGCAGAATCCGGTCAAAATACGCCATCTGCGCATACGTTTCCAAATCAATCTTCCGCTTTCCGGTCACATTTCCCGTTGCGGTATCCGCAAGCGCGTTGACCCATTTATATTCTTCCTCTACCTCCTGCATCTGGCTTTGCTGCGTTTGCACAGCCTGGTATACGTTCTGATTCGTATTTGCCGCATGATACTGTTCGTTGTAACGCTGATCCAGTTCCTGCTTCCGCCCGGAAAGCATCTCAAGATTCTCCTGCAGCTCCGTTTCTGAAGGGAGCTGCTGCCCCTGTAAATCCGCTTCCTCATCCGCTGCTTCCAGCGTCTGGATGGCCGCAAAAGCCGCCTGTACTTCCGTCAGCTTTTTCTGCACAGCGTCCAGTTCTTCTTTTGCCGTTTTCTGCGCCGCTTTCCGCTGTTCTTTCTGCGTCTCCCATCCTTTGATATGCTCCAGCAGTTCTTTTTCTTCTTTTCCCGCCAGTTTGGTTTCTTTTTCCTGAATTCTTTCCTGCAGTGCCTTTTGCTCCGCCTTTCGTTTTGCTTCCAGCAATTCCTTCTCGCGGATTGTTTTTTCTCTCTGCTCTATTTTCTGCGTTTCTGCCTGGATTTCCAGCTGGATTCTCTGTAACTCTTCTTTCTGCGCAAGAAGGTTCCGTTTCTGCTTTTCTAACGTCTCCTGTTTTTCTTTCCAATAACGCTGTTCCTGCATCGAACGAACCCAAAGTTGTTTTTCTGTATCTGTCAGGATTTCCAGGAATTGTTTTTCTGTGAATGAAATCTCTGCAATATTCTCAAACTGATCCGCCGACTTTATTTCTTTTCTCTGCTGCTCCAGAGTTTCCAGCAGTTTCTCTTCCTTTTCATTCCATCTTTTCCGGTCACTTTGCAGGACTTCAAGACAACTCCGCACACGCTGAAGCTGTTCCTGATCCTTTTTCTGACTGGATTCTGCCTCTTTTTGCAGTGCAATGCATTCTGTGCGGCGTTTCATCTTTGCCTGTGCCACAGCGAATTCTTCTCCACACTGTTTCTGCCTGTTTTCCCAGAAGAGCAGCACTTTTTCGATCTGACCAGCAAGGAAGTTTCTGTCGTCCGTCTCTGCGTAATCCTTATCCTCTGCAGAACCCTTTTTCTCCGCAGAAACTATTGTTTCTTCAAAACCTGGCTCCTTTTCTGCTTCTGAAATTTCTTTATTCAGCTGTTCTTCCAGCGCTTTCTGTGTTCCTTCCGCCCGGCCAAGATCTGCCTGCGCCCCGGCGATTGCCTGTTTCAGCGTTTCCAGTTTTTCCTGCTGACTGGTCTGTGTTTTTTCCAGTTCCGCATATTCTGCCTGACGCACTTTCTGCTTACTTTCTTCTTCCCGGAGCTGCTCTGCTTTCTTTTCTACCTTCTGGCGGAACAGGGAGTCTGACATTTGAAGAAATCTTTGTGTTTCATTTGATTTCCTATCCGTTTCATTTCTTTTGGCATACGGGGCTGATTTCATAAAGTCAGTTTCCGTCAGACCACTTTCCTGCTTTTCTTTTTTCGCATACGGCATCTCTTTTACCAGACACACAGTCAGCTGCTCCCGCAGTTCTTTTACCCGTCTGCCGCAGTTTCCGGCCGCTTCGCTCTGTCCTGCCGCTGTTTCTTCCTGCTCCCGCAGTTCTTCCTTTTTCTGATCCAGCGTCGCTTTGTCCGGCGTATGCTCCGCCCGTTTTGCAGGCTGTGGGTGATGAATCGCGCCGCAGACCGGGCATGGCTTTCCTTCTGTCAGTTTTTCCGCCAGAATTCCCGCCTGCGCATCCAGAAATAACGATTCCATCGCCTGATAATTTTTCCGCAGATCGTCTCTCTTCCAGATTCCGTCGCGGTATGCACTTTGTTTCTCTTCCAGCTCTTGGCAGGCCTGTTCCCAGCCTCTCAGCAGATTTTCCAGTGTTTCCCGCTCCTGACGGTATTTTTCCTGCAGCAGCGCAGCACTGCCTCTTTTGGCCATCTGCTCTGCTGTCACTGTTCTGTCCGCCTGCAGTTTCTCTTCTTCTCTTTGTAACTGTTTCAGCCGTTTTGCGAGCCGCTGCACTTCATCCGTCTTTTTTTCCAGCTGCTTTTTCGCTTCTGCCAAAGTGAGGATTTTGCGCCTGATGCTTTCCTTTTCTTCCTGAAACTTTTCGCAGACTTTATCCTGCCCTGCCAGCTTTTCTGCCTCTTCGGCTGCCTTGCCTTCCGTATGCTCTGCTTCTTTTATTTTTTCGCAAAGAGCACTTTCCTCTTCTTTTTTTGCAGCTTCCTCAGCGGCTGTCTTTCCAATTTTCTCACAGTACGCGCTCAGCTGCTGCACCTGCTCTGCGGCATACGTTTCTTTTTGTTCCGTCCGTGCCAGTTCCGCTTCCGTACCGGATAGTTTTCTTTTCGTGCTTTCTGCTGTTCCAGCACTTTTTTCGCATTTTCCTGCTCTTCCTGCAGTTTTGCTTTTGTTTCCGCTGTTTCCTGCAGTTCCTTTTGCAGCTGCGTCATCGTTTCCTGTTCCTGCTTCATTTTCCGCAGCAGTTCCAGACACGCTTTTTCTTCCCGGATCTGTTCTTCTAACTTCTCACAGATCCCGGCTTCTTTTTCC
>ENA-OQKV01000789-OQKV01000789.1-human-gut-metagenome-genome-assembly--contig:-NODE-789-length-10463-cov-6.513158_pt1 | contig 10463 bp, 12 predicted proteins | sample MGYA00242655_ERZ504811 | MGnify/ENA primary metagenome ERZ504811 (study PRJEB26092, sample SAMD00036406) | human gut metagenome | host: Homo sapiens | study: EMG produced TPA metagenomics assembly of...
ATGAGCGGCTACGTTTACAACCTCGGTAACGAGCTGGCATCCATGCAGGGGCTGGTCGATGTGGTCCGCCTGTCACCGCAGGGTACTGACACTTTCGCAATGCTCGATGCCTTCCGCGCTAATGAAAATGGCGCTGCGCCACTACCGTTGACGGCAAACAGCGACTGTAACGGCTACTGGCGGCGGCTGGCCGGGCTGGAGCTGCAAAGCGTAAGTATATAGCTCACTTTGTTAACAACTTTAACTACTCTTTAATGCAGTATTAAAGACTAATCGGTAACAAAGTGAGCTGTTATGACTGATAAAACCATTGCGTTTTCGCTACTCGATCTGGCCCCCATCCCCGAAGGTTCTTCAGCGCGGGAAGCGTTCTCCCACTCTCTCGACCTCGCCCGTCTGGCTGAAAGCGCGGCTATCATCGCTACTGGCTGGCAGAACACCACAATATGACCGGCATTGCCAGTGCTGCAACGTCGGTGTTAATTGGCTATCTGGCGGCGAATACCACCACGCTGCATCTGGGGTCTGGCGGCGTGATGTTGCCTAACCACTCACCGTTGGTCATTGCCGAACAGTTCGGCACGCTTAATACGCTCTATCCGGGGCGAATCGATTTGGGGCTGGGTCGCGCGCCGGGTAGCGACCAACGGACAATGATGGCGCTACGTCGTCATATGAGCGGCGATATTGATAATTTCCCTCGCGATGTCGCGGAACTGGTGGACTGGTTTGATGCCCGCGATCCCAATCCGCATGTGCGCCCTGTACCGGGCTATGGCGAGAAAATCCCGGTGTGGTTGCTAGGCTCCAGCCTTTACAGTGCACAACTGGCGGCGCAGCTTGGTCTGCCGTTCGCGTTTGCCTCACACTTCGCGCCGGATATGCTGTTCCAGGCGCTGCATCTTTATCGCAGCAACTTCAAACCGTCGGCACGGCTGGAGAAACCGTATGCGATGGTGTGCATCAATATTATTGCCGCCGACAGTAACCGCGACGCTGAGTTTCTGTTTACCTCAATGCAGCAAGCCTTTGTGAAGCTGCGTCGCGGCGAAACCGGGCAACTGCCGCCACCGATTCAAAATATGGATCAGTTCTGGTCACCGTCCGAACAGTATGGCGTGCAGCAGGCGCTAAGTATGTCGCTGGTGGGCGATAAAGCGAAAGTGCGTCATGGCTTGCAGTCGATCCTGCGCGAAACCGACGCCGATGAGATTATGGTTAACGGGCAGATTTTCGACCACCAGGCACGCCTGCATTCGTTTGAGCTGGCGATGGATGTGAAGGAAGAGTTGTTGGGGTAGTGTGTTTTAACGTAGGAAGCCTTATCCGAGATGGCAACGCTGTCCTACGTAGGCCTGATAAGCGAAGCGCATCAGGCATTGTGTAGGCAGCAGAAATGTCGGATAAGGCACCTCTGATTACTGATACACCGGCAGCACATTAAAGCTCGATAAGATATGCACCAGTGCGTTGCCGACGCCAAACACCAGAATCAGCACAATCATCGGCTTGCCGCCCCATACACGGAATTTCGGGCTACCAAAGCGTTTACGCGATGCGCGGGCCAGCAGCGCCGGAACAATTGCCGCCCAGATGGTAGCTGCTAAACCAGCATAACCAATGGCGTACAGGAATCCGTTCGGGAACAGTAGACCACCCACAACAGGCGGGGCAAAGGTCAGCAATGCCGTTTTCAAGCGCCCCAGGGCTGAGTCATCGAAACCAAACAGATCTGCCAGATAGTCAAACAAACCCAGCGTTACGCCAAGGAACGAACTCGCTACCGCAAAGTTTGAGAACACGACCAGCAGAAGGTCCAGGCTACGGCTGTTCAGCACGCCGCTTAAATGCCTGTACCAGCACATCAATATTACCGCCCTTCTCTGCAATACCGATAAACTCCGGACGCGGGATGTTACCCATCGTCGCCAGCAACCAGATGGTATACAGCGCCAGTGCCATCAGCGTACCGTACACCAGGCATTTCACGATGGTTTTCGGATCTTTGCCGTAATACTTCATCAGGCTCGGTACGTTACCGTGATAACCAAACGATGCCAGACAGAACGGCAGCGTCATCAACAGATACGGTGCATAAGACGCATTGCTTTCGGCGACGTTGAACAATGTCGCAGGCTGCACATGCCCCAGCAGGCTACCGAAGGTGAGGAAGAAGGTAATGACTTTCGCCCCCACGCACAATCGCTGTCATGCGACTGACGGCTTTGGTGCTCAACCACACCACAAACGCCACCAACAGTGCAAAACCAAAACCCGCTGCCCGTGCCGGGACGTTTAGCGACATCTCTGCGAAGGTGTGATGCAGAATCGAACCACTGGCAGAAATATAGGCATAGGTCAGGATGTAGAGCACAAAGGCAATGGAAATGCCGTTGACCACGTTCCAGCCTTTGCCGAGCAGGTCTTTGGTGATGGTGTCAAAGCTCGAACCGATTCGGTAATTCAGGTTAGCTTCCAGAATCATCAAGCCGGAATGCAGCATACAGAACCAGGTGAAAATCAGCGCCGCCATTGACCAGAAGAACCACGCCCCGGACATGACCACTGGCAGAGAAAACATCCCTGCGCCAATAATGGTGCCGCCGATAATCACCACGCCGCCAAGCAGCGACGGTGACGTTTGGGTGGTGGTTAGTGTTGCCATGAGGGCTTCTCTCCAGTGAAAAAATAGTGCGACTGCGTTGTTATGCATTGCACTGTACCAGTACATGAGTACAAAAAAAACAGAAAAAAAGAAGACCGGCGCAGTCGTCAGCCTGCTTCTTGCATCATCGCTGGCCTTCGGCGGATGCGGCACAGCAGTGACATCTTCCAGCTCTGTAAATGCCGAATCTGCCAGTACAGAGTCAACCGGCGAAACATCTGCCGACAACGCGGCGGCCACATCAGAGAGCACAGATTCGGAAAATGCAATGGAAAGTGCTTCCGATATTAATTTTGACCTGGAACTGACCGAATCCACTATCGACACCGAATTCACAGACCGTGAGAAGAGCGGAAGCTATAAAGTATCAGAAGCCGTAAAAATTACACTTAATAAGACGACAGCTACCGTCTCCGGCAGCGGAGCCAAAGCAGACGGCAGCACAATTACCATTACGGAAGAAGGCGTTTACATCGTAAGCGGAACACTTGAGGATGGCCAGATTATCGTAGACGCATCCGATTCCGACAAGGTTCAGATCGTACTCGATGGAGTCAATATCAACTGTGAGACAAATGCTGCTATCTACGTTCGCGAAGCGGACAAAGTTTTCATCACGCTTGCCGAAAACAGCAGCAACACGCTCGGCGGTGGAAACGAGTACACTCAGATTGACGACAACACGGTAGACGGCGTTATCTTCTCCAAATCAGATCTTGTCTGCAACGGGACAGGAAGTCTGACCATCGAGGCAGACTACAAGCACGGGATTGTATCCAAAGATGACCTTGTGATTACCGGCGGAACCTACAAAATCACCGCTGCGGACAACGGGATCACAGCCAAAGATCAGCTTAAAATTCTGGATGGAAGCTTTGACATTGATGCTGCAAACAGTGCAGTCAAAGCGAAAAATGCGGATAACGCAGAGCTTGGAAATATCTATATTGCCGGTGGAATTTTTACGATCGAGGCGGAACAGGACGGCTTCCATGCAACCGGCAGCATTGTTGTCGATGACGGAACCATCACCGTAAACTCCGGTGATGACGGTTTCCATGCGGAGCTCGACACCATCATTCGTGGCGGAACGATCCTTGTTGAAAAAAGCAACGAAGGCCTGGAAGGAAAACGCGTCGTGGTCAACGGCGGTGACATTACCGTAAACGCCAGCGACGATGGCATCAATGCCGCAAATTCCGGCGACGATGGCGCCAACGCCGCAAATTCCGGCGACGGCGGTGTCAATGCCGCAAATTCCGGCGACGATGGCGCCAATGCCACAAATCCTGGCGCCAATGCTGCCGGTTCCGGTGACGATGACAGCAATGCCGCAAGCTCAAACAACGATAGCAGTGCTGCTGTAAACTCCGGTGATGATAGCAGCATATCCGGCGCGGCAGACGGAAAGGAACCTCCGCAAATGCCGCCTGATACAGAAAACGGCAGCGATATGCAGCCATCGCAGGACTTCGATCCGGAGAACGCTCCGTCTGGCGGAAATGCGCCGCAGAACTTCGATCCGGGGAACGCTCCGTCTGACGGCGATGCTCCACAGATGATGCAGGGAGGCCCTGGCGGCGGGGGAAACTCTGAGCTTTACATTAAAATTACCGGCGGAACCCTGACCGTATCCGCCGATGGTGATGGTCTTGATTCCAACGGCGGCCTTCTCGTGACCGGCGGAACTACGATCGTGTACGGGCCGACCAGCGATGGTGACAGTGCCCTCGATTACGACGGAAGTGCAATTGTGAGCGGTGGAATCTTGGCTGCCATCGGCAGTGCCGGCATGGTAGAAAGCTTTGACGAAGCTTCCACCCAGCCCGTTATCACCTATTACTGTACGGAAACCCAGTCCGCTGACACTACCATCACACTGACAGACAGCGATGGAAGTGCCCTCTTCACGGTCACACCTGAAAAAGCCTACGCCAGCATCGTTTTGACCTGCCCAGAAATGAAACTGGACGCAACGTATACTCTGGCTGCCGGTACCGACAACGAAGAGATCACCCTCACGGACATCATCACCACCGCCGGAACCCGGTCTGTTAAAACGATGAGCGATCCCGAAGGTGGAAAAATGCCAAATAACAGCGACAACAAAGGAACTCCGCCTTCAAAACCAAGCGACACGGCTGAGTGAACCGTTATAGTTCATTCAGCACCGGAACATTTGCTGTTCCGGTGCGTAAGAAAGTGATTCTACTTATGATTCTACCGTGGCTGTCTTCCTACTTCCAATTTGCCGTATTCTGTGCTAAAATAACCTCACAAGAAAAGAGGTAGAAAAATCATGTATGATAAACTGACCGAAAACGATATTAAAAAAATGCAGGAAGAAATCGACTACCGCAAACTGGTCGTCCGCCCCAAAGAACTCGAGGCTGTAAAAGAAGCCCGTGCCCAGGGCGATCTCAGCGAAAACTTTGAATACAAAGCTGCCAAACAGGACAAAAACCGCAACGAAAGCCGCATCCGCTATCTGGAAAAAATGATCAAAACCGCCCACGTCATCTCTGATGATTCAAAAGATGACGAAGTCGGCATCAACAACACCGTCCAGGTTTACATTGAAGAAGATGATGAGACAGAAACCTACAAACTCGTCACCACCGTCCGCGGCAACTCCTTAAAAGGCTACGTCAGCATCGACTCCCCCTTAGGAAAAGCCATCTTAGGCCATAAAGTCGGCGACTGCGTCACCGTAAAAGTAAGCGACACCTACAGCTACGACCTCCTCATCAAAAGCATTGAAAACACCGCCGATGACGATGACGAACTCCGAAGCTATTAAAAAAGAAAGGAAACCACCAACCATGGAAAAAATCGCAAGCTTCACCATCGACCATATCAAACTCAAACCAGGCGTCTACGTATCCCGTAAAGACCACGTAGGTGACAGCATCATCACCACCTTTGACCTGAGAATGACCTCACCAAACGATGAGCCCGTCATGAACACCGCCGAAGTCCACACCATCGAGCACCTCGGAGCCACCTTCCTCCGTAACCATGAGCAGTGGAAAGACAAAACCGTATACTTCGGTCCAATGGGCTGCCGCACCGGTTTCTACCTGCTGCTGGCAGGAGACTACACCTCCAGAGACATCGTCCCGCTCGTCACCGAAATGTATGAATTCATCCGCGATTTCAAAGGCGAAGTTCCGGGCGCATCTCCGAAAGACTGCGGAAACTACCTGGACATGAACCTCTCCATGGCCAACTACCTCGGCAAAAAATACCTGGATGAAGTCCTGTACGGAATTGATGATTCCCGTCTCGTCTATCCAGAATAAACCATAAAAAATAACACAGGGGGATATCAAAACATGAGAACCATGGAAAACGAAAATCTGCGCGTGCAGATCAGCGATCACGGCGCAGAACTTAGCAGCATCTACGATAAAGCGGCTGACCGTGAGGCAGTCTGGATCGGCGATCCGGCCTTCTGGAACCGCCACGCACCGGTCCTGTTCCCGTTCGTCGGAAAAGTAAACGGCGGCTTCTACACCCATAAAGGAGTCAAATACCCGATGGGCCAGCACGGTTTCGCCCGCGACAACGAATTCGAGTGCATCGAAAACACCGAAAACAAAACAGTACACCGCCTGGTATCGACCGAAGAAACAAAAAAAGTCTACCCGTTCGATTTTGCCTTCACCGTAACCCAGGAACTCTCCGGCAGAACCCTGACCATAACCTGGAAAGTAGAAAACACCGGTGATGATGACATGTACTTCTCCGTCGGCGGACATCCTGCATTCATGATTCCGGAACAGTATGACATCGTCTTCAACAAAGGCCTGGAAAACCACACCGAGACCGAACTCGAATACGTCCTGATCGACCCGGAAACAGCAGGCGTCGATGTCGCACATCCGAGAAAACTGAAACTTCAGGACGGCAGAATCCCGTACACCAGAACCCTTTTCGACGAGGACGCCCTGATCTTCGACAACACCCAGGTCGAGCGCGTCGGCGTAGAAGTTGATGGAAAACCGTATGTCACTCTCACCTGCAAAGGCTTCCCGAGCGTCGGCGTATGGTCCAAGCCAAAAGCAGATGCCCCGTTCGTGTGCCTCGAGCCATGGATCGGCCGCTGCGACAACGTCGGCTTTGACGGCGAATTAAAAGACAAATACGGCGAACAGCACCTGAAAGCCGGGGAAACCTTCCAGGCAGGCTACACCATCACCATCGGAGAATAAGGACCCGAAAAAAAGAAAAACCTCCGAAGTACAGCGAAAAGAACACGATTCCTGTACTTCAGGGGTTGAAATTTTACGGTTTCTTTACTATAATTAGCATCAAACCCAAAAAACGCATGTAGTTCATCATGCACAGAAGAAAAAACAGGAGGGAACGTTCTTGAAAAGAGAAACGGTTATCGTACTTGATTTTGGCGGTCAGTACAATCAGTTAATTGCAAGACGTGTACGTGAGTGCAACGTTTACTGTGAGATTTATTCTTACAAAACAGACATCGAAAAGATCAAAGAAATTCAGCCGAAAGGTATTATCTTCACCGGCGGCCCGAACAGCGCATATCTGCCGGATTCCCCGACTTATACAAAAGAAATTTTTGAACTTGGAATCCCGATCCTCGGCATCTGCTACGGATCACAGCTGATGATGCATCTGCTCGGCGGAAAAGTAGAAGTAGCACCGGTCAGAGAATATGGAAAAATTGAGGTAACCGTAGATACCAGTTCCGCACTGTTTGAGAACGTATCCGAAAAAACCATCTGCTGGATGAGCCACAACGACTACATCTCCAAAGCAGCTCCGGGATTCGAAATCATCGCCCATACGGATGACTGTCCGGTAGCAGCCGTTGCAAACGTAGAGAAAAACCTCTATGCAACCCAGTTCCATCCAGAAGTTCTGCACACCAAAGAAGGAAAGAAAATGCTTTCCAACTTTGTATACAATGTCTGCCGCTGCGCCGGCGACTGGCACATGGACTCCTTCGTAGAAGAATCCATCAAAGCTATCCGCGAAAAAGTAGGCGACGGAAAAGTCCTCTGCGCACTGTCCGGCGGAGTCGATTCCTCCGTAGCAGCTGTTATGCTTTCCAAAGCAGTCGGAAACCAGCTGACCTGCGTATTCGTAGATCACGGCCTGCTGCGTAAAAACGAGGGCGATGAAGTAGAAGCAGTCTTCGGACCGGACGGCCCATACGACCTGAATTTCATCCGCGTCAACGCACAGGAGCGTTTCTATGCAAAATTAAAAGGCGTAGAAGAGCCGGAGAGAAAACGTAAAATCATCGGCGAAGAGTTCATCCGCGTCTTCGAAGAAGAAGCAAAGAAAATTGGTGCTGTAGACTTCCTGGTACAGGGAACCATCTACCCAGACGTTGTAGAGAGCGGCGTCGGCGGAGAATCCACCGTCATCAAATCCCATCATAACGTTGGAGGACTGCCGGACTACGTAGATTTCAAAGAAATCATCGAGCCGCTGCGCAACCTCTTCAAAGACGAAGTAAGAAAAGCCGGCCTTGAGCTTGGCATCCCGGAATACCTCGTATTCCGTCAGCCATTCCCGGGCCCGGGACTTGGCATCCGTATCATCGGCGAAGTAACCGCCGAGAAAGTCAAAATGGTACAGGACGCCGACGCGATCTGGCGCGAAGAAATCGACAAAGCCGGAATCGCCCACGAAATCGGCCAGTACTTCGCAGCCCTGACCAACATGCGTTCCGTTGGAGTCATGGGAGATGAAAGAACGTATGATTATGCTATCGCCCTCCGTGCCGTAACCACTACCGATTTCATGACAGCCGAAAGCGCAGAAATTCCGTGGGATGTCATCGGAAAAACAACGAGCAGAATTGTAAATGAAGTAAAACACATCAATCGCGTTATGTATGATTGCACAGGAAAACCACCGGCAACCATCGAGTTTGAATAATCCACACAATCATAAAATTCCAGTATTTATGCGGGTTACAAGCAAATTTGCTTAGTGCTTGGCAACAAAATGGCAACATTTTGTGATTATTCAAGAGATAAAAATTTTATTTCATAACGTATATAAAGAAACCTTACTGATTTTCAGAAGTAAAAAACTGAATATCGGTAAGGTTTTCTTTTTTCTTAATTTTCTTTTTTAGTCAATTCTTTTACGAGGTAATCACTCAATTCCTGAGAGGGTACCTTGGCACGTTTCTGGTAAGTATCCAGTTCCGGGTACTTATATCTCCATTTATCATATTCTTCCTTGCTGATTTCAACGTTTTCCAGTTTGTCAGCTTGTTCCATCCATGCACGAAGCATTTCATCGACAGATGAGCCGGGAGCCGATATGGAAGAGTCAAGGCAAAGATGAGGCTGTCCATCTACATTTTTTACCTTCAGCCCATACATATCTTCCAGTGCAAATAGTGTATGCATCAGACCTATGCGAGTATCAATATCTGGAACTGTTAAGGCATGAGTATTGATATCAAAGATCTGAGACATTTGTTTTACAAGATCAATCTTAGGAACTCTGGCTTCAGATTCATACTGAGCCATGCGGACATCTGAGGTTTTTTCTTTGAATCCCAGTTGTTCTCCGAGTTGTTTTTGTGTCATGCCTTTGCGGTTGCGAAAATATTTGATACGTTGTCCGATTGCCATTTTTGTTTGCCTCCTTATAGTGGTCATTCGTGTTGCCATAATTAATTGTGATAGAAAATAAAACAATTCTGTTTAGGTTCAGTATAGCATGAGCAATTTCGGATAGCAAGAAGAACTTAAACAAAAGAATTTAATATTCGCATGAAATCGCTTGACTTAAATTAAAATGTTTAGTATCATGCAAATGTAGTAACTTAAACAAAATGCGTTAATGTAGGAAGGAGAGATGAGATGTGACGAACAGAACTTTTATGACAGTAGAAGAAGTTGCAGCGGAACTGGGAGTTTCCAAGTCTTATGCTTATAAGATTGTCAAACAATTAAATGATGAATTACAGAAGCTGGGTTATCTTACGGTAGCTGGCAGAGTAAACACCAATTATTTCCGCAAAAAAGTATGTTACAGCGAAGTGTAAGAGAGAGGAGAATTTGTATGAGTATTTACAAAGATAATGTCACTGGGAAGTGGCGAGTGGTTTATCGGTATACCGACTGGACAGGGAAAACGAAACAGACTTCAAAACGAGGATTTCCTACGAAGCGAGAAGCGCAGATGTGGGAACACGAACAAATGTTAAAGCATGATGCAAAACTGGATATGACTTTCGCAAGTTTTTATGAAATCTATGTAGAAGATAAAAAGGAACGAATCCGGGATAACACATGGGGAACTAAGAATAATATTGCCAGAACAAAAATTCTTCCATACTTTGGGGAGAGAAAGATTGCAGAAATTGAACCAAAAGATGTGATTGCATGGCAGAATCATTTGCTTGCATTTAAGAGAGCGAATGGAAAAGGGTATTCTGCTTCATATCTGCGGAAAATCCACAGCCAGTTAAGTGCCATTTTCAATCATGCGGTTGATTTTTATCATTTGCCTTCTAATCCGGCACAGAAAGCTGGAAATATAGCAATAGAGGAATATAAGGAAATGTTGTTCTGGACGAAAGAAGAGTATTTGAAATTTGCAGATGTGATGATGGATAAACCAGTTTCTTACTACGCTTTTGAAATGCTTTACTGGTGTGGTATCCGTGAAGGAGATGATGATGATAAAATAAGACTAAATCAACGGAAACCCAGTAAATACAAGGGGTTGAGTCGATTTGGTCCTGAAAAAAACTTGCAACGAATCAACAAATTTATGAAGGAAAGGCCTACCTTTT
>ENA-OQKV01000791-OQKV01000791.1-human-gut-metagenome-genome-assembly--contig:-NODE-791-length-10436-cov-2.028228_pt1 | contig 10436 bp, 13 predicted proteins | sample MGYA00242655_ERZ504811 | MGnify/ENA primary metagenome ERZ504811 (study PRJEB26092, sample SAMD00036406) | human gut metagenome | host: Homo sapiens | study: EMG produced TPA metagenomics assembly of...
TTTCGTTCGTCTCCCTCCGTCCTAACCTTTTTCTATTTTTTCTGAAAAACCTGCTTCTTCCGTCTCAATCTTTCTGTAAAACACTGCCATTCCCTGCATTGCATAATCAATTCCAAGTATCTTTGCAGTACTGTAATCTGATTCAGCTACTTGATTTTCACAGCTGTATCCTTCATACAACAGGCTTGCAAAGTATTTTCCGGATGGTTCCATACTGACTGTCACTGATTTCAGACGAAAATCTTCTGCTGGCTCTCTGTGTTTTTCATGGCAATCCATTTTAACTTAGGAAGTCGGATTCGCTTACTTTCCACCAAAATATTTCCATTGACCAAAATTCGTTGTATAGCTGTTTCTGGAATGATGCTTTGACTTGTATCTTGGAAATCCAATCTTGGGTTCCCGAAAAAATTCTTATATGCCTTTTCCAGATGAAGCTGGACATTTGCCAGCGCCAGCGAATCTACTTCTTTCAAAAATGGATATTCCTTTTTATACATGGCCGGTGTATTTTTTAACATTTTCTTCGTCTTTTCATACTCCTGAATCTTATCATTAAGCATTTGATTGTACAGGAAACGACAACAGCCAAATGTTTTGCCAAGAAGTATCTTCTGTTCTTCTGTTGGATAGATCCGGAAACGATATGCTATGTTCAATACTTTTTCTCTCCCTGGGTTTCAATGTATTGACGGATTACTTCTACCGGAGCACCTCCAGCTGTCAGTAGGCAGAAACTCTGACTCCAAAAGGCTTCTTTCTTGCTCTTTCTGAAATTGGATTGTCAATGACTTTTCTTCGATATTTCACTACCATGATCAGATGATAATACATTAGATATACTGAATGCGCATTATGATCTGTTTTTTTCTCTAACAATTTATGTTTTCGACTGACTCTATAATACCACGAATCGCATTGTCGAACAAGCGTTCTTTTCGTTTTTGCGCAATTCATCTCCCACCTGCAGAGGAAGGAGAATTCTTGCTATATTATGTTAAACGCATTAAACAGCACTTCTCCTCTTTTTTCTTGCCAAAAAAACTCTCACACAAACCCCCACAATCAATCCAACAACAATTATCGCCCAAAGCGACATCTGTTCCGACATCGGCAATGTTCCCCATTCATCTTTGCGCAAAAAGAACCATAACATATAACACAGGAAATAAATCACTGAAAACACCCCTTCGATCCAGGGATTCGAATATCTCAGCTTCCTTTCCGGGATTTTCTTATCCAGGTAATATGCAGCAAAGAACAGTGCACCCCATACAGCCCAACATATAATATTCACACACATAGGTCCGTGTGAAAAAAGAGGAACCTGCAATACCGCAACCGCTGCAATTCCTAATATATATATAATCATCTGAATTTTATACAATAACGGCTCATCCAGCGATGCAATCCAGGCTTTTTCTGTCTCTTCCTGATAGTGTTCCGGTTCAATCCTTTTTCCAAGCATGAATTCACCGACACTGATATCCAGTATCTGACACAGTGGCTCGATCAGACTGATGTCCGGGAATGATTTTCCATTCTCCCATTTTGACACAGCTCTGTCTGTCACGCCCAGTTCTTCTCCCAGCTGCTTCTGCGTCAGATTTTTTTCCTTCCTGCATGTCGATATAAACCTTCCAAGTTCTAATGGTTCAACCATATGCGTCACCTCCTGTCGGCTTTATTATGCCATATTTCTCCCAGAAAAGCACTCCACTTATGGTTGAACGCCTCTAAATGCCGCTAATTCTCACTAATTCTTACGAAAATGGAATCAGATATCACTGAAGCGGCATCTGCGGATTCACCCATAATATTTTCACCGCATTTTCATCTGCCGGATCATCCTCTTCCTTCTCCAATGATTCCTTCACAAATTTTTTCGACCCTCGCCGGAGCCTTTTTAACTTCATCATTTTCCTGCCACAGGATCTTTTTCTCACCGGATCTTCCGACATAGTCAAATTCCGATGCCTTTGTTCCGTTATCTGTGATAATCTGTCCATCTTCAAACGGAATGACATATGCAACCTCTTTGGACGTAATATACATCACTCTTGCAAATGGATTTATACTCGAATTCATAGATATTCCATATGTGACAGAGTTCTTTGGTTCGCGTACAGCACCAACTGCATCTTTACCTGCTACCGTATTTGTATCTGTGTCTATATCTGTCTGAGGATAAGACGGTCCTGTGATTCTGCGTTTGCTCTTTACATGTACATACAGTCTGCCATTCTTTAACTGATACACCTCTTCTACCTTTATATCTTCTGCCGCAATCCTTGATAAATGATAAGACTGAAAGCTATCCGAATATAGAGCCACGGTCAGCATCATACAGATCAGGAAAACAACTCCGCACAACATAACGATTCTTCTATTTAATTTTCTTGATACTTTTTCAGAAAACTCCCGGAATCCTTTCCACTCCTCGTCTGTGCCTTCTATTTTATCTGTTTCTATCGGAATCTCACCTTCCATTTTTTTCAAATATGTTCTGCACGATTCACATTCTTTTATATGTTCTTCTATTGCATTTCTGCTCTTTTCACTGCATATATCATCCTGATATAACGGCAGCAGGTCTCTTATGATCTCACATGGAATCTTTGCCATTATCTACTCCTCCTTTCCAGAATGTCCTGTATCTTCACCCGAGCCCTGTGATAGGTAACTCTCGCCCATGTCTCCTGTTTTCCAAATATCTGTGCAATCTCTTTATAATTTAATTCGCCAAGTACCTTTAGTGTAAATACCTCTTTATAAGGTTCGTCCAGATAATGAAGGATCTGATAAACCGTCATGGCTTCGTCCTTCCGAAGCATACGTTGTTCGGGTCCATCCGTTTTTCCGTCACTGTATGCCTGTTCTGTCAGTTCCTGATCTGTACGGTGTTTTTTTCTGGTATAAGAAATGTATTCATTCCTGGCAATCTGACACAGCCAGGATTTGATGCTGCATTTTTCCTGAAAATGCTTTACTCCTTTTAGTGCTTTGAAAAATGTCTCCTGTGTGATCTCTTCTGCAATGTGCGGATCCTTACTCATAGCGAGAACGAAATAATACACATCCTGAAAATAGGTTTTATAAATCTCTTCCAACTCAAGCTTCAAGTACCTGTCACCTCCCTTCTGTTATCTATTAGACGCATGAATTCCATTTTTTGTTACAGCCTTTTACATTTATTTTAGAATAATCTGCAAAATATGTCTTGCATCCTTTGATATAAAAAACTCCCTGAGCCCCAAAGACTCCGGGAGTTTTATATCTTTATATGTTCGAAAAAGCTCACTCTGCCGTAACCGCCATCGTCCTGTGGATCTTCTTCCTTACAAACCAGAAGCAGATCACCTGCATGATGATTGTTGCAATCCAGGATACCGGATAAGACAGAAACAAGAAAGTCAGTGATCTGTGTGAAGGGAACAGTCCATAGATCCAGATAATCCGGACTCCGACCGTACCGATGATAGAAAGGATCATCGGTACCGTGGAATATCCCATTCCTCTCAGTGCTCCCGGGAACAGATCCATCAGACCGCACAGGAAATAGGTAACGGTTGTATAAGAAAAGATCTCCATACCGTATTTGATAACATCTGCCTGATTACTGTAAATATGCAGAAGTTCCGGTCCGAATATGTACACACTGCTTCCGAGGATCAAAGTTACCACAACTGAAAGGATCATACAGTCGATCAGAACCCTGTCCATACGTTTTAATTTCTTCACTCCGTAGTTCTGGCTTGTGAAGCTCATACAGGCCTGTGTGAAGGAGTTCACCGACACATATAAGAATCCGAAAATATTATTCGATGCCGTATATCCTGCCATTGCGATCGATCCAAAAGAATTGACCGATGACTGCAGCATCGCATTTGAAATATTGATTACCGTGCTCTGGATTCCCGCCGGAACCCCGACTTCAAAAATCTGCTTCAGATACACGGATCTGATCCGAAGCTTTGCAAGGTGAAGCTGATAGCTGCTCTCTGTGTGATGCAGGCACCGGAGTACCAGGATACAGGATACCAGCTGGGATATAACGGTCGCAATCCCGACGCCTGCTACATCCAGATGAAAAGCGATGACCAGGAACAGATTCAATACTGCATTAATCACTCCGGATACAATCAGGAAGATCAACGGACGTTTGGTATCCCCCACTGCCCTTAATATGGCTGCTCCATAGTTATACATCATAAAAAATGGCATACCGCAGAAATAAATCCGCATATAAAGTGTGGATTTGGCAATTACATCATCCGGTGTCCCCATAATTTCCAGCGCGCCTCTGGCAAAGACCACTCCGATCACCGCCATCGCCACTCCGCTTACCAGAGCAAGTGCAATAGCCGTATGTACCGTCTCCGACATTTCTTTTGTTTTTCCGGCCGCATAATATCTCGCTGCAAGTACATTTGCTCCCAATGAGATTCCGATGAAAAGATTGGTAAACACATTGATCAGTGCCGTTGTCGAACCCACCGCTGCGAGCGCCTGACTTCCGCTGAAACGTCCCACTACCACGATATCCACCGCATTGAACATCAGCTGTAAGATTCCTGACAGCATCAGTGGTATGGAAAATGAAATCAATTTGTCCATGATGGTTCCATTGCACATATCAATCTCATATTTATTTTTCTTCAAAACAACTCTCTCCTTTTATAGTAATATCTTCAATCAAAGCATAAAGCCGTAATTTTTATTGTAGCATAGATTTACCGTTTGTGAACATTTAATTATTAATTCGTTTTACATGTGTAAAGATATTTTCCTTGACAGAACATCAAAAACAACCTATAATCACTTAGCTTATATGTTTTCATTTACATTCATTGTAAACATCCATATCAGTAAATATAAAAAAGGAGAATACGTATGAATATTCAGCTCTCAGAGCATTTTACCTATAAAAAATTACTTCGTTTTATCCTGCCCTCCATTATTATGATGGTATTCACTTCCATCTACAGTGTGGTGGACGGCATCTTTGTATCGAACTTTGTGGGAAAATCAGCATTTGCTTCCGTGAATCTCATTATGCCTTACCTGATGGGAATCAGTGCACTTGGATTTATGATCGGTACCGGAGGAAGTGCTTTTGTATCAAAAACCCTTGGTGAAGGAAAGAAAGAACTGGCAAATCAGTATTTTTTCGATGCTGGTTACGATTGCTGCTATCGGAGGATTTGTGTTATCTGTTCTCAGTTTTATATTTATGAGGCGGATTGTCATGGCATTTGGTGCCGCCGGTGATCTGATTGATTATTGTACCCTTTACGGACGGATCTCCTGCATATCCCTGACCGCCTTCATGCTGCAGAATGTCTTCCAGAGTTTCTTTGTGGCTGCTGGAAAACCCCAGCTTGGACTGAAAGTCATTGTGGCTGCCGGTTGTACAAACATTGTTCTCGATGCCCTGTTCATCGGTGGATTACACTTTGGAATTGCAGGCGCCGCGTTCGCAACCATGACCAGTGAATTTATCGGCGGTCTGCTCCCGGTGGTATATTTCTTCCGTAAGAACGACAGCCTCCTTCACTTTGTAAAGCCGGTATTCGACAGACGTGTATTTTTTAAGACCTGCACCAATGGTTCCTCGGAACTCATGACTAACCTGTCCATGTCCTTAGTCAATGCATTATACAATCTCCAGCTCATGAAGATTGCCGGAGAAAATGGTGTTGCTGCTTATGGTGCAGTTATGTACGTCAATTTTATCTTTGTTGCCACCTTTTTAGGCTATGCAATTGGCTGTGCCCCGGTTATCAGCTACCATTATGGTGCTGGAAATCACGCAGAGCTTAAAAATCTGTATAAAAAAAGTATGTCTATCATACTGGTCTGGGGCGTGATCCTGTTCGGTGCCGCACAGTTACTGGCACCTGTTCTGTCTAAGATATTTGTCGGTTACAATACCGGCCTGTACGCTATGACACTGCACGGCTTCCGTGTATATGCCATTGCATTCCTTATCATCGGTATCAATATCTTCGGATCCTCGTTCTTTACTGCACTGAATAACGGCCTGATATCAGCTGTCATCTCATTTCTGAGAACGTTAATGTTCCAGGTCATCATGGTCTGACACTTCCACTCTGGTTCGGGATCAACGGTATCTGGAGTGCGATCAGCGTTGCGGAGGCGCTGACACTTATCATGACCACTACATTTTTCGTCCGTCAGAAAGACAAGTATCATTACCTGTAAGACAATCTCTTTCAAATGTATAACAATATAAAAAACGTATCTCTGCAATGTTTCCCCTACCTGTCTGAAAAGGACGCATCTCAGAGATACGTTTTTTATTTTATTAGAACATCTTTTAAAAATTAATATCTTCGTTCCTAATTCTCTTCCGCATAGAACACATTCTTATCCAGTGCCTTGTTCTGGTGTGCAACGATTGTTGTACATACAGCATCACCTGTGATATTAACGGCAGTTCTTGTCATATCCAGGATACGGTCGATACCCATGATCAGACCAATTGCCTCAACCGGAAGTCCGACAGAATTGAATACCATGTCAGTGTTACCAGACCTACACTTGGCACACCGGCCGTACCGATGGATGCAAGTGTTGCAGTTCCGATTACAGTAATATAATCTGTCATACTTAAGTGGATCCGAATGCCTGTGCGGCAAATACAACGGCTACCCCCTGCATGATCGAAGTACCATCCATATTGATGGTCGCTCCAAGAGGAATGGTGAAAGATGATATCTTCTTAGATACACCCACCTTCTTGGTCAGGGTATCGATTGACAGCGGAATCGTTGCATTTGATGTTGCTGTTGAGAATGCGAAGGCCATAACCGGGAAGAACTTCTTGATAAATTTCAGAGGATTCAGTCCGGTAAATATCTTCAGTAATATCTGGTATACACCGAAACACTGGATTGCCAGTGCGATCAATACACCGATCATATATTTTGCCAGCGGTACAAATGCACTGAATCCGATGTTTGCAAATGTGCGGCTGATCAGGCAGAAGACACCAATTGGGGCAAGTGCCATGATCATCATCGTCATTTCCATCATGATATCGTTAAACTGGCTGAAGAAGTTCGCAACTGTCTCTGCGCGTTCTCCTAATTTTGCAAGGATCACACCGATGATCAATGCAAATACGATGATCTGCAGCATCTCTCCGCTTGCAAGAGAATTAATCGGGTTATCCGGGATAATATTTAACAGCGTGTCTGTCAATGAAGTAGCCTTCATAGTTTCTACAGATGCTGCATTGGTCTTGATCGTGCTCATGTCCAGTCCCACACCCGGATTGATCAGGTTTCCGACAGACAATGCTACGGTAACCGCAAGTGCTGTTGTTGCCAGATAAAAGATCAGTGTTCTTGCACCGACTGTACCAAGCTTCTTCGTATCCCCGATCGACATACTTCCGCACACAAGCGAACAGAATACCAGTGGTACAACCAACATCTTCATCAGTTTGATAAAGCCTTGTCCGACCACGTACAGTACACCTTCTACGATAATGTCGTCTTTGATATGTCCACTTGGAACCGCATAACATAAAATAATTCCAAATATCGCTCCTGCAAGCAATGCAATAAAAATCTTCGTTGTAAGTCCTATTTTCTTCTTTTCCTTCTTCTGTGTCTCTCCCATATTAGTCCTCCATCCTCTCATCCATATATTCCTTCAGTGAAGCTCTCCAGTCCGGCATCTCGTATACATTGATGATACGAAGGATAAAATTATCCAGGACCGCATATGCTGGTCTTGCAGAAGAAAGATCCGATTCACTGGTCACTACCGGGCGCAGAGTGATCCTCTTTCCTGCAAGTTTCAAAACTTCCTGCGCAAATTCATAACGATTACATACACCCTGACAGGTTGCATGGTACGTTCCGTATTCATTCGTTTTGATCAGATAAAGAATAATACGTGCCAGGTCTTTTGCACTGGTCGGAGAACCAAACTGATCTGATGCAATCAGAAGTTCATCCTTTGTATCTGCTGCATGAAGTACGCGGTTTACAAAATTATTGCCATTTCCATACACCCAGTTACTGCGCAGGATGAAATGCTTGTGTGTAAATTCCTTTACATAATTCTCCCCTGCTCTCTTGGAACGTCCGTAAACGGTCTTCGGATTTGTGTCATCGAACTCCGTATATGGGGTATGCCGGATTCCGTCAAATACATCATCCGTGGATATCTGTACCATCTTGGCCCCTGTCTTTCTTGCCACAATACTTAAATTTCTTGCTCCCAGCGCATTCACACGGTATGCAAGCTCCGGTTCTTTTTCACAGAAATCTGTATCTGTGACTGCCGCACAGTTGATGATCACATCCGGACGGTTGATCACTCCGAAATTCAGCACCTCATCGGTGTCCGTAATGTCTAATTCTTCCTTATCTGTGTTAAACACTTCCATTTCCAATGGATCCAACACTTCATTGATGGCCGATCCGATCTGTCCGGATGCACCAACAATCCATAATTTTAACATATCTGCTTCCTCCTCATCTGTCGGGACCGGCTGACGCCAGTCTCTCTGCTTTCCTTTTAATATAGCTAGTATACACAAAAAAACCGTCAGTTTCAATTCTTAACCAACGGTCTCAAATCTACTCCTCTATGGTATTTTTTTCCACACATCGGTAATGTCAGCGTTTTTACTGACCTCCTGCACCACTTTTGTGCTGCTTATATGTAGAATATCTTTCCCTTCATTCTGCATAAATACAAACACCGCAAACAGAATCATACAAATAAATGTACGGATTCCCAGGCTTCCCTGTTCTGCCTCTTCCTCACCATACAGTTCACTATAAGATGCCCTGTATCTGGGATGTATTGCCGGTATCCCGGATTCCTGATAGCTGTAACGTGTCTGTTCCAGAAGTTCTCTTCTTCGCTTTTCCACTTCATTCACATGCGCTCACCTCTGAAACAATATATGAGATATCTGTTTCACTCATGTGCAAAACTTACTGCTTACAGGCTCTTTTTCATGTTTTCTAAGAGTTTCTGCTTAACGATCTGCCAGTTCTTTTACGATGTCTTCCCATGTCAGACCTTTTTCTACCATCAGAACCATTGCATGATACAGGAAATCCGCGATCTCATATTTGACTTCTTCCGGATTCGGATTCTTTGCTGCGATCACAACTTCCGTTGCTTCTTCTCCAATTTTTTTCAGGATCTTATCAATTCCCTTATCAAACAGATAATTCGTGTAAGACCCCTCCTTTGGATTCTCTTTACGGTCTGCGATCGTGTCATATACCGATTCAAAAATCCGAAGCGGATTCGTCTCATCATAGTCAATTCCTACAAGCGGCTGGAAGAAGCAGGTCGGATTACCGGTATGGCATGCTGCTCCGATCTGATCTACTTTTGCAAGCAATGTATCCAGATCACAGTCAATCGTCAGGGATTTTACATACTGGAAATGACCGCTCGTCTCCCCCTTTACCCAGAGTTTCTGCCGGCTTCTGCTAAAATACGTCATCTTTCCTGTCTTGATCGTCTCATAGAAAGATTCCTCATTCATATATGCCAGCATCAGGATCTCCTGTGTCTTATAATGCTGGACGATGACAGGGATCAGGCCCTGATCATTGGTCTTAAACTGTGAGAACTCCATAATACTTTCAAATGAAGTCATCTGAATATCTTCTTTTTCGCAGAGTTCTTTAAAATCATTAAAATTCATTTCCGGCTGACTGATATATCGTCCAGACAGACCTTTGACTCCTTCGGATTTTAAAATTTTAAATAATTCCAGTTCTTCCATCGTATCAGTCACAATGACACATGGAATGTCTGTAACTGCCACAACAGAGTTCAGATCCAGTCTGTGCATAAAAAATCAGTTGGCTGCAATTATCTTCAATCAAATGCTGATTCTTGAACAATCCGTCAAAATCATCTAACGAAACTGCAACCTTCTCTTTTCCGAAACGTTCAGCCGCTTTTTGCCATCATCTCAGCACTGTCCGGTTTTGAAAAATTCAAAATCACTCGTTTAGCTCCGGAATACAGGATTCTCTGTACATCTTCCATACGTTTGATGTTGCCTCCTGCTACCATTGGAATACTGATCACATTATGAATCTGTCTGAGAAGATTTAAAGATGCCTCGTGATCATCATCAGAATCTGATAAATCAAAAATCAGAAGTTCATCTGCCCCGCGGTCGCTGTAGTGCTTCGCGAGCTCTACTACATTATCTGCCAGTACTTCCCGGTCATTAAACCATTTTATCGCTTTCCCTCCTGCAATATAAATACATGGGATTAATTTCTGTAACTTATCATAATTAAGTTTTATTCTCTCCTTTTACAGGCTTCCTTTCGTTGTCCACGCCTCATCAATACGCGGTTCTCTCATTGTCGCCATGTCAAGAGCCTTACCAAAGCTCTTGAACAGGGCTTCTGCCA
>ENA-OQKV01000792-OQKV01000792.1-human-gut-metagenome-genome-assembly--contig:-NODE-792-length-10413-cov-2.205717_pt1 | contig 10413 bp, 11 predicted proteins | sample MGYA00242655_ERZ504811 | MGnify/ENA primary metagenome ERZ504811 (study PRJEB26092, sample SAMD00036406) | human gut metagenome | host: Homo sapiens | study: EMG produced TPA metagenomics assembly of...
TAATTCATTGATCTGTTCTTGTTTCATCGTATGATGATGATTTTCTTTTCCAACATAGATATGTTCGCATCCTTCTTTTGTTTCATCTAATAATTCTTGTGGAATCAATCTGTCATAAATGACACAATCCGCTTTTTTTAAGATTTCTTTTCCTTTAACCGTGATAAGTCCTGGATCTCCCGGTCCTGCACCAATTAAATATACGATTCCTGCCAGCTGTTTTTTGATATTTTTTACTGCCGTTTGTGCTAAGATCTCAGGGCATGTTCCATAAACTTTCGTATATGCCTGTTTGCTTCCATCTTCATTTCCAAACATAGCATATAGTTCGTACCCTTGATCTGTCTTTTGACATCTGGCACCTGCCGGAGTATGACAACTGCCTCCCATTTGTTCTAAGAAATTTCGTTCTGCACATACTTCGTTCATTGTTTCTTCATCACAAAATACATCCAACATCTTTTGCAATTCTTTCTGATCTTCTCTTACTTCCAAAGCCAGAGCACCCTGTGCTGGTGCTGAGATCATGTCTTCTGGCGCCAGATATTGCGTGATCACATCTTCCATTCCTAGTCTTTTAAGACCTGCTGCCGCAAGAACGATTCCATCTAATTGTTGTTCCTCCATTTTTCGAAGTCTCGTATCAACATTCCCTCGAATATTTATAATCTGAAGATCTGGTCTTAACTTTAATAACTGAAATGCTCTTCTTTTGCTTCCTGTTGCTATCACAGCACCTTCTCGTAATTCAGACAGATGTTTCGCTGTTCGAAGAATCAACACATCTCTTGGATCTTCCCTTTTCCATACTTTTGTAAAAACAAGGCCTTTTGCCGGGGTTGACGGCATGTCTTTCATGCTGTGAACTCCCATATGGATTTCCCCAGAAATGATCTTTTCTTCAATCTCTTTGACAAACAGACCTTTTCCACCAATTTTATCTAATGGTTTATTCTGAATCTTATCACCTTTTGTTTTAATGATCTGGATTTCAAAAGTGTGTTCTGGATAAGCTTTCGCTAATTTTTCCTGAACATATTTTGTCTGGATCAGTGCAAGGCGTGATCCTCTTGATCCGATGATATATTTCATAGGTCATTTTCCTTTCTTTGTCTCTATCCCAAAAAGCTGTTCTACCATCTTCTTATAATCTGCTTGTTCCTGTCTTGTTTCTAAATGTTTTAATTCCTGAATCGGTTCTTTGATCATGCGCTGCAAGGATGCATTTAACACCTTCTTTAGAAGTTTCTGCTCTCTTGTTCCAAAATCTATTTTTCTTGATAAATATGAATAACTATCTTCCACGATCTCTGTACATTTTTCCTGCAAGGAGCGAATTGTTTCTTCCATTGGTGCCTGAAACAGCCACTGCATCGTTTCTTCTTTTGCTTTGCTGATCATCGTATTGCTTTGTCTGCAAAGTTCTTCACGTTCTGACTGATTTGCTTTAGAAATCTCTTTGATCGTATCTAAATTGATCAGATTTACCTTTGAGTCATCTGAAAGTTTTGGATCAATATCTCTTGGTGTTGCAAGATCTAAAAATATAACTTGTTTTTCTGGCGTATAATATTCTTGTTTTACAACCACATGTGGTGCTGATGTTGCAGATACTACAATATCACATTGTTTCATGATCTCATATCTTTGTTTGTAAGAAATGATCTCAATCTCTTGAAACTCTTTCTGAACATTTCCTGCATGTGCTAGTGTTCTGCTGCATAAATAAATCTTGCCTGCTTCATATTCCTGCAGATAACGAAGTGCAAGAACTGCAGTATCTCCGCTTCCGATCACCAAAACCATTTTGTCTTTGATATCACATATTTTCTGTAATTCACGGATTCCGATATATCCAACAGATACTGGTTTCTCACTTATTCTAAACGTTGTTTTACCTTTTTTGCACAAGTAATAGCATCTCTTACGACTTTATTTAGTTCTTTCTTGCTAAATCCCATGGTTCTTGAAAAATCCAAGGCATCTTTTACCTGTCCAAGAATCTGATCTTCTCCTAGTACCATGGATTCTAATCCTGCGGTTACTTGAAACAGATAAGAAACTGCTTTATCTTCTTCGCAATGTCTGATATATTGCTCGATCTCTGCTTTATTGAACATATCACAGTATATATTTTGTATTTTTTTGATCTGTTGTTCATCATCAAAAAAATAATAAATCTCACTGCGGTTACAGGTCGATAAGATCATCACCTGTTCAACTCCGATTTTCTCTGCTTTATGAAAAAATTCAAGCTTCTTCTGATCCGTAAATGAAATTTCATCACGAATAGTAAGATCTGCATTTTTATAATCAATTCCTAGAAATCCAAACTGCATAGAGCCTCTCCTGCAAGTTTACATGTTTTCTCAATATCTTCTTCTGTATGTGCGTTAGAAATAAACATTGTCTCAAACTGAGATGGTGCAATATAAATTCCGCGATCTAGTAAATATCCAAAATAATCTGCATACTGTTCTGTATTGGATGTCACAGCACTTTCAAAATCTCTGACTTTCTGGTCTGTAAAGAATACACTCATTAAAGATCCAATCTGATTAACACAAATATGTCCTTTTCCTGCTTCTCTTGCTGCATCAGCAAGTTTTCTTGTTTTTTGCTCTAGTCTTTCGTAAATCTGCGGATCATTTTTTAAGATATTTAATGTCTCAATTCCTGCCGTTGTTGCAACTGGGTTTCCTGACAATGTTCCTGCCTGATAAACTGGCCCATCTGGAGAGATCATATGCATGATTTCTCTTCTTCCGCCATACGCACCGATCGGCATTCCTCCACCAACAATTTTCCCAAGTGTTGTGATATCCGGCTTGATATTATAATACTGCTGTGCTCCTCCTAGAGATAGCCTAAAACCTGTAATAACCTCATCAAAGATCAATAATGATCCGTGATCTTTTGTGATCTCTCTTAAAAATTCGAGAAATCCTTCTTCTGGAAGTACTAATCCCATATTAGCTGCCACCGGTTCTACGATCACTGCTGCGATTTGATCTTTATTTTCATCAAATAGTTTTTGTACAGAATCTTTGTCATTGTATTCTGCGACTAATGTATTCTTCGTATCATCTTTTGGAACTCCGGCACTGTCTGGAACAGATGTTGTAAGTGCTCCCGATCCTGCTTTTACTAACAAACTGTCGGAATGTCCATGATAGCATCCGCGGAATTTAACGATCTTATCTCTCCCTGTAAATCCTCTGGCTGCACGGATCGCACTCATAACAGCTTCTGTTCCAGAACTTACCAGGCGGCTTACTTCCATAGGACGGGATCAATTCACTGATCAATTCTGCAAGGATCACTTCCTTCTCTGTTGGTGCTCCGAAAGTCAAACCGTTTTCACAAGAGTCCATGACTTTTTTGATGACTTGAGGATGAGCATGTCCTAAGATTCCAGGTCCCCATGAACATACATAATCGATATATTCATTTCCATCGGCGTCAATAATACGGTCTCCTTTTGCAGATTCCATGAATCTTGGAGTACGATTTACCGCACGGAATGCACGAACTGGACTGTTTACCCCTCCCGGAATATGTACTTTTGCTCGTTCATATAATTCTTTTGATCTTGTATCTTTCATTTTATCTTTCCTCTTCTTTCAGCCATTTTGCAACATCAAGTGCATGATATGTAATGATCATCTTTGCACCAGCACGTTTTAATCCGACCATATTTTCCATAACGATCTTTTTCTCATCGATCCATCCATTGGCCGCAGCTGCTTTTACCATGGCATATTCTCCGCTTACATTGTATGCAACGATCGGAATATTGTATTTCATAGATGCTTCTTTCATAATATCCATATAAGCAAGTGCTGGTTTGGCAATGATCAAGTCTGCTCCTTCTTCGATGTCTTCCCAGATCTCTCTTAGAGCTTCCTGTCCATTTGCTGGATCCATCTGGTATGTTTTTCTATCTCCAAATCCTGGTGCAGAATGTGCTGCATCACGAAATGGTCCATAGTATCCTGACGCAAACTTGGCACTATAAGACATGATCGGTGTGTATACAAATCCTGCTTCATCTAAAGCTTCACGAATAGCTTTCACTCGAAGATCCATCATATCACTTGGAGCAATGATATCTGCCCCTGCTTTTGCATAACTTACAGATGCCTTTGCAAGAAGCGGAAGTGTTTCATCATTTAAGATCACTCCGTCTTTCACAAGACCACAGTGTCCATGAGATGTGTATTCACAAAGACATACATCCGCAATGATCAAAAGTTCTTCATACTCTTTTTTGATCTGGCGGATCGCCTTTGGCACAATTCCATCTTCAGCGTATGCACCACTTCCGACTTCATCTTTATGATCTGGGATTCCAAAGATTAAAATTGCTTTGATCCCCGCTTCTTTGATCCTGTTAGTTTCCTCTGATAAACGATCCAGCGAATACTGATAAATCCCTGGCATAGATTCTACAGGATGTTTGATATTTTCTCCTTCTGTAACAAAGATTGGATAGATCAATTCATCAATTCTCACATGATTTTCTCTTACCATATCTCTCATATAGTTGCTTGTTCTTAATCTTCTTGTACGTTCCATTTTTACTGTTCCTCGATTTCACTCTGATATATATTTTTGAATGATTTCATTGATTCGTTGTTCTTCCAATAAATCAATATCCTCTAATCCGATTTGTAATAAATTCTTTATAAAATGCCTTTCGTTCCTGTTCTGTTGGCAATTGCACTGATTTTGCAAAGCTTTCTCAGACTTCCCAAGATCTGTGCGAGTTGTCCTAATTCTTTATTCAAATCTGGTTTGATCTTTTCTTTTAAATACTGTGCGATCAACGGACTCTGCCCGCCACTTGAAAATGCAGCGACAACTTCTCCTTCTTTTACATAGGATGGAAAAATAAAGCTGCAATCTTCTTTCTGATCGACCGCATTGACAGGAATCTTTTTTCGTCTGCAGATCTGGCTAATCTCATGATTTGTTTTTTGATCATCGGTTGCTGCGATCACAAAATCTGCCTCATTAAAATCTTTCTCCATAAACGTTCGAAAGATTCGGCAAATCTGATCGATCTGCCGAATCTGTGTTATCATCTCTGGTGCGATCACGGTAATATCTGCTTCAAAATCTTTTAAAACTTCAATCTTACGAAGTGCGATCTTACCACCGCCGATCACTAGACATTTTTTTCTTCTTTAGTTGTACAAACATTGGAAAATATGCCATTATCTCTGTGTCCTATTTTATATATTCTTTTGCGATTTCCTTGATTCCTTCTGGATGTTTTAAATTCCACTGTGAAAAGTCAAGTTCTTCACTCTCAACTGCCTGTCCTAATTTTACCAAGAACTGTGGAATATCTTCTTCTAAAATGATCCCTACTTCTTCTCCCATCTTCTCTTTTCCCTGAAGATCAGATCCATTGATATGAAGTACAAATGCAGAATGAGCAACTTTATCAATTACTTTCATACTTCCGTGGAATCCGATCTCTCCGATCTGATGTGTTCCGCAAGAAGACATACATCCAGAAATATGAATCTTAGGCAGTGAACCATCCTTTAATCCAGCTTCTCTTTCTGCTTCGATCACTTTGTGTAACAATCCTTGAGAATCTCTTAATCCAACCTGACAGATCGTTGCTCCGATACAAGATACAGATGTCTCAAACAACGTTTCTGCACCATCATCTGTCGCATCTAAAACTTTCTTTGCTTCATCTCCTGTCAGATTGATGATGTACATTGTCTCATCTGGTGAAATTCTTGCTTCCACTTCATCCATATCTTTGATCACATCATAGATTTCTCCTAATTTCTCAGGTTTTGGACAGCCACCGAATGGGTGATAAGAAACTGCATATAATCCTTCCTGTTTCTGATCGATCACTCGTTTACCAGATACTTTACTTCCATCTCCCTGTTTCTTCACTTCAGAAATTTCTACATGAAGATCAAGATCCTGTCCGGATGCGAAAACTTTATCTAATTTCTCATGGAAAGCTTTGATATATCCTTCTTCACCTAAAGTCTCCTGCATATAACGCGTTCTTGCTCTTCCACGTTGTTTATAATTTCCATGTGCGATGAATGTTTCTCTCATTGCACAAATATAATAAAGAATCTTCTCTGGTTGTACATTCTCAGCAACTTTCAGTCCAAATCTCGCATTGTTACCAAGTCCTCCAGCACTGTAAACATCAAAGTTTCCATCTTCCCTTGCCACAAATCCAAGATCACGGAATGTTGCATGTGTCTCATTAGCTGGCCCGTTTGAAAATCCAACTTTTAATTTTCTTGGCATAACTTCTTTTTTGATAAATGTCATCAAATATTCTCCAGCTGCTTCGGCATATGGAAGAACGTTAAAATATTCTCCTTTTTCAACACCTGACAATGGAGATACGGTTACATTACGTGGAAAATCTCCACCTCCACCCATTGTGACAATACCATGATCTAATCCACCTTCCATGATTCCATAAATTGCTTCTGGCTGTAAGTTATGTAACTGAATCGTCTGACATGTCGTCAGGTGAACTTTATCTACATTATATGTTTTAATACTGTCTGCGATAAATTTTAATTTATCTTTTGTTAAATGGCCACCTGACATACGAAGACGGATCATACTTGCTTTTCCATCTTTCTGTGCATAACTTCCGTAACCACCGGAAAATCCTTTGTAATCTGCTTTACTTAGTTCTCCTGCATAAAACTGGTCTGTCTTTTCTTTAAATGCTGGCAGGTTTTGTTTCCATTCCTGTGGATTGATCGTTTCCATATGTAAAATTCCTTTCTGAACATTTTGTTTCTTTTATTATGTGAATCCTTATAAAATACCACATTTGTCTTATCATACCACATTTACATAATTGTTTGAATGATTTCTTTCCTTTTCTACAAGAAATGATTCGATTGCTTTTGCAAGGTTTTTATGTCCTTTTTCATTCATATGTTCCATGTCTGCTTTACTTGGCTTGGCTACATCACTTGCTGCAAGGAAATCACATCCGTACTTCCATGCAATCTTTAAATAAGTCTGTTTTAATTCCTTGGATACTTTCACAGAATGCTGGTCAAATTCAAGATCAAATCCTGGTTTCCATACATCTTCTCCTAATTCGATTGGAGATACTAATAAAATATCGATCGCTGAATCAGCTTTTCTGATCTGCTGGATCAGTTTTTCGATTCCTTTTCCGATGCGATCTGCACTTGCATGGTTATATGTTTTGCAGTCATTGGTTCCAAGCATTAAAACAACCTGGTCAAGTGGTGCGTGTGTCTCTAAGAGCATTGGAAGTACTTTCGCTCCATTTCTTCCATCTCTTGTCGCATCGTCAAATACACTGGTTCTTCCACATAATCCTTCTTCTATAATTCGATATCCTTTATCGTAAAGCTTCTCTGCTAAAATTCCTGTCCATCTTGTTTCTCTGTCATATCTTCTCGTTGTACCTGGAATCAGTCCATATGTATTGGAATCTCCAAAGCATAATATCTCTTTCATGTCTGTCACCTTCTTCGTTGTATTTCATATAATTCTAATAGGAATAATATGATTATAAGAAATGTGAGTTTGATTGTCAATAGGTTTTAAATAGAAAAATACCCTATAGGATATAGATTTTTCCTATAAGGTATTATACGTTATTATTATATGAGATTAATTTATAAAGGTCTTAATCATTCTTCTTCCCAAACAATAAACTTACGATCACACTTAAAATGATCGTGATCACCATATCAGGAAGTGTATTTCCAAGGATCGTATCGACACCCATCAGCCAGCGATATGCGATAAATCCAACTACCCATACGATCATATTCTGAATACATACAGATTTTCTTGAGAAATCCTGATGAAGGATAAAGAAATCTGCGATCTGTACAGCGATCATTGGTGCAAAGACTGATCCGATCAGATATAAGAAATCTGTGATATCGTCCATCGGATAAACAATTGCCCCAATCATTCCGATCACTGTTGCCGCGACTGCGATCCATTTTCCATTGATATTCTTAGATAGGGATTCACTGGAAATTCCGGCAGACCAAGCATCTAAGAATGTTGTTGTTACAGTTGAGAATACGATAATTAATAATCCTGCAATTCCAAGTCCTGCTTTTACCATGATCTGTGCGATATCGGATTCTCCTGTAAAGATAGAGATTCCCATAACCGATCACATACATCCAGCAGCTGACCAATCCATAAACAATCACACTTGCCCATGTTGCTTTCGTTGGTTCTTTAGCTTCTCTTGTGTAGTCACTGATCAGTGGCAGCCATGATAATGGCATGGCAACTGCAAGTTCTACAGCTGCTCCGAAAGTTAATCCATCATTTGCAACCGGCTTTAATGAACCATGTCCGAAAATAATAAAGCTTAAAACTAATGTCAAAATAAATAATGCTGCCATTGCAACCGTATTGATCTTTCCTAAATTTTCAATTCCTACCAGAATCCAGATAATGATCAATCCTCCGATAATGACTGGCCATACCCAGTTCGCAATATTGAAGATTCCTGCTGCTGCTAATGATCCGTCATAGATCATGATCGCTGTCCATCCAACTAACTGCAGGATATTTAACACTGCAAATAACAAAGCTCCCGTTGATCCAAAACTCATTTTTACCGTTTCCATTGCACTTTTTCTTGTCTTTCCACCGATAAATCCGGCAAAAAACATCATACCACATCCAATGATATGTCCAATGATGATCGCTAATAATCCTGTAGAAAATCCTAAGGATGCGAAATATGTACCTGTTAAAATTTCTGCCAAAGACACTCCGGCTCCAAACCAGATCAGTCCGTTTTCAAAAATTGATGTTCTTCTATTTCCCATTTATTTATGCCTCTTCTTTCCATTCATCTTTTAAATCAAATGCATGATTCATTGGTCCGCTTCCAGCTCCAAGATCTAACATATCTGCCAATGCTCTTGAAATATAGTCTTTTGCACGCTGTACAGAAATCTTAAGGTCAAAACCTTTGGCAAGATTTGCTGCGATAGCGCTTGAAAGAGTGCATCCTGTTCCATGTGTATTTGGGTTATTGATTCTTTTTCCTTTAAACCAGGAAACTTCTTCTTTTGTATATAAAAGGTCATTTGCATCGTTAATATTATGACCACCTTTTAATAACACTGCGCATCCAAGATCTTCATAGATCGCTTTTGCAGCCGCTACCATGTCTTCTTCTGTGTGAATCTCCATTCCACAAAGAATCTCAGCTTCTGGAATATTCGGTGTAATTACCGTAGCGATCGGTAATAATTCTTTCTTTAATGTATCTACGGCATCTTCTTCTAATAATCGTGATCCGCTTGTTGCTACCATCACTGGATCAACAACGATATTTGGCGAATGCCGGTGGAAGCCGACCGTGTTCCCGTCCGGCCTTTTCTGGAGTTTCGGGACACCAAATACTACGGCCTTACGGTCAATCCCAACAACGGGGAGGTATATGTGGCCGACGCTATTGATTACCAGCAACAAGGTATCGTGTATCGCTATTCGCCGCAAGGCAAGCTGATCGATGAATTTTACGTGGGAATCATTCCGGGAGCTTTCTGCTGGAAATAACGAGGAAGGAGGACAAAAATGAAAAGACATCTTATTCTATTGTTCGTGGGGGTAAGCCTGCCCTTTCTGCTTGCCGCCCAGCAGAAAAATTCCGTCAGCATTACCAAAAGGGTACTACGTATTCCGGAGGTTACGGTGGTGGGCAAACGACCTATGAAGGATATAGGCGTGCAACGAACCCGTTTCGATTCCATCGCCATGAAAGAGAACATCGCCTTGTCTATGGCCGATGTGCTGACATTCAACTCATCCGTTTTTGTCAGAACTACGGACGCGCCACGTTATCCACCGTGGCTTTCCGGGGTACCTCTCCCTCGCATACCCAAGTGACGTGGAATGGTATGCGCATTAACAACCCGATGCTGGGCATGACGGATTTTTCCACCATCCCTTCTTACTTTATCGATGATGCCTCGCTGCTGCACGGAACGTCATCGGTAAACGAAACGGGCGGCGGCTTGGGTGGTCTGGTCAGGCTCTCCACTTCTCCGGCCAACCATGAAGGGTTCGGGTTGCAGTACGTGCAGGGAGTGGGGTCGTTCAGCACGTTCGACGAGTTTCTCCGCCTGACCTACGGTGACAAACACTGGCAGTCCTCCACCCGTGTGGTGTATTCCTCTTCCCCCAACGACTACAAATACCGAAACCGGGACAAGAAGGAAAACATCTATGACGAGGACAAGAACATCATCGGTTCCTATTACCCGACGGAACGCAACCGCAGCGGGGCTTATAAGGATCTGCACGTCTTGCAGGAAATTTATTATAACACGGGCGAAGGCGACAAGTTCGGGCTAAACGCCTGGTATATCAATTCCAACC
>ENA-OQKV01000793-OQKV01000793.1-human-gut-metagenome-genome-assembly--contig:-NODE-793-length-10409-cov-3.917720_pt1 | contig 10409 bp, 14 predicted proteins | sample MGYA00242655_ERZ504811 | MGnify/ENA primary metagenome ERZ504811 (study PRJEB26092, sample SAMD00036406) | human gut metagenome | host: Homo sapiens | study: EMG produced TPA metagenomics assembly of...
CAGTTCTCTTAGGGAAGAAAGCACATACCCCGCGAAAGAAAACAGTCACACAGGCAGAGCCGCCGAAGGTCAATCTGCTGGTGGACATTCAGGCAAAATTGCAGGCTGGAAAAGGTGCTGGCTATGCGCGATGGGCTAAAGTTTTCAATCTGAAGCAAATGGCGCAGACCATGAATTACCTGTCAGAGAATAACCTGCTGGAGTATGCGGTTTTGGAAGAAAAGGCTGCGACTGCCACGGCACATCACAATGAACTTTCGGCGCAGATCAAAGCGGCTGAAAAGCGCATGGCAGAGATTGCTGTTCTGCGTACTCACATCGTAAATTATGCCAAGACCCGTGAGGTCTATGTGGCATACCGCAAGGCAGGATATTCCAAGAAATTCCGGGAGGAACATGAGGAAGAAATTCTGCTCCACCAGGCTGCTAAGAATGCCTTTGATGAGATGGGAGTCAAGAAGCTTCCCAAGGTCAAAGAGTTGCAGACGGAGTACGCGAAATTGCTGGAAGAAAAGAAAAAGACCTATGCCGAGTACCGGCGTTCCCGTGAGGAAATGCGGGAGGTTTTAACGGCAAAGGCAAATGTAGATCGAGTGCTGAAAATGGAGGTAGAACAGGATGTTGAAAAAGAAAAAGACCACGGCCAGCGGTAAGCTGGTCCTGGTCAAAAGCGTTTGCAGGCACTGGACATCCGGGGGATGTCCGTTTAGTGCCGACCGGAGTGGAACGGAGACCGCGCAGCCACAGAATGAAATTCTGTGTTCAAAGGGGCTTGGGGCGCTGCCCTCAACAAGCAAGCAGAGAGGAAAATCACAAAGGGATTTTCTTCTCTGCGGGCCTGTGTGTATTAACACAGGCATTGTTTGCCTCTTTTCTCCAAAAATGAAAAGAACCAGTGAGAGAATCGTTAAATTTCACTCACTGGCTCAATTCGTTTCAAATTTCTCGGACAACTCTGTAAGTTCTTTCACCGTTTCCTGGGTGTGATGCAATAGGGTGTCACGCATTTCTGACGGACAGCTGGAATAAAGTATTTTCATCTGATTGACACCTTCATCTTCCAGAGAAATATCTGGATTTATAAGCGTATCTAAAGAGATGTGTAGAACCTTTGCCAATGCTCTTAAAATTAAATAGGAAGGATTCATTTTCCCCTTTTCAATATTGGCGATTTGCTTTACAGAAACATGGCTCAGATCCGCAAGCTCCTGCTGTGTCAGGTCTTTTTTTCTTTCGGGCTTCCCGCATTTTTTGCCCTAAAGCAGTTAAATCATCAATCGGCATAATCGTTCACCTCAATAATATTGTATCGTTCCGGTTTATATGATGGAATGACCTTATTGTGCCGACTAATAGGAGTGATTATGCCGAAGTTAAACATTGCAAATAGATTTTTATTAAGGTATGGTTCCTTTATTTTTGGACGGGTAAAAGTATTGATCTACCGATATATCAAACATTGTGACCATCTGATAAAAAGTGTTAAGGCTTGGGTGCTGACCGTCATTTTCGTTATACATAATAGTACGGGGAGCCCGGTCAACAATATATGCCAGTTGCTCCTGTGTCATCCCGCTGGCCTCCCGAGCCCGCTTGATGGCAAGCCCTATATCGTGAAAATCAAATCGTCGTGTGTCTTGTTTTATCTTCATAACATCACCTAATGTAATTTTACATTTCATGTGATATTATTTGAACGATTTATATTTTCATACTTATGACTATTTAATTTCACTATTTGATGTTGATGCCAATATTCGTGAGAGTTACAATGTAAGTTAGGATTTATGAAAAAACAAAATTTTGCCCGCACATTCCGGGGCACTTATCCGTTAAACATTATGAAAGGAGGTTTTGTGATACATGGACATCGAAGAACAATACGATAAAATATACCACTATTGCTATTTCAAAATATATGATAAGCAACTGGCACAAGACATTACTCAAGAAACTTTTCTTCGGTTCTATAAACAAGAATTAAATTTTGATAGTAGTAAACACTTACCTTATTTATATACGATTGCAAGAAATCTGTGCATTGATGAATTTCGAAAAAAAGCCATTGAAAGCTTAGAAAATTTTCAGGATGAAGCCATTTATGATCCTTGCGAAGAATGGGTAGATAATTTGACTTTGCGAACCATTATTCAAAAAATGCCACTTGAAGAACAGGAGCTAATTTTTTTGCGCTATGTAAATGAAATGTCTATTACATCAATTTGTTCTATTATGGGTATCTCACGATTTGCCATTTATCGTAAGCTATCAAAATCTTTAAAATGGTTAAAACAAGAACTAAGAAAGGAGGGGTTTAATAGATGAATGGTCAGTTAAAACGAAATATTCAAAAAGCATTTAAGACCCCCGAACTAGATGAACAGAAAAAAGCTGAGTTTCTAAAAAAAGTTCCTCAACCCCCAATTAGTATGTGGCAATTTATATTGATACAAGCAGCCTATCTTAGAAAAAGAACATGGGTTTTCTCCTTGCTACTTCTGTTCCCTTCGGTAATAGGTGCTTGTCATATCGGCTATGAAACTTTGTGGATTACATCTGCTATTGTGCCATTTCTTGGGTTGCTGGCCGTTGCCGAGAATAACCGTTCCATAACTTATGGAATGAGTGAATTTGAATTGTCCACACGCTTTTCCTTGAAAAGTGTGGTGCTTGCAAGAATGAGTATTTTGGGGGTGCTTGATTTTATTATTCTTGCTTGCCTTGTGCCTCTATGCTGGATTGGCAATAACTTTTCTTTTATACAAACTGGAACATACATTGTTGTGCCGTATTTACTAACTGTAAATCTAAGTCTGTGGGTAACGCGACATATCCATAGTCGAGAAGCTATTTATGGCTGTATGACTGTTGCTGTATTAGTGTGCGGGATAAATGTAGGGCTTCACTATATGGTAAGCGTGATATATACCCTTTCTTATTTTGGCTGGTGGCTTGCCTTTGCTTTTTCCTTGATTGGGATAATGGCACACGAAATATATTACACGATAAAACAAATGGAGGAATACTCATGGAATTGTCTATTGACAGATTAACAAAGCAATATCAAAACAAAATTGCTGTGGATCGTATCAGTTTGCGGTTGAATACTGGGATTTATGGATTACTGGGTGCGAATGGTGCGGGAAAAACAACTCTTATGAGAATGGTTTGTGGTATTTTGAAACCTACAAGCGGAACGATTACTTTTGATGGTATTGATGTAAGCGAGGAAAGGTATCGCTCTATGCTCGGTTATCTGCCCCAGGATTTTGGATATTATCCAGAGTTCACCGGGGAGGACTTTCTTTTGTATATGGCTGCACTGAAAGGGATGAGAAAACCACAAGCGCGACGAAAGACAGTTGAGCTTCTGAAACTCGTTTCTCTGCACGATGTCGCAAAGAAAAAAATTAAGACTTATTCTGGTGGTATGAAACAAAGACTTGGGATTGCCCAGGCATTACTTAACCAGCCTAAACTACTTGTTTTAGATGAACCAACAGCGGGTCTTGATCCGAAAGAAAGAGTCCGCTTCCGTGACTTGATTAAAGACTTGGGTAAAGATAGCATTGTATTGCTGTCCACGCATATTGTATCTGATATTGAGCATATTGCGGATGATATTCTGATGATGAAATCAGGCCAACTCATTTACCAGGGAAAATGGACAGATAAATCAGGAAATCTTGAAGAATTTTATCTGAAACAATTTGAGGAGATAGAATGATGAATAATATCGGCACTTTATATACTTATGAATTAAAAAAGATTGCAAACAGAAAACTTGTATGGATTGTTGGCATGATTATGATTGCTCTGTCTATGTTTTTAAGTGTAAGTGACTTAGTAACATCATCGTCTTATTACGGAGAAACATCTGTCAGTGCATATCAAGCTATGAAATTCAACAAAGATAACGCTGAGAAACTTTCTGGAATGGCTATCGATGATACGCTTCTGCGGGAAATGCAGGAAGATTGTGCAAACGAGAGCAAAGATCACACAAAAAGTCAAGCAGTTACATCTAACAACCAAATTGCTATTGATATCGGAGTCGGTTCTGACGATACTGAAAGCAGCGTTTTGAAGAAATATTTTCCTATTTATTCGTATGTGCAACAAATAACAGACGATGATAGTTTGACATTAAGCATAAATTCAAACGAATTGTATGCTATGCGAAAGAAACTAATTTCTGATAACCGTGCAGATCAGATGTTAAACGAAGATGAATACAATGATTGGAATAGCAAGGAAATTCAAATTAGTGAGCCGTTTATTTATGAGTATACAGATGGTTGGAGTAATGTATGGGAGTATGCTTATACAATAAACTATATGCTGCTTTTGTTGCTCGCAATCAGTCTTTCTAATGTGTTCTCAATCGAGTATTATAGAAAAACAGACGCAATCATTTTGTGCAGCCAGTATGGGAAAAAGCAACTATTTATTTCAAAAATTTTAGCTGGAATGACATTCAGCATAGCTTCGGCAATCATATTATTTGCCGCTACGCTTTTTTCCAGCCTCTTAGTGTATGGTACAGACGGATTTCATGCAGCACTACAACTTGCCTTTCCATTATCATCATTGAATATAAGCGTCGGCGGTTCTGTTTTAGTCTTGCTCGTTAATCTAATAGTAATATCAATGGTATACGGCAGTTTGATTATGCTTTTATCGGCGATATTGAAAAGCAATGTTGCTGTTATGGCAATTCCGGTAGGGATTATGATTTTGACTATGATGGTCGATATACCGTACCAGTTTAGATTGGCTTCACAAGTGTATGACTTATTACCAACAAACATACTCAACAAGACTGAACTGTGGGATGATAGACTGATTTGCATTTGGGGAAAATATTTTACAAACTTTCAAATTGCGCCATTCCTGTATGTGGTGTTTGCGGTTCTGCTAGTCATTATCGGAATGGTTATCTATCAAAGGCATCAAGTACAGGCAAGATAAATTTGTTCTATGATGTATGTAGTTTTACACAACGATTTTATTTTAGAAATCGCACAAATAAGGAGATAAAGATTTGCTCAACGCTGAGTGGCTTCTATGCCCTATATGTAAGAATAAAACGCGAATAAAGTTACGATATGATACAGTGCTTAACAATTTTCCCTTGCAACGGTGTACAAAGGGAACATAATAAAAAACTTAATAATGGACTGCCAATCTTACACAAAGTACCGCCCAAACGAGACTACGGGCGGTATTTTTGTATCATGGCGGAGAAAGGAGGAACTTCCCACGGGGGCTTGACTGAAAAGTTGAGCCCCTTTTTTCATGCCAAAAAACAGGAGGTAAATGCTTATGGCAGATGATAAAACCACAAAAACGCCGGAACAGCCGGTAACGGATAGCGGACCGGGCAAGGAAACGCCTCCCGCTCCCCCAAAAGAGCCGGAGAAGGTTTCCGTTTCCCCGGAGCCGGAAAAAAAGACGGAACCGGAGGTAAAGAACCCGCAGGTTTCCGTCTATAACTTCACTGAAATTATGAAGGAAAAGAAGGTCGAGGAACGGGCGGCAGCTCCCAGCGGGGAAAAGCCTGACCCGGCAAAAGCGGAGAAACCGGAAAAGCAGCCGGAGGCTCCGAAAAAAGCAGAGGAAAAACCCAAAGAGCCGGAACAGCCGAAGCGCCGGGGCCGTCCCCCGAAAGCAAATAAGGACAAGGACGCAGCCCCGAAGTCCAAAGCTCCCGCACAGAAGCCGGAAAAGGCGGTCAAAAAGGAACCGGAGAAAAAAACGGCTCCAACGATACAGGCCGCTCCCGCTCCGAAAGAATCCGAAAAGCCAAAGGATGCTCCACGCCGGGGCAAGGAGCAGATCGTCTATATCAAGCTGAACGAGCTCCACGCCTTCAAGAACCATCCCTTTGAGGTTCGGGATGATGAAGAAATGCGGGCTATGGTGTCCAGCGTCAAGGACAAGGGCGTGACCCAGCCCGCTATCGTCCGTCCCCGTGAGGATGGCGGCTATGAGATCGTGTCCGGCCACCGCCGCCAGAAGGCCAGCGAGCTTGCCGGATATGCGGATATGCCCTGTATTGTTCGCAATCTGACGGACGATGAAGCCATCACGCAGATGGTCGAGGACAATCTCAACCAGCGTGAAGAAATCCTCCCCAGTGAGCGGGCCAAAGCCTTGAAAATGCAGCTTGAGGCCATCAAGCACCAGGGCTCCCGCACTTCGGGCCAGATTGACCCGAAGGACGCAGGAAAACGCTCCAACGAAATTGTAGCCGAGCGCAATAAGATGGCGGTCAAGCAGGTGCAGCGGTATATCCGGCTCAATGAGCTGGTTCCCGACCTGATGAAGCTGATGGATGAAAAAAAGCTGGGCTTTACTACGGCGGTGGAGCTTTCCTATATCGGCAAGAAGAACCAGAACTATATCGCCGTCGCCATTGACAGCCAGCAGTCCTCGCCTTCACAGGCGCAGGCAAAGCGTATGCGTGAGCTGGACGAAAAGAAGCTGCTCAACGGGGATGTGATCGACGGCATTATGATGGAGGACAAAAAGGAGGTAGACAAAGTGATTTTGACAGGTGCGGAACTGAGCAAGTATTTCGGCAAGGAAATTACGCCGAGGGAAATGAAGGACCAGATCATCAAGCTGCTGGACGACTGGAAGGGTCAGCAGAAGGAACATGAAAAGCCGGAGAAGAAAACCGAACAGGAAAAGTAAGCCCAAACTTCGGGTCAGCATGGCCCGAGGATTGCGGGGCTCTGCCCCGCGCCCCGAAGCTCTGGAGATATAAATTATTCCCCGTCGCCAGTTATTCCGTAGCATAGCCGGGAAAATCAGTCAAGGGCAGCGCCGCCGCAGGCGGTGCCAGAGGCACCCTTGACGGATTTCTCCCGGTTATGCTTTTTCCCGGTCAAGCGACGGGGATATAAATTCTCCAGAGCCGTTCCCCTTCCCGGGGGAAGGGGCGGAGGGGTTGGGCGAACTCTTGCTTTTCCCTAAACCTAAACAGAAATGGAGGCTCAACCAATGAAACGACCTTTAGCATACCTGACCGCCGCATGGAGCGGCGAGCCGGATGTTGATATGGAGCTGGCGGCCCACTACTGCCGTCTTGCTTATGAGGCGGGCTTTTCCCCAATCTGCCCGCTCTTGTATCTGCCGCTGTTTTTGAATGACAGCGTTCCCGAGGAACATAAGGCCGGGATTGATATGCGCCGGGATATGCTGCGGCGCTCCCATACCCTGATTGTCTGCGGTAGCGTTGTGGACGAGGATGTAAAAAACGATATTGCGGTTGCCGGACGGCTGGGCATTGCGGCGACAACGCTGGAAGGGGTGCTTGCCGTGAAGGGACACGGCACCCCGGGCCATGCCGGACATTAAGCTGGGGAGCCTTTTTGACGGGATCGGCGTGTTCCCTCTGGCGGCCTCCCGCTGCGGTATCCGTCCGGTGTGGGCCAGCGAGATTGAAAAAGCGCCGATCTCCATAACCAAAAGGCACTTTCCCGATATGGCGCACTTGGGGGACATTACGAAGGTGGATGGCGGGAAAATCCCACCTGTCCATATAATTACCTTCGGTTCCCCCTGTCAGAACCTTTCTCTGATCGGCAACCGCTCCGGCCTTGCCGGGGCAAAATCAAGCCTGTTCTATCAGGCGTTTCGTATCATACAGGAAATGAGGGATGCTACTGATAACCTATATCCAGCTATCGCTGTTTGGGAAAACGTCATGGGAGCGTTTTCTACAAATGACCGGATGGACTTTAGAGCCGTCCTATCCGCCTTCTCGGACACCGAAGTTCCAATGCCTCCTTCGGGAAGATGGGGAAACGCCGGAATGGTGCGAGGGGGAACGCCTGATGTGTGCTGGCGGCTCATGGACGCCCAGTATTGGGCAGGCTCCCGAAGGCTGGCACGAAGGCAGCGGATTTTCGTCGTGGCGGATTTTGGAGGCAGACGTGCCGCAGACATACTATTTAAGCCCCGTCCAATGCTCCCACTTCCTCCGCCTTGCGGAGAGGGCGGGCGGGCCGCCGCCGAAGGAGATCGAACAGCTTCTTTTGAAACAGGGCGGCAGATACCAGTCATCCACCCCTTTCAGTGCTTCCGTATGCGGGGAGCGGCAAAAAGGCAGGAAGAAACGGCCTTCCGAAACAGCTTCGGATTACCAACTGACCCTTTTCCCACTCTTTTAGCCAGTGATGTAGCGCCCTTTGCCTTCTGGTATGAGGGCGACCCGGAGGGCGGCTGTATCCGTTTTCTGACGGAAACGGAAAGCGAACGGCTGATGGGGCTGCCGGAGGGCTGGACAAAGTACGGGGCGGACGGCGTGGAGATCCGGCCTCTGCAACGCTACAAGGCGCTGGGAAACGCGATTGCCCTCCCTTGCGCCGATTACATTATGGCCGGGATTTATGAGGTGCTGGCTGACCGGGCCGAAAAGGAGGAATGAGCCCATGTTTGAAGCCTATATAACCAACACCGCCCTGTACCCCTTGATGGGGATCGATGTAGGGACAACGGTACATTTCCCCATGACGACACAGGAGTTGCAGGCCGCCCTTGCCAAAAATCGGGATAGACGGGAAACGGTACAGCGAAGTGTTCTTTACCAGCTTTGACAGTGATGTGCTGGGGCTCTACGATTATCTCTACGAATGTGAGAACATCGACGAGCTGAACGAGCTGGGCCACGCCCTGCTGGAAGTACGGGATAAGGGCGGACTGGAAACCTTTGAAGCCGCTCTTGTCTTAGGAAACCACACAAGGAGCGTGAAGGATTTGATAAACCTGACGCAGAACCTTGACCTTTACCGCTTTTACCCGGATATTTCCGATGATGAAGGGCTGGGCCGTCTTTACGCCGACGAGCTTGGGACTATCGACATACCGGAGCACATTCAGAACTACTTCGATTATGAGGCATACGGGCGGGATGTGCGTATCAACGAGGGCGGCGTATTCGCTCCCGGTGGGTATGTGTCGGCAGTCCCGGAGGGCTTCAAGGAGTATTACCACGGGCCGCAGGACATTCCGCCGGAACACCGGATATTTGCCTATCCTGAAAAGGCCGAGCCTGTCCACTCCATTCTCGCTACACTCAAACGGTTTCAAGAAGCCCCGCCCGCTCCGAAAAAGGACAAGGCGGGGCCTTCCCATGAAGAACGGTAAGACTTCGGGCCAGCATGGCCCGAAGCATGAAGGAGGTGCATACCATCAACTATTACCCTATCAATGAAGGAGCCGCCCGCCGGGCAAAAGAAATGAACAGCTTTTCCGACTACAAGGAAGGGAGCGCAACGGCGGAATACCGGGCAATGGTGGACAAGGCCGCCGCCATAGCGGAAAAGCAGAAATCCCGGGTGGACCCCATGTACCATGAGAAGATCGACCATCTGTTAGACACCTACGCCCGCAAGCTGGCCGAAAACATGAACCAGGGCTTTGCCATTGACGCGAGGGTTCCCTCTGTGATGATCGCCGGACCTGCCAACTTCCCGGTAGGAAAAAGGAAAACAGAACCGGGCGCGGGACAGCAACATGGAGGAATGGCGGTATATTCAAGGGCTGCTGGATAAGATACGCAGTACCGGCATGGGCGGGATCAGCGCCGATGACCCGGCAGCGATTGAAAAGCTCCAGAAGAAGCTGGACGGGCTGGAACGCTCCCAGCTCATTATGAAGGAGGTCAACACCTATTACCGCAAGCATGGCAAGCTGGACGGCTGTGCACTGCTGTCGCCGGACCAGATCGAAAAGCTGAAAGCAAGCATGGCGTCAAGCTGGCGGAGCGACCCGAGGCCCTTTGAAAGCTACCAGCTTACCAACAACAATGCGGAGATCCGCCGGGTAAAGGCTCGTATCGAACAGCTTTCCAAACAGGCACAGCAGGAATTTTCCGGCTGGGAGTTCGATGGGGGCCGTGTGGAAATGAACCGGGAGGACAACCGCTTGCAGGTGTTCTTTGACGGAAAGCCTGCTATAGGTGTGGCTGTTTCCATGAAGGACGGCGGCAATATTCTTACCTTGGGTGAAAATCTGAGTAAGGTTGTAAAATCCGTGGGCGAAGACTTACCGGTAGGTCTGGAAATAAAGCAAGTATCGGATCAGCCGGCTGTAGTTAAAGACTCTATCAGTGATTTTGTCGGCACTTTGAGAGAGGCGATTATTATTGTCCTTATTGTCAGCTTCCTCAGCTTGGGCTTGCGTACGGGTATGGTCGTCGCCTTTTGTATTCCCTTGGTGCTTACCGGTGTATTTTGCATCATGGAGATTGCCGGCATTGATTTACACAAAGTTTCATTAGGAGCTTTGATCATCGCTCTCGGCTTATTGGTTGATGATGCGATCATTGCCGTGGAAATGATGAGTGTCCAACTGGAGGCGGGTAAGTCCCGTACGGAAGCGGCGTGTGCCGCTTTTAG